>Ga0080064_1000793_pt1 | contig 75190 bp, 74 predicted proteins | sample Subgrocontami54m_FD_69260 | JGI IMG/M metagenome (GOLD analysis project Ga0080064, IMG submission 69260) | Subsurface groundwater microbial communities from S. Glens Falls, New York, USA - GMW46 contaminated, 5.4 m (SPADES assembly) (version 2) ...
GTATTGTTGATAACTACGCCACTCACAAACACCAGAAGGTTAAACTCTGGCTAACTAAACATCCCAGGTTCCACTTCCATTTCATCCCTACCTCATCCTCATGGCTTAATCTGGTCGAGAGATGGTTTGGTGAGATCACCAGGAAAAGAATCAGAAGAGGAACTTTTCAAAGTGTGGATCAGCTCATCCAGGCAATTGAGGATTACATCCAAATCAACAATCAAAATCCTAAACCATTTATCTGGACAAAGACTGCTGAAGAAATTATTGCCAAAGTGAATGGTTGTAAAGCTATTTTAAAGACACTACACTAGGATGCCTCTTCACTATCAATGGTGAGATTTACATGCCGCTACTAGACACCACCATAGCCGCAATAGCCTCTTTGGACGCCGAGGCCATGTCCGCCGCCAGAGCGCGACAGGATAGCCTCACCAAGCCCCCGGGAAGCCTCGGAAGGCTTGAGGAGCTTTCTATCCTCGTGGCCGGCATTACCGGAAGAGAAAGACCTGTGATTAAAGACAAGGTAGTTGTGGTGATGGCAGGCGACCACGGCGTAGTAGCAGAAGCGGTGAGCGCGTATCCGCAAGAGGTCACTATGCAGATGGTCGCTAATTTCTTGCACAGCGGCGCGGCTATCAACGTGCTGGCCAAGCATATAGGCGCCAGGGTTGTGGTGGTAGATATAGGAACAGCAGGTGAGTTCAAGGATAGCCCTGGCCTTTCGATCAGGAAGGTCCGCAATGGCACGTCCAACTTTGCTCTTGGCCCTGCAATGACTTTAGATGAGGCCCAAAAGTCTATAGAGATCGGTATAGAGGTGGCTGAAGCGGAGATAGCCAAAGGCGCGGATATTATAGCTACCGGCGAGATGGGTATCGGCAATACCACAGCCTCCAGCGCGGTGATAGCTGCTATCACAGGCGCTTCGCCACAACTTGTCACCGGCTTGGGCACAGGCATAACTCAGGAACAACGACAACATAAGATAAATATCATCGAAAGGGCCCTGGCGCTTAATGCTCCTATAGCGGAGGACTCTTTGGACGTGCTGGCAAAAGTGGGAGGATTTGAGATAGGTGGTCTTGCAGGCGTGATGCTGGCCGCCGCGGCGCACCGCCGTCCTGTGGTCATCGACGGCCTTATATCCGGAGCCGCGGCCCTCATTGCCTATGGACTTTGTCCCTCTGTAAGAGACTATATGATAGCAAGCCATTTATCTGTTGAGATAGGACACAAGGTGCTCCTGGACTGGCTGGGCCTGAGACCTATGCTGGAATTTGACCTGAGGCTGGGAGAGGGCACCGGCGCGGCCCTGGGCATATCGATAGTAGACGCGGCGGTCAAAGTCCTGAATGAAATGGCTACTTTTGACGAGGCTGGTGTGTCAGGGGCTATAGGAGAAGGAAACTCTCACCCAGAGGCGTGTGATGCACATTAAGAGGTACATACCGATATGGGGTAGGGGCGTCCCGACCCGTCGGGATGCCCCTAATTACCGTCATCTAACACCTGTAAATGCGTCTATTAAGCCTTCGCCTATTTGGGGCAGGGCCAGGGCAGACACACAGGTCTGCCCCTACATTTTGCGTTACGATGACTTGCATCACGGATCAAAGGGAACTAGGCCATAGAGTGGGGTACTTCCTTCATGCTTGGCGTTTTTTGACCTCCATACCTATACCGGGCACACATGCTGATACTTCTTCGGGCTTAGGTCCATCCCTAAAATATTTCTCTCTTGTCGGTATAGCCCTGGGCCTACTGTGGGCTATTTCCGACTGGTCCTTTCGGCAGATCTTCCCCATCCCTGTTGCTACCGCTTTACTTCTGGCAATGCAAGCTCTTACTACTGGAGCGCTGCACCTCGATGGTCTTGCTGATACTTGCGACGGGCTCTTCCTATCCGGAAGTCGAGAGCGAAGACTGGAGGTCATGCGAGACAGCAGGATAGGGGTGTTTGGCGCCGTAGGGTTGGTCACAGCTATACTTATAAAATATTCCGCGCTTATGTCTTTGCAGCCTGAGATCCGTTTTGCGGCCATTGTAGGCGTAGGCGCGCTTAGTCGTTGGGCTATGAGCCTTGCGGTGCAAATATATCCCTATGCCAGGAAGGAAGGGCTTGGTGTTGCTTTCAAGGTGGGCGTTGGGCCTTCTAATGTTATAATATCATCAATAGCTGCTATTTCTGCCTCTATCTTGCTTTTCGGGCCTTTGGGTCTTTTAGTGTTAGCTTGGGCAGGATTGTGGATGTGGCTCAGCGCAAGCTTTATAACCTCTCGTATTCTAGGGCTAACCGGTGATAGTTACGGGGCGATAAGCGAAGTGGTGGAGATAGCGGTACTGCTATTCTTGGTGGTGAATACTGGATTGTTCCTTTAGTGTAATCACAGGTAGGTAGATTTTGTTGCTTCCTATTCTACATCGGCTCAATCCGGAGACGGCGCACAGTGTCACCATAAGACTTCTAAGAATTGCTGATGCCTTCCCCATCATACGAAGACTTTTGATGCGGATAACCGAAGTGGAAGACCCTCGTCTTCACGTATCTGCATTCGGCCAGTTCGAGGGGCCTCATAGCCTAGCGGCCACAGGCTACAAGCTTGAATTTGAGAACCCGGTCGGGCTGGCCGCGGGTTTTAACAAGAACGGACTTGCCATCAATGCTCTCACCTCTCTGGGGTTCGGACACGTTGAAATTGGCACGGTGACACCATTAGCCCAACCGGGAAATCCTTCACCTAGACTCTTCAGGCTGCCGGAAGATGAGGGGTTGGTCAATAGGCTGGGTTTTCCTAATCTAGGACTTGAGCGCGTTACGATGAACCTGGCGGCAAGGCAGAGTAACCGCTGCCTGGTGGGGGCAAACATCGGTCCTAACAGATCGAACGTAGAGGTTGCCAGCGCAACGTTGGACTACATCAAGTGCCTGCGTGGGATATATTCATACGTCGATTACTTAGCTATTAACATATCGTCTCCCAATACACCCGGTCTACGCGCGCTTCAGGATAGAGATGCACTAGGAGACCTGCTTCAAGAAATATTCTATACGATAGATGATTTGCCGGCGAAGAAGCCTCTTTTTGTGAAAATCTCTCCCGACCTTTCAGAAAGGGAGCTGCTTGAGCTGCTGGAAGTGGTCGCCCGCTATCCGGTTGCAGGGATCATTGCTACTAATACTACGGTGGAAAGAGCTAATAGTCTTGTGGGGATAGCTAAGAGTGAAACAGGTGGCTTGAGTGGTAAGCCGCTGCGTGAAAAATCAACATCAATCATCCGAACAATTTTCCGGGCGACCGGGGGCAGCATGCCGATAATAGGCGTGGGAGGAGTCTTCACCGCGGAGGATGCCCTGGAGAAGATCAGAGCAGGGGCCTCCATGGTGCAGCTTTACACCGCTCTCGTCTACAAGGGGCCTTTCGTTGCCCGTGATATAAACAGAGGTCTGCTTGACTATCTAGAGGTAAACCGGCTGGGGTCTGTACAAGAATTGATAGGCACAGAGGAGGGATAATTTAGACTTATGTCTGACACTGGACAAAAAAAGGAAAGCCTATCTAATCCCCCAAGGATCGTGATAGCTGGAGTTACCAGCGGAGTTGGCAAGACCACTGTATCCGTTGGGGTCATGGGGGCCTTGGGCCGGCGCGGGCTGAAAGTCCAGCCCTTCAAGGTCGGACCAGACTATATCGATCCTACCTACCATCAGGCTATCGCAGGAGTGCCTTCTCGCAACCTTGACAGTTGGATGCTAACCGAAGACGCTGTCCTCAGGACTTTCATCAGGGCTATGCGCGATGCCGATGTAGCTGTGATCGAGGGTGTAATGGGACTGTATGATGGACGCTATGGTGAGCGGAACTCTGGAAGCACTGCTCACGTGGCCCGCATCTTGGATGCTCCGGTCTTGCTGATAGTTGACGTAGCCAAGACGGCACAGAGCGCGGCCGCTATAGTCCTGGGCTGTAAGTCTTACGATCCCTCCATCAACCTAGCCGGTGTCATATTAAACAATATAGGAAGTGAGCGTCACCTTCGGATGGTGGAGCAGGCTATCCTTGAGAGCTGTGATGTCCCGGTGCTGGGAGGCCTGCCAAAGAGCAGTGAATTAAGCCTTCCTGAAAGGCATTTGGGGCTGGTCCCAACCCAGGAGGGAATAGTGGCGAGGTCAACTCTGGATGGCCTGGTGGATCTAATAACCTCTCATCTGGATATAGATGCTATATTGAGGCTGTCAAAATCTACAAGGCCATTGTCTCCGCCATCAGAGATAAACATACCTAAACTGGAGTTTAGTAGAAAGGTCAGGCTGGCTGTGGCTATGGATGAGGCTTTTAGCTTCTATTACCCCGACAACCTGGACCTACTCCGTGACATAGGCGCTGAGATAGTGCCATTTAGTCCGATAAGAGATCAAGGACTGCCTATAGATGTTGACGGCGTGTACATCGGAGGGGGATTTCCGGAGGTGTACTCAGAGGAGCTATCCCGGAATGCCGCGATGAAAGAATCGATAGTAAGCGCTGCCTCGGGGGGAATGCCGGTATATGCAGAGTGCGGCGGACTTATGTATTTGTCGAAGGGCATAACCAACTTCGAGGGCAGGCCCTTTCCTATGGTTGGCCTTGTGGCAGGGTGGTGCACTATGCAAAAAAAGAGAGTAAGCCTGGGTTATCTAACTGTGGAGGCGGTTAAAGATAACATACTGATGAAAGCTGGTACTCAGGTCAGGGGGCACGAGTTTCACTGGTCCTCTATAGAGAGTGAAAATACCGCCGATTGTGTTGCTTATAATGTGGTCGATCAGCCACCTAGAGTAGAGGGCTATGCCCAAGAGAAAGTCTTAGCCTCGTACCTGCATATTCACTTTGGCGCTAACCCAGAACTGGCGGCCAATCTTCTAAGCTCTTGTGCCGCCTGGAGGGATAATAAAAAGGAGGACGGGTAAAATGAGAAAAGTATTGCTTTTGCTAACAGCGCTTGCGGTAGACCTGCGTATGGGAGAGCCGCCGAACACCTGGCATCCAGTGGTTTGGATGGGGAAAGCTATAAATCTCCTGGAAAGAGTGGCTCCTCAAGATAGCGTAAAAGAGAAGAGGACTTATGGAGTGGGTATGGTAGCCGCGATGGTAACCTTGTCTGCGCTTGCGCCGCGGCTTCTGGGAATGTTTAAGGGAGTGCTTTTTCCCGCTAAGGTCCTGGGCGCGGTCTGGTTCCTCAAGTCCACCTTTGCGGTAAAGGCCCTTTGGGACTCCGCCGAGGAGGTAAGATATTGTCTGGACAATAACAACTCCGTTGGCGCTAAAGAGGCCCTGCGCAGTCTGGTCAGCCGGGATGTCAAAGACCTTACTGAGGTCCAGATGGCAGCCGCGGCTGTAGAGTCGGTGGCGGAAAACCTCAACGATAGTTTTATAGCTCCTCTACTATACTATCGAGTTGCCGGGCTATCCGGAGCTATGAGCTACCGCGCGGTAAATACCCTGGACGCTATGATCGGCTATCGCGGCATCTACGAAGACCTAGGCAAAGCAGCCGCCAAGTTTGACGATCTTCTTAACTATATCCCCGCTCGCCTTACAGCCCTTCTAATAGTCACAGCCTCTATATTCACTTCTGATGATTTTGTAGGCAGCGCCCGGGCGGTCCGGGACTACCGTGATAGGACGGAGAGTCCCAACGCTGGATGGCCGATGAGCGCTATGGCGGGAGCGATAGGTGTAGACCTCGAGAAGCCCGGACATTACGTTTTAGGCGATACGGGTGTACAGCCCAATAGCGACTCCATCACAAAAGCCGTAAAGATAGCTGGAATGGCGGCAGGAATAGGGGTAATGTGTTATTTGGCCTCAGAGGTAATAGTCCGTGGCCGTAAAGGCTAATAAACACTTATCTCTGATCGCCCCCGCTGTTCACGGCTCTGTCAGCCTGGAGGAGCTGTCCGGATTTGGATCCCCTAAAGAGGGGATGCTGGACTTTAGCGTTAGCGCCAACCCCTATGGCCCGCCGCCGTCGGTCTTAGAGGCTATAAAAGCAGTAGACATCTCCTTATATCCCGACCAGAGGGCGGGACCTCTAAGACGGGCCATAGCTGAAAAATACAATGTATCCATTGAAAACGTCTGGGCTGGCAACGGCAGCTCCGAGCTTATTCTGCTGGCGGCTCTGGCTTATCTGTCCCCAGGCGAAGTCGCATACGTAGTTGGCCCCACTTATGGCGAGTATGAGCGGGCCAGTCAGATAGCTGGAGCAGAGATAAAGCCATATACTGCCAAAGCCCAGGATGGCTTTGTGGTAGATATGGACGCCGTGGCGGAGGAGATCAGGACTATTAGGCCGAAGACAGTCTTTATTTGTAACCCCAATAACCCTACCTCTCAATATATCGACCCAGACCGGCTTCTAAATCTAGCAGATCAGTTTGATGATACACTCTTCATAATAGATGAGGCTTATATATCTTTTACAGCCAGCGGAGAGTCCTGCATAGGGAAAGGCATCAAAGATAACCTCCTGGTCCTGCGCTCGATGACCAAGGACTACGCTCTCACTGGCCTTCGTCTTGGATATGCCCTGGGGTGTGAGGACGTCATAGATGCTCTAAGCAAAATAGCGCCTCCTTGGAGCGTCAACAGCATGGCGCAGGCGGCAGGCATAGCAGCTCTGGAAGACACCGAATATCTGGAACATAGCATCAAGGGTATTGCGGAGGCTAAGGAGTATTTATGGAACGCTCTATTAAGCGCTGGCCTAAAGGTCTATCCTTCAGCCGCTAACTTCTTCCTTGTCGAGGTGGGGGAAGCGTCTGAGGTAAGGTCCAATCTGATGTCTAAGGGCATATGCGTTCGAGATTGTTCCTCTTTTGGCCTTCCACAGTTCATAAGGATAGGGGTGCGCACTATGCCGGAGTGCGAGCGGCTGGTGGAGGCGATGAAAGAAGTTTTGGCTGAAGGCTAAGTAGAGTGCATATAATAAGGGTGTTATTGACAGCCAAAGTTTACCTGAGACCATAACCGTAGGAGCGAGGTCGCCTCGCCCCCATAGGCATCAAGTTAAGAGATTAACATAGGGTCTATGTAATCTTGACTCCTACAATCTATATTAAGCATTCTCTTGTTGGTGCGGTCGCGCTGGTGTTTGAGCCTGCTCTTCAGGCTCAGGTTCCCCCCTAACTTCCCAATCTTCTAAGTCATATGGAGGTATTGCTGCTTCTCTATCATCAATGAAGCCCTTTTTGGCGTTCTCTATAATCTCGTCGAGTGTAGGCCAACGTCTTTTCCTGTCCACTACTGGCATCCTTTCTATCCTATGGCTCTATGCGATCATATCGTAGATGGACCTGCGTTGCAATGCGCTGCCATGCCTCATGACTATGCTCGCGCCATGCAGCCTCTTGTGTCACTTCTCTCCGCTGAACAAGTGCTTCATAATGGGTCTCAAGACTTTGAATAGCCTGATTATAAGCGATAAATGTACTCCTAATAGATACAATAGTTTGTGTAGCTCTACTGAGGAGATACCATGTGCCATCTGATCCTATTACACCCATAGTCTGTATACTATTATTACTTATAAGTATGGCTGCATCCTGCCTAGAAAATGCCGAGCTAGATGGATGAGTATGAAGATGCACATACTGTCTGCCTGCTCTCATGGCATTCAAATGTGGCCCTGTATCTACAGACTGTGTAACTCCTCCTAATATATCCCCTATTTGAGCTCCAGACTCCACGTCCACCATAGCTGCAAACTCTGTACCGTGCTCCTGGGTGCGGATACGTAATACCTCGCCAATGCGCACGACCTCACGCGCTGCCCTATCTCCTATACCGTGGTCAAGTAGTCGATAGATAAGAGGACTATCCTTTGACTGCATCATAAACTTACTCTGGTCCTCTGCCTCATCATCTTTTCGAGACACTGTATGCTTTGGGCTAGTTGTGGTATAGTCGTCATTGGGAAGCTCCTGTGGTATCGGTTGGTTTTGTCACCTTTACCTTGCCACACTAGCTTCCTTTTGTCACCTCCGTAACTTGATCAGCATGGGGAGTAATGCCTTATGCCCTGGGTGAAGTCATCTCGCCCCTACAATTTGCATCCCATAGATTCCTCCTTAGAAACAGACTACTATTAGTCATAAAGGACAGATGCCACTCGCCTGAGGCGGATGATATTGCTAAAGCAGGACTACATCCATGTCTACAGAAATACTCCAAGAAATACTGTTAAGCCTATTTCGTATAGCTGTCGTCTTGGTATTGGGCTGGGCCCTTTACCACCTTCTGTTACGTTTAGCCCCCAGGATTGCCAGCGCTGCTACTTTGTCCGAGAGCTTAACCATGCCTGAGGCCGCTGCGCAGCGGAAAGATACCCTGATTAAGGTTATGCTGCGCAGCGGGGAGTGGGTCATAGTTTTCATAGTAGGCTTTACTATTCTAGGGCAGGTTGGCATCAACATTGCGCCGGTGCTTGCCGGCGCTGGTGTAGCTGGAATAGCGATAGGGCTTGGCGCTCAGAGCCTGGTCAGGGACATAATCAGTGGAATGTTTATCTTATTCGACGACGTGTATCGTACCGGAGAGACTGTAAGGATAGTAGGCATAACTGGAGTAGTAGAGGACATCAACCTTAGGCATACGCTCTTAAGAGACCTGGATGGCACCGTCCACTACATACCAAATGGCTTAATAACGACGGTGAGTAACCTAACTCGCCAGTGGGCCAGGATCAACCTCGATGTAGGTGTTGCCTATGGCTCAGATATCGACAAAGTCAAGGAGGTCATAGACAAAGTAGGAGAGGAGATGGCGAAAGACCCTTACTTTGGACCTCTTATAACCGAGCCGCCACATTTCGAGCGAATCGACTCCTTCGCGGGAACAGGAATAGTGATAAAGATTTTTGGGACTACTAGGCCGACCCGCCAGTGGGAGGTAATGGGGGAGCTGCGAAGGCGCATACTCAGGACGTTTGCGGAGAATGAGATAGAGATAAAGCAGTAAGAAGCTTTACGTAGACAAAGAGAAATTCCACTTGGTCTAGTTGAAGAGATTTTTTGAGAAAGGTGAGGAAAATTATTGGGATAATCTCCGGAATCACTATATTGTGATTAGCTTAGTTACCTATAAAGGGAAACAAAGAAAATTGCTTGCAGCCTATGATAGAATTGGGGAAGATAAAGAGGTAATAACAGTCCATCCTATTAGTGATGAAGGAATTCAACGGAGGCTATTTTCTGGAAGGTGGAATCATGAAAGAGCCTAAAATTAGTTACGATGAGAAGGAAGATATTATATATATCATGCTGAGAGAGGGCATCGAGGAGCGTTTCGAAGATATTTCAGAAAATATAACTGTCGAGTATGATGATCAAGACAGACCAATCGGCATAGAAATTTTCGAGGCTTCAAAAGTTTTACCTATCAGAGCGAGAGATTCTCATGTCAACACTTAAGATATATTATGATGCTCAAACCTTGAACGTTTGGTTCGATGATCCCGAGAAGGAAGTAATCAGCGAGGAAATAGGCGATGGAATTGTCTTGAATAAGGATAAAAATGGCAAGATCATTGGTTTTGAGAAGGTCCTTCCAAGATCACCCGTGGAGACAGGCATGAGTTCACTGCCGGTAGAGATCAGCTTCCCACAGCCATAAGAGGTTACCTTTGGGGAGATGGAGCTATGAATAAGTCTAAAATTAGTTACGATGAGAAGGAAGATATTTTATATATTATGCTGAGACAGGGCTAGGAGCGTTTTGAGGATGTTTAAGAAAATATAACTGCCGAGTATGACGACCAAGACAGACCGATTGGCATAGAAATTTTTGAGGCTTCAAAAATTTTGCCTCTGGAATGACAATTTGTACCAAGCTGCCTGGCATCAAAGATTTGGGTCAAAAACATATATCACTTCCCCGACCCGTAGCCATTTGGGGTCAGGTAGACCACTGAGACCCAAAGAGCCATCTGGTTTTAGCATTCTATGGACTACGGCTACGATAACACCATCGGTTGTGGAGTAAAGACGAATCTGGCTTCTAGTACACCTAGGCAGCGGCTGTTGTAGCGACTTTCCTTGATTATATTTTTCACGCTCTCGACGTTCTAGATGTTTATCGTAGTCCCCTTGGCGTTCAATCAAGATTCCTTTTTGAACTTGCGAGTAGTACCCAAGTTCGTTAAACTTTCTTCTAAGTTCAATTGCATTTACTCCCAAACGGGAAGGATCATTCAACGCCATGACCGATCAAGACCTCCGAGCACAATTATTAGTTGATTCCTACTTGCGTGGTGAAACCTCGCTAACCGACTTGACTGTTCTTGTTACGTCGGAGCTTGAGCATCTGACTTCTGCACCTGGGAGTCTTGCTAGCCGACTTGCTCACACTGTCCTTGGATTGTGGACAGAGCTAGATAGTGGCATCATCGATGAAGAAGAACTAAGGAAAGAATTGTCAAAAATTATCGATGAGGTTAAACCACAGATCAGCCGCTAATAGATGCCTTCTCTTCTCTTTTGGCAACTGGTGCACCGGCTTTTCCCATACTTTGTGTACCTTCACTCTTTCCTCTTTCTCCAGCTAATTATACATTGAAATATGATAGATATAGCTATATTTTGGAGTATAAGCATTACTTAACTGTTATTATTTCTTAAGACATTTATCATCCTCTGACGTACGTACGTACGTATTGCGTTCAGAGACGAGCCGTGATACACTGTTTGAAAGTTTTCTCCTTCCGCGGAAAGGCGCTACTCTGGCAAACTTGATGTCTTTGCCCTGAGCCGCCGCAACTGAGGACTCCAGCAGGCGTGGGTCGATGTTGACCAGTGTGTATACCTCGTTCTCACACGGTCCGCACCGGTGCTGCGTATTTATATTTAGTGCTGGGTTGGTAAGCGGCGACAGGGATGTAATGACCGGGAAACCGTAACGTTCTCGCGCTGCCTAGAAGGAGTCCCCAAAGGACGCTCAATTAATTGAGCGTCCTAGTGATTAAAGCTGGTAACGAAGAAGGGGTTCATGAGCGAGACGACCATCGCCGACAACAACATTCATACTTGCCCAATGCACGGCGGGTCAGCCCGGCGTGTCCCCCTCTTGAAGCGGCTTACAAAAGCCGGGATCTATGACCCTGCCTTTGAACGGGATGCCTGCGGTGTCGGCCTCGTGGCGAACATTGACGGGTCACCCTCTCACGAGATTATCACTCAAGCTCTGGAGGTTCTGGTCAACCTGGGTCATCGCGGCGCTTGTGGCTGCGATCCAGAGACAGGGGACGGCGCCGGGATACTGCTCCAGATTCCTCACGCCTTCTTTGAGCAGGAAGCGCGGCGTAACGGCCTGCATCTTCCTGAAGCGGGCAGATACGGAATAGGTATGGTTTTCTTACCGCGCGATGCCATAACGAGGTCTGCCTGTGAAGACGCCATCCAGCAGGGCATCGCCGAAGAAGAACTGGTGTTCTTGGGCTGGCGCAACGTCCCTGTCTCGCCGGATGCCATTGGCACACTCTCTCGAGAAGTCATGCCGGTAATCCGACAGTACTTCGTCCAGGCGCCGGCAGGCATGCCGGGCGACGCCTTGGAGCGCAAACTCTACCTCGCCCGAAAAGAAGCGGAGCGGCTGGTTGCAGAGTTGGCCGCTGAAGGACCGGCTCAGGGATGCGACGACTTTTATATTTGCAGTTGTTCCTCTCGAACTCTCATCTACAAGGGCCTGATCATGGCCCACCAACTCGGCGCTTTCTACGACGATCTGAACGAACCGTCCATGATAAGCGCTTTTGGGCTAGTGCACTCCCGGTTTAGTACCAATACCCTGGGTGAATGGAAGCTGGCGCACCCCTATCGGTACATCGCGCACAATGGTGAGATCAACACCGTGCGCGGCAACCGGAACTGGATGACCGCTCGGGAGCGCTCCCTTACCTCCTCCTTCTTCGGCAAGGAGATTAGCAAGCTAACGCCAGTGTGCACCCCTGGCTACAGTGATAGCGCCTCCTTCGACAATGTGTTTGAGTTACTGGTCATGGGCGGTCGCGAAGTGGAACACGCGGCGGCGATGATGATACCCGAGGCGTGGTACGGGCACCAGGAGATGCCGCACGCACGGAAGGATTTCTACGAGTACCACGGGATCCTCATGGAACCGTGGGATGGTCCAGCTCTTGTCGCGTTCACCGACGGCCGGAAAATCGGGGCGGTGCTGGATCGCAACGGCCTTCGGCCGTTCCGTTATATGGTCACCAAAGACGGGCTTCTGGTTATGGCGTCTGAGACCGGCGTGCTTGAGGTCGACCCTAGTCGAATTGATGTTCGGGGCCGACTTCATCCGGGCCGAATGTTCTTGCTGGACCTAGAGCAAGGTCGTATTGTCAACGACGACGAGATCAAGGACGGCCTAGCCGCGCGACAGCCCTACGGCGACTGGCTAAAAGCGAAACTGGTGGTTCTGGATGAACTTCCTGTCCCAACTGAAGCACCCGAGGTTGACTCTGAGAGCCTGGTTGCCAGACAGCAAGCATTCGGGTACACGCAGGAGGATCTGGATCTGCTCCTGGAGCCTATGGGTAATGAAGGCGCCGAACCGACGGGCTCGATGGGGAACGACGCCGCGCTGGCTGTATTATCGGATCGGCCGCAGAACCTGTTCGCCTATTTCAAGCAGCTCTTCGCGCAAGTCTCCAACCCCCCATTGGACTACGTGCGCGAGGCTCTCGTCACCCAATTGGCGATGCCCGTGGGCACACGTCGAAACCTGTTCAGCGAAACGCTGGAGCACGCCCGAGTCCTGCGCATCGACCATCCAATCCTCCGCAACGAGGATATGGAGATCCTCAAGCGCTTGAGCCTTCCTGGGCTCAGTAGCAGGGTGATTTCCACCATCTTTCCGGTCGCCGAGGGGAGCGCGGGCCTTCAGAAGGCGCTGAATCGGATTCGGGAGGAGGCTGACGCTGCTGTCGCGGCGGGCTGTGCTATTATCGTCCTTACTGACCGTGGCGTGGATGCGGAGCACACCCATCTGCCCTCTCTGTTGGCTGTGGGTGGCCTGCATCATCATCTTATCAGAGAGCGGACTCGCACCCACATCGATATCGTCGTGGAGTCCGGCGAGCCGCGCGAGGTCCACCACTTCGCAACCCTCTTTGGATACGGCGCCAGCGCCGTCAACCCGTACCTAGCATTCGAGACCTTGGCAGGCCTATCCGAGGGGCAACGCGCTACAGATGACGGGGCGTTGCATCACAAGACGAAACAGTACAACTACATCAAAGCGATCGAGAAGGGCGTCCTCAAAGTGATGTCCAAAATGGGCATCTCTACCCTTCAGGGCTATCAGGGCGCGCAGGTCTTCGAAGCGGTTGGTCTGTCCCAATCGCTGGTGGACGAATTCTTCACCTGGACGCCCACAAGAATCGGCGGTATCGGTCTGGATGAGATCGCTGTGGACCTGCTGGAGAATCACCAGCGCGCGTACCCGAAACAACCGCTGTCAGACCGGCTACCGTTGGACGTTGGCGGGCTATACCAGTGGCGTGCCACCGGCGAAAGGCACCAGTACACGCCGGAAGTGATCGGCTTGCTCCAGTATGCCGCCCGCCAGAACCACTACGATGCCTTTCAGCAGTTCGAGCAGGCGGCCAACGGTGGGGAAGATACCTTTAACACCATCCGCGGGCTGCTGGACTTCAAGTTCGACAGCGACGGCGGCGTGCCGCTGGAGGAAGTGGAGCCGGTGGAATCGATAGCGACTCGCTTTGCCACCGGGGCAATCTCCCTTGGATCCATCAGCCGTGAGGCGCACGAAACTCTCGCGATCGCTATGAACCGGCTGGGAGCCCGGAGCAACACCGGTGAAGGCGGAGAGGACCCTGCACGGTTTACCCCGGACCCAAACGGCGACTCACGTTCCAGCCGTATGAAGCAGGTCGCATCAGGGCGGTTCGGCGTGACGACAGAATACCTCGTCAACGCCACCGACTTGCAGATCAAGATGGCGCAGGGCTCCAAGCCGGGTGAAGGCGGTCAGATTCCAGGCTATAAGATTTCTGAGTATATTGCAAAAATTCGCTATACCACCCCTGGAGTTGAGCTGATATCGCCTCCGCCGCACCACGACATCTATTCCATTGAAGATCTGGCGCAGCTCATCCACGATCTGAAAAACGTGAACCCTGCGGCGCGTATCCATGTAAAGCTCGTGTCGGAGGCCGGCGTTGGCATTATAGCTGCCGGGGTCGCGAAGGCTCGCGCTGACGTCGTCCTCATCTCCGGCGACAGTGGTGGAACGGGGGCCTCTCCTCTCTCATCTATCAAGCACGGTGGGCTACCCTGGGAGTTGGGGGTCGCAGAGGCCCAGCAGGTGTTGGTTGCCAACGGTCTTCGGGGACGCATCGTAGTGCAGACGGACGGCCAGATTAAGACCGGACGCGACGTCGCCATCGCGACCCTGCTAGGGGCCGAGGAGTGGGGTGTTGCTACAGCCGCTCTGGTGGTTTTGGGTTGCATCATGCTCCGCAAGTGCCACCTCAACACCTGCTCGGTGGGCATCGCGACTCAGGACCCGGAACTGCGAAAGCTGTTCGCAGGGACTCCGGAAGCCGTGGTCAACTACTTCCTCATGTTGGCCCAGAGTTTGCGCGAGTACATGGCGAAGCTCGGCTTTAGAACCGTGGACGAGATGGTCGGGCGGGTGGACAAGCTGGAGCCCCGGCGCGCAGTAGCTCATTGGAAGGCCCGGGGGATAGACCTCTCGCCGTTGCTCTACGCTGTGCCTCCAGCAGAAGGTGTAGCAACCTACCACTGTGAGACGCAGGACCACGGCCTCGAAAATGCCCTCGACCACCGATTGATAGAGATCGCAGCGCCCGCTATCTCGCGGCAAGAGCCGGTTTCTGCGGTGTTCGACATCCATAACCCGAACCGCACCGTCGGCGCCATGATGAGCGGCAAGATCGCAAAGCATTACGGAAATAAAGGATTGCCTGATGGCACCATCAATTTCCTGTTCAAGGGGTCGGCTGGCCAGAGTTTCGGCGCTTTCCTGGCTGCCGGCGTAACCTTCCGGTTAGAGGGAGATACCAACGATTACTTCGCAAAGGGCCTCTCAGGAGGACAGATCATCATCGTGCCTCCGGCCCACAGCACCTTTGTGCCAGAGGAGAACATCATCACGGGCAACGTCGCACTGTATGGCGCCACCGGGGGCGAGGTCTTCGTCCGCGGGATCGCCGGCGAGCGCTTTGGTGTACGTAACAGCGGCGCGCATGCCGTCGTCGAGGGAATCGGTGACCACGGCTGCGAGTATATGACCGGTGGCGTTGTAGTGGTGATAGGGCCGACTGGGCGCAATTTTGCCGCAGGCATGAGTGGCGGCATCGCCTACCTTTGGGATCCAGACCATACTTTTCTCTACAAGTTTAACGGAGATGGCGCTGACCTGGAGTTGATTGAACCCTTGTCTCCTGACGAGATCGTCTTAAAGGGTCTCTTGCAGCGCCACGCAGAGTATACCGGCAGCGGCGTCGCGGCGCAAATCCTCGCCGATTGGGAGCATTCCCGGGTTCTCTTCAAGAAAGTGGTGCCCAGGGCTTATGCCAGAGCCTTGAAGGAACGCGCTGAGCGGATTGCCACCGGCGCTGCGGAAATCGTGCGCCATGGGTAAGATCACCGGGTTCCTGGAGTTCATCCGGCAGACCCCCAAGCGTCGACAGGTGTCGGAGCGTGTCAAGGACTGGCGGGAGGTATACCTGCCCTGGTCGGAGGCGGAGTCGCGCGAACAGGCAAGCAGGTGCATGGATTGCGGCATACCCTTCTGCAGTTCAGGCTGCCCTCTGGGCAATCTTATTCCGGACTGGAACGATATGGTCTACGAAGGGGATTGGAAGCGGGCTATCGATCAGCTCCACGCCACCAACAACTTCCCCGAGTTCACAGGACGCATCTGTCCTGCCCCCTGTGAGCCTGCCTGTACTCTATCCATCAATCAAACGCCCGTGACCATCGAGATGATTGAGAAGGCCATTGCAGACCGAGCCTGGGACGAAGGGTGGATTACCCCGACCCCTCCTGCAATGCGGACTGGCAAGAAGGTCGCTGTGATCGGCTCTGGGCCAGCCGGACTGGCATGTGCGCAGCAACTCAATCGTGCCGGGCACCTGGTCACGGTTTTCGAGCGCAACGAATACGTTGGCGGCCTGCTCTCCTTAGGCATTCCTGATTTTAAGCTGGAAAAGACCGTGGTGCGCCGCAGGGTGCGCCAACTGGAAGAAGAGGGAGTTATTTTCCGCACCAGCACCTGGGTGGGTCGCGACTTTCCCACCGACCAGTTGCAGAAGGAGTTCGATGCCATCTGCCTTTGCGGCGGCGCGACAGTCCCCCGTGACTTGCCTGTCCCCGGAAGAGAGTTGGACGGCGTGCACTTTGCGATGGACTATCTGTCTCAGCAGAACCGCCGCAACCAGGGCCAGGAGTTTGCGCCAGCCGACATCATCACGGCCAAAGATAAAGTGGTGGTCATTCTCGGCGGCGGCGACACGGGATCTGATTGTTTGGGGACGACTCACCGTCAGGTGGCCAAGCATGTCTATCAGTTCGAGCTGCTCCCCCGTCCACCTGCCGAGCGGACCGCGGAGAACCCCTGGCCGCAGTGGTCGCTCATCTCCCGGACATCCTCGTCCCATGAGGAGGGCGGCGAACAGGACTTCAACATACTGACCAAGCGCTTCAACGGCGAGCACGGAAGATTGACCAGCCTTTCCGCTGTGCGTTTGAACTGGGAGACTCCGCCAAACGGTGGTAGGCCCCAGATGGTGGAGATCCCTGGCAGCGAGTTCACCATCGATGTGGGTCTGGTCCTGCTGGCGATGGGCTTTCTCTCTGGTGATCCCCAAGGCCTGCTCGAGGAACTTGGCGTCAAGCGGGATGAACGAGGGAACGTCGTCACCGACAGCCGGATGATGACCAGCGTGTCAGGCGTGTTCGCCGGCGGCGACATGCAGCGCGGGCAGTCCCTGGTGGTCCACGCCATCGCAGGCGGGCGCATGACCGCACGTGGATGTGACGAATGGCTGATGGGTCGCTCTGCACTACCCGGTGTGCGTGGGTACGTCCGGAGCGCCACGCCGTAACCCGGTACTGATACCTATTCTGAGGTCTCACAGAAACGTTCCATTGCCGACGAACTCAAACTACTGTCGGATTTGAAGATTGGGGGACTACTCAGTGACGAAGAAGTGACCCGAGCCATTCGCAAGTTGATGGTATAGTAGTAGATTTTGTTCGGGTCTAATTTATATACAAGTCTGGGATAAATGGGTCTAGATTGCGCGGGATATTTTGTTTGGAAGTAATGGTGAGGTGGACAAAGATACTTTTAGCTAGCATCCTAAAGTGGTTAGATGCTGTCTGAGTAGCTAAAGAGAAGAGAGTAGCTAAGTACAGCTACTCTCTTTATGCATTAATCAAGAACGTCAAAAGCCCCATGCCAACAAATATAGCTGCGGCCAAAACGCATATAGTAAATATATCTTTAACTACGTAAGTGTACTCTCTGGGATCGGAAAAGCTTGGGGCTGGAACTGTACCGGCTTTTATCAGCGTCTTTGCCTGTGTGCTTGGCATATCAGCGACCTTAGCCGCAGTTGCGGGCCGTGAGCTTACATTCTGAGAAGGTATATGTGGCGGAATGTTGGGCCTGCCTCGCCGTGACGACCTGCCGGGCCTCCCACCTCTTGTCGTTGGATTCTTAGGTCTTGGCATGAATTGTTCCTCCAATAATTTGCGACATATAAATTATACTACATAAAGGTAGTTAAAGAGCCTACGAAAGGTCTATATTGGTCATGTTCAAAAAACAGGGTACTGATGCTCTCGCTAAGCTGGAGGACTGGACTGATACGGTAATAGCCCAAAGCGCCACCTTGAAGGGCTGTCTTAAGTCTGATGGGCTAATCAGGGTCTATGGGTCTTTTGAAGGAGACATTGAGTCGACCGGCACCGTGATCGTTGGCAAAGCCGGCAAAATCAACGGTAACATAGCCGGTAAGGATGTAGCAATAGCTGGCACGGTTGTTGGCAACATCAGCGCGTCCGGGAAAATAGAAATTTATCAAGGCGGTAGGGTACTCGGAGATATTACTGCCAGCAATCTAAAAATAGAGGATGGCGCTCTTTTCAGCGGCCAGAGCTCTATGAAGGTGCTTTCTGCTGAGACTTTACTTTTGCAAGGGCCTAGAGAAATAGATGATACGAAAGAATAACTTGATAATCTGCTCTCTAATTAGAAGTGTATCCAAGATTTGAAAGAAAAAAACTAAAAAATGGAAGGGGTGCTGGGTTCCTGAAAGTCTAGTTGCACTTTTTGGTTGGCGTTATCAACATGGAGTAGTGACATGCCAAACGTAGCGTTTTGAAATCCAAGGATACCTTTTGGTAAGTACTTAAGATAGCTGTCCTCAGGTTTAAGTGGGTCATAAAGTATCATATAGAGAGGTCCCCGGGGATCAGTTTCAATAGGTATCACCTGACCATTTTCATCATTAACGTACAAGATAGCGGTGCCAATCCTCCTGGCCATCCTATCTCCTCCTAGCCCAGATAGCAACTCCTCAGGCCAGGTTTCTACCAGGTGCAAAAGGTCGTAAGGTAGCAGGCCTTGTTGATAGATAAGGATTAGGTGTAATGAACCAGTATCTACTAGAAAAGGGAACTCACCAAATTTTATACCTTGGACTTCAAGAGTAACTCTTATATAAGGAGCGCTGTCTCGACGGCCAAACTCACCAGGAATACTGGGCACCTACGCTAAATGACCACCCTTCTGAAGTCTTCCTCAGGTGCAAGAAAAAGTAAAGCAGCTCGAATAAGGGGAACGTTATCTGCCTCTGCCTCTTTCTTTAGGCCATCCCACGTAGTAGCTACATACAGCTTCCCTTTATAGACCGCTGCCCATCCATAAAGATACTTCTTAACCAACTCAGGATATAGATCGTCAAGCGTGTCTGAATCAGCCTTGGAACGGTCTAAACCTTCTTTAATCCTCTGGGCTTCTTCCGGAGATAAAGACTTTTTGTTTTGAGAATCAGTCATCTTATTTGCAATCCTATCGAATGTAACCAAATGAATCTTTCTGTTCCGCATCTTAGTATTTCATAAAGGTTGTAGATGGTCAAATCTGTAAGACTGCTCCCAGGGATAGAGGATGAGCAAGCGGATGTGGATATCTGTGTTCGTCTTTGTCAAATTTTTACCAGCTTATGAAAAGCTTGGCTTAGAGAAATTAGGGACAATAGTCCATGATGTTCCTTATCTACGTACGATTGCGGAGGCATGCCAACCCTCGGCCTCCGCCGCAGCCTTGAATGACTCAACCGGCACGTCAAAATTCTTTCCACTGGGAATAGTCCACGCAAGGGGATCGTTAATGTAGATATTGCTCTTGTCATACCCGGTAACCACCACAATGTGTGGCTCTTTGGTCCAAGCCTCTTTGTTATCATACGGGACTTCTTTGCCGCTCGCGTCGCGCCTGACGTACCTACTATTGTCTACCAGGATAATCACTGGATGCTCCTGCGTAATATGATTGATTAAGTCATCGAACCCGTTGACATCGATCGCCTTCAAGCCGTTTTTCGCTAAGAATTGCGTAGCTGAACTCGATTTAAAGTCTGTTGTACTGTTCTCACCTACGATATCACTGTTACCGCCCCCAGGAGCTGAGGCGCCACGGATCGCACGAGCAGCGGCGTCCAAGTTTGTAGAGCTTACACCTTTATAGAACTGGACCGCCATTGCAACCGAGGCTGGGCCACAATTATTAAGGCCAGTGGTAGCCTCTTCTAGCTTCCCATCCCTCCCATATTTCCAGGAATTACCCCGCCAAATTTGCGGAACATAGGGCACATCTAGACGCTTACCTAGCGTCTCATTCGATAACCCATTTGTAGATGTAGCTTCTGACTTGCCTTTTCCTATCAATGGAAGCTTTGCTACAGTGTCTCCTATTGCTTCTCCGACTCTCTGTTTGACCTGCCCGATTATATCAGTGGCTTGTCGCTGTATCTCTGTTGCAATAGCGCGAACTATCTGGTCAATAACATTGCGGGTCTCCCGCTCAAGAGCCTCGCGTGCTTCCTGTTGAATTCGCTCCATCTCCCGCTTCGATTCTTCGCACTGGCTGGCATTTGCCGAGGAGGGATCGCATTCTATATTGGCGTAGCAGCCAGCTACAATTATCGCCAGTGAGACAATCAGCGCTAAGCGCCAGATGCTTGTTCTCAATTGTAATATCCTCTGCTGGAAGAAAATTCAAGGACCAAACATCATTACATCTTGCGGAATGTGAGATCTCCCGGCTGACCATCAACGCTGAGTTTAAGCTCACCTCTATTAATGGTGACCCGGTATACAATGGGTGCTACCTGCGGCATCTCGACGCGTATTCGGTCATTATCGATCCACCTGTAATTGCCTGTAATCGGCACAGGGACGTCCGAGCCGAAGGTTCGGCCACGTACCACAGCTGTCACCGTGCCTTCTTTGAAGAATTCTATGCTATTAGCCAAGCTGAAATGTCCAAAGAGTCCAAAGAGCGTGTCGGCCACCACTCCTTGAGTGGACTGCCACTTGCCCACTAGCGCATTTTCAGGCTTGGAGCCGCAACCGCTCAACGTTATTACCACGAGGACTAAACCTAGCAACCAGATCATCCGCATAACAATTCCTCTTATTCTGACCGGCGAAACGCCTTCTCTTGGAGCCAACAGTAGGTTCTCCACCAAGCACTTTATGGAAGTCGAAGGCTTACGCCGACACCACTTTACCGACCACCAGCCCTCTGTAACAAGATATTGTAGCCGCCTGTTCCTGTGCTATCCGAGCTGTCCACAAGAATCGCGTATGTCCCGTTCTGGTCAATGGTGCAACGCACTTCTATGGAACCAGCGCGGCTGCTAGAGTCTCCACACAATTGCTCACCGCTGGGGCGGTACACTCTTAGCCTTGGTGCCATGTCCCCACTGTCCATCCGCGTCACTATCTGGTCCCCGGCAGTAGCGCTGAAAGTGAAAGCGTCAATTTCCTGAGCAAAGGCAAGGTTGGCGGACACTATCCCACCATATGCCAGAGGTGTAGCGCCCGTGGGGCTGTTGGTGCGCTGCATTAACAGGTTGTACATACCCGTTTCCGCGCTGGCCGAGCTATCGACGAGGATGGCGTAAGTACCGTTCTGATCGATAGAGCACTTCAGTTCAAGGGGTCCCGGCCTGCTATTGGAGTCCCCACACAGTTGGTCTCCGTTCGGACGGTAAACTCTTAGCCTTGGCGAGAATTCATCGCTGTTCATCCGAAAGATTGTATTGTCACCAGCTCTCGCCATGAAGGTATAGGCGTGGATCTCTTGGGGCAGACTGGCTTTGTGGGATGTCCTTTGACCATACATGAAGGCAGCGGCATTCCCGGGGCTGTTCGTACGTTGGAGGAGCATATTGTAAGCTCCCCTCCCTTGAGTGTCATAACTATCAACCGTGATAGAGTAAGTCCCGTTTTGGTCTAGCGAACACCGAACTTCCATGAACCCTGGGCGGCTGTTAGAATCTCCACACGACTGGGTACCGCCGGGACGATGTATCCTGATCCGCGGAGGGAAGTCACTGCTATTCACTCTGATGATCGTTTTGTCCTCTGCGCTCCCCATGAACGTGAACCGATGGATCTCGCCTGTTCCCAAACTGTTACACTGGACGGTGCTGCTGTAACTAAGATTGATGCCACATCCTACAGTCGGTGGAACAGGCGGCGCAACCTGAGCCGTAGGAATGGGTGATGGGGCGGACACAATAGGCGTGGGCGTAGCTTCACGCGGCCGTTCACGATTGGTGGACACAATTTTTCGCCCGGTGTGGTAGTTTTTGTCTTGCTCTCCCTTGACCGCGAACTCCTCACCCTCAATCCGGTTAGCTCCAATGAAAGGGACAGGTAGCCAGTCGCTCTTGCTTGGTTTTTGCTTGCCAGTCTCATCGTATCGAGCGTCGAGACTCAAATGAATATGCTTATAAATATCCTTGCTGCTCCGTTTGCCAAGGATGTCGCCCCGCTTGACCTTCGTGCCCTCTGATACCTCAAACGGCTCCTCAAAGTGGCAGATGTTCATATTCAAGTTGCTGTCAAGCTTTAGCAGGATGCATCCAGGCCCGCTAACGTGTAAAGCCACAACACCGTCCGTTGGAGCCAGTATCTCTCGGACTGACTGATCATCAGGCTCTAGGTCCAATCCATAGCGCTGGTTGCCGCAGTGGTCCGGGGCCTTACCTGCTTCGCAGGGTGCCCCCGGTAGCGGGTCGTTGTATCCATGGGAGACCGTGAGGGTCATACCCGATCGCACCGGAGCGCCAAGCCCACCGGAAGTAGGTGGCGAGGTGCTTCCACCACCCGGGGATCGCCCAGGGCCTGGCACGGCACCACCACACCCTATAATGAAAGCCATTATAGCGAGTACGATCACCCAGGAATGTAGGGCTCTTACCAACATCATTAGTCAATCTGCTGGCACTAAGTCATCAAGTCTCACGAAACCTTCCTCACCATGCTCTGTCTTTATTGAGACATAATCTTGATGAGCAGATACGACCCTAACACGAGTCCCGCGCGGTATAGATCCCAAGCTCTTACCTGGATACCATCGTCCACCGAAAATCGTGGCATCCTGGCTGCTAAAAAGAGTGGCGTCCCGAGCAAGAATCATCTCTTGGCCATTCCTTGATTCCCGCTGAGTCATATCTGTTTCTTGATTTGAATCTAGCTTAAGCTGCGAAGGCTCTGCTGGTTCACTAACTCTACTAGGAAGATTAGCTTCAACTGGACGATTATAGGTTTGCCTCCCTGTACTGGCTACTTCTCGTTCTGGTACTCTACTATTTGGAATAGGCGCGATTCTAAGTCCAGTGAGCGCAGAGAGTATCATTTCTTGCTGTCGATGTATCTCACATAGACCTTGAAGGATACCCCATCCTAAAAAGGGGCCGAGGGCGTATAGCAGATATGGCGCCAAGACGCCTGCGACAAGAGTCCCGGCCTGCGGGGAGTTGAGCAATTGGGCGGAAATAAGGCCGCCAGAGACAACTAACACTATAACCAGAAGAACAATAGCCCAACCGAGGATACCAAAAACAGCGGCTAAAACAGCAACCAGACCCATATAGGTGCTCCTTTCCTGCTTAATAAAGCAGATAAAAACCAGAGCGGCGTTCAAATGGCGCTGCCGAAGAGCAGTACATTTATGTTGGAAGTGTTATTTTACAATGAGGCGCCAGATTAAGAGGGGATTCCGGCCTCGCGATTGAGTCGTTCGGCTGTTTTGTAGGCATCTACCATGCCCCAGATCCAAACGATAGGAGTTGTGATGAAGCCGATAGCTACAATGATAAGAATGGCGGAGATAAAGTACAGGATCATCATACCAATACCCTTACCTATCTGCCCGTTGTAAATCTGCCCTAGTCCGCACCATACGGCAGACATTACCGCCGCAAGACCGGCGTTCTTACCTGACCTGACCATAATCACTTGTGGTTGCTGGGCTGCCGCCTGAACGGTAGTTGCAGGGCGCAACTCGTGTCCGTTGGGGCACCTTTGGGCTGTATCCTCTGCCTGAGTTCCGCATACTGAACAAAACATCCCTTCCTCCTTTGCATCTGATACCTTTCCCATTCTCCTGAAAATAGCTAGGCGGTGTTGTTCGAGCCTGTTGATAATCACCGCCCGTCCCTTCGAGAGCCTCAGGGAACGGGCTACCGCCAGCTCATTTTCATCCTTTGGGGTGCAGGCGCAAGCCCGCATGTGCGATTAGCTAGAAGTTACTATAACACTTTATTATGAAATTGTAATGCCTTTGGATTTTAACTTTCATGAATTTTATATTTGATAATGCGTTCGAGGGTCGGGAAATCTTGCAGTATTTGAGAAAGCTATATAGAGAAGGGTTTGAATGTAAGACGATGTAAATAGATCGGCCATACTAGAGAAGAATAAGGTCTGGAACACCAGGTATTTGAACACGGGTTAGCATATTGTCAAAAACAAGCACAATATACAATAGAAAGTCTGGGTCTCAGTGTAATTAATTGACGTCTAATTCATCCGCTGGCGTTTCAAAAGGTCCACTATAGACTGGATCTGCTGATAGTCTGAGGCGTGGGGAGTATTTTCTACGTACCTATTTAGGTCCATCAATGCCTGGGAATAGGCATGGAGCCGCAGATAGAATAAACCTCTATCCCGCAGCTCCTCTGTTGAATCAGGAGAGAGTATCACTAGACGTTCGAGGACAGAGAGCGCTCGTCTTGAGTCGCTCTTAGAAATGTATATCGCCTTGAGGTTATTCAAGACCCGCCGCAAAATGTCGAGTCTGCTTACCGGATTAAGGAGATCCTCTCTAAAGCTTAACTTGCCCCCGTAGATCGTATCTACTAACTGTTTACAGTGGTCAATGCCAATCGGGCTGCCGTCCTGGAAGGTATCTATGAACTGACCGTCAGCTACTCCTGTGTGGCGTATCAGGAAGCGGCCGGGGAGTCCCACACCAACTATCGGCACGCCAACTCTCCTGCCCAACTCCATGTATAAGAGGGAAAGAGTAATGGGTATGCCCAATTTTCTATCAAGCACGTCGTTGAGAAAACTGTTTCTGGGATCGTAGTAGTTCTTGTGGTTTCCTCTAAACCCCTTCTCATAAAAGAGGTACTGGCTGATAGAGGTAACTATATCCTCAGGTCTGGACAACTGACCTATCCTGCTTTTTAGCTCCATCGCCATTTCATCAAGCATGTCCAGGTACTTAGCGATATCTAAGTCTAGGTACTCTTCTTTTGCTATCAACAAGGCTGCCAGGGAAAGGTCTATATCCTCGCCGGATTCCACCAGTGCCTTGAATTGTCTTCTCGCAATCTCTCGCTCAATCATCTGCTCTTCGGGTCCTTCCTTCAACTCATTACCACGCCGCCGTCCACGGCCAATACCTCTCCTGTTATATATCTGGCAGCGTCCGAAGCTAAGAAGAGTACGGTATTAGCTACATCGCTGGGAACGCCTACCCTTCCTAAAGGTATACGTTGTGATATTCTCAGCTTGATCTCTTCTGTCAGACCGTCCTCTTTAGAATCCATAATACCTGGAGCTATGCAGTTTACTCTTATTTTTGGAGCTAACTCAACGGCGAGACGCCTGGTCAGCATAATTAATCCTGCTTTGGCAACGGAGTCAGCAACGGACACCCTATATCCGGGACGCGGGCTAATGCCATCGATAGCCGATATGTTGACTATGCAGCCATCACCCTGGGACAACATAGCTGGCGCAACGGATTGGGCGCAAATAAAAGGCCCTTTTATATTAACTGCCATTGTTGAATCCCACAGTTCATCCGATAAGTCAGCAAAAGACGTTCTACTGAAAACAGCAGCGTTATTGACCAGAATGTCTATTCTGCCAAAAATCTTGAGCACACCGTCCACCATTCGTCGCACCTGTTCCCTGTTAGACACATCAGCCTGAATGGCTAGAGTATCTACTCCCAATTTCCTGGCATCCTCTACAACCTCCTGAGCCCCTTTTTGCGAAGTTAGATAGTTTACGCATACCTTAGCGCCGGCGCTTATAAAGGAGAGCGCTATGTTTCTACCTATGCCTCTACCTGCGCCCGTTACCAGGACTACCTTACCGTCGAACCTCATATAAACACCTAGAATAGATTTTGCTAATATTTTACCAGATAATTTTGGGTGATTGACGGTATACTAATTGCAATGTCATACACGATATGGTAAAGGCATATTAGCTAGGTTAAACTAGTACCGTAATAAAAATCGTAAAACAGTCAAAAAAGTTTCAGGAGAAATTATTATGCGTTTGGGTATATGTACTGCTGTGTATGAGGGCGATATGATAGCAGTAGATGGCGGAGTTACTAAGCTAAGATATTACAATGTTTGGGCGCCCTCCAGGGACACAGAGCTGGGAGAAGCAGTCACTAAATATAACGAGGAGCTGGTGTTAGGTAAAGAGATAGAGTATGAAACCACTGGCTACATTCATTCTGATCACATCAGTATTGTGTCAGAGGTTTATGTGAATGGACTATGGGTCAACCAGGAGATCAGATACTGGCTAGCTAAAAGGATGCCGCAGACGAAAGAACAGTGGGCAGGTTTTTGGCCCTCGACCTAGGAATCGGGCATGCGAGCTTGCACCTGCACCCCAACGGGATGAAAATTGATGCTTAGCCCGTTCCCTGAGGCTCTAGACTTGTAGTGAGGTTCTCGAACTAAGGGCCGGGCGGCGCTTCCGACAAGCATGTCCTGAGCAGCGTCGAAGGGCTCAGGGCGAATGGAACAGGTATTTTTGAAGAAAATGATTCAAAATAGGTCGAAAACGGCCGCATTTTTCATATTAATATCTGCCTCTATAATTGCGGTATCATTCTCCGCCTATTACTGGCCTTTCTTTCCTGGCGACCGTGAGATATCCGTTTTTGTGCAAAGCATGTCTTTGCCAGGACTCGAGGCTGTTATGAGAGGGGTCTCGCTGTTAGGAAGCCGGCCTATTGGGCTGGCCCTGCTTTTCGGGCTGGCTTTACCTTTATGGATATTCGGCCATAGAAAACAAAGCATACTTTTGCTCGCTACCGTGATCGCAGACATAATTAACTCCCCTATAAAAGACCTCATAGGCAGAGAAAGGCCGGACTATTCCTTTGTTCGATTATTGTACTCGGGTAGTACCGACCCAAGCTTTCCCAGCGGCCATGCCGTACACCTTATAGTGTTTTTCGGCGCTCTTATTTACATACTGCCCAATATTATTAAAAGCAGGTTTTGGGTCCGCTTGGTCACTATGTGTCTAATATCATTGATATTGTTAGGAGGCATCTCCAGAATATATCTTGGAGCGCACTGGGCCAGCGATGTAATTGGAGGATATTTATACGGAGCCTTTTACTTAGGGCTTATAGTTTTAGCGGATAAGCTATGGACAAGCAGGACAACCAGGCAGGACAGTCTGTCGGAAAGTCCTGAGTATGTCCAGCGAACCTAAGGTTCTCTAACTCTGGACACAATATTGCTTCTTATTTTAAGCTTAAATTATGGTGCATAGTGGCTTTAATGCCGTTCTTAAATATAACGGAGTTAAGTTTGCCCCTAAGATAGGGCCATGATATATTGATTCTTGGTGAGTATTTAGTATATGTCGAAATTTTAGTGCGGCGATAGGAGGTGGCTTTGTACAAAGACCTTGAGCTTAGCATCTTCACGGGTAATACACATCCCGAACTGGCTGTCAAGGTTTGTGAGTACTTGAAGACATCACTGGGCGCAGCCGATGTATTTGAGTTCAGCAATCAAAATATATTTGTCAGGATCCTAGAGAACGTCAGGCACCACGATGTCTTTCTCATCCAGCCTACAAGCAAGCCGGTTAACAAGGGCATTATGGAGCTATTGATCATGATAGATGCGGTCAAACGCGCCTCTGCCGGACGCATCACGGCTGTGCTTCCTTATTACTCCTATGGTCGCAGCGACAAGAAAGACCAACCGCGAGTGCCGGTAACGGCTAGACTTGTCGCAGACCTTATCACTGTCGCCGGGGCCAACAGGGTATTGACTATAGACCTCCATGCTCCCCAGATTCAGGGCTTCTTTAATATCCCGGTAGACGAGCTTACAGCTTTGTATACCCTTAGTCGCTATTTCCAGCAAAAGAATCTGGAGGACCTTGTTGTTGTCGCTCCGGACGTGGGCAAAGCTAAGGACGCTCGCAACTTTGCGGCCAGGCTAAATGTCCCTGTGGCTATAGTTGAGAAGCGAAGGATTGGCAACGAGGACAAAGCAGAGGCTTTAAGCATCATCGGCGATGTAGAGGGACGACGGGCCCTACTTGTAGATGATGAAATAGATACTGGCGGCACGATCATAGAAGCCGCCAATATTCTTCTGGAGAATGGCGTCACAGAGGTGTATGCCTGCTGCACTCACCCTATATTTTCCGGCACGGCTGTTGAGCGCCTGGACAAGAGCCCAATAAAAGAGGTAGTGGTCACGAACACTGTGCCGCTGCCGATGGACAGTCACAGTCCCAAAATAGTTTCATTATCCATAGCCTCGCTCCTGGGTGAGGCCATCTACCGCATACACACCGGCCAGTCTGTGGGTGCGATGTTCGAGGAATAAACTGTCCTAAGTGTACCTGAAGGGATGAATAATATGGGAAACCGTGAAACTCTAAAAGAGCGCGCTGTGACCACCCTTAACGAACTCTCTGATGATAGGCTGCAAGTAGCACTTGACTTTTTAGAATACTTGAAAGAAAAGGAGGAGTGGGAAGCCACGTTAGAGATACTGTCTGATTCTGAAACGATGGCTGCTATCCGAGAAGCTGAAGAAGACTGGGAAAGTGGAAGAATGGATAGATTTGTGTCCTTGGAGGAAGTAAGAAAGCGTGTTCAGGGTAATTCTAACCCGCAACGCTCAGAGGGATCTTGATCGCCTAGATCCTGCCTTGGCTCAGCGCGTAGTCTTTGCTCTCGATAGTCTTACGGATAATCCGTTTTTCGGTACTGATATTAGAAAACTTAGAGGCAGGCTAGAAAGAAAGTATAGACTTCGAGTGGGTCCTGTGAGGGTGGTATACAGAGTGCTCATAGAGGATAATATCGTTAGGGTTGAAGATATTGCTCATCGAGGAAGTATATACTAAACAGTATAGAGATTGTCTTACAGGGTATACACTGAGCAGTCTGTGAGTGAGATGTTCGAGGAATAAGATAATGGGTGTCAAAGCTGCGGAAGCTTATAAGAAAAAGGCTATTGCGGCCCTTCAAGAGCTATCGGAGGCACGGCTTAAGGTTGCTTTAGATTTTATCGAGTATCTTAAAGATAAAGAGGAATGGGAAGCGACCTGGGAAGTAATGGCTGATCCTGAAACAATGGAGGCCCTAAGAGAGGCAGACGAAGACCGGAAGGCAGGGCGAAGGGACCACTTTACTCCTTTAGAAGAAGTAATTCAACGTGTTCAAAATCGGTCTAAGTCAGAACCCCAAGAGGGATCTTAATGGGCATCAACTGGATTCCTATCACGGGAAAATGGGCGATAAGTCCTGACTCTGTTGTATATAAAGGCCCCATTGACCCAGCATCTCCATATGGTATTGTCCTGAGCAATCAGGCGTTCAGGGATGGCCACGCCAGCGTAGACATGACATTTTCTTCCTGGAATGCAGACTCTGCTGCACGACTTCTGCTAGGATATGATGCAAAGACCGAAGAATATATATCTGTTGGCTTAGGCGGCTATGGTCGCGCATTCGTTATTGATAGGTTTCTTTCCAGCCATGGTTGGAGAGCCGAAAAACATGTAGGAGATTGGACAACCCTTGTTGCCGATAATAAATATCATCTTGATGTATTAATAACGGGTCAATCCATCGTGCTGAATGTAGATGGAATAAGGGTTATAGACCACCAGCTTGGCCAGCCTTTGAATGGAGCTCAGGTCGGCCTTTTTATGTTTGGTAGTAATGAAGTTAGCTTCGAGGGTTTCAGAGCGATACCCGGTCTCCCATCAGGATTTGTGATTATGGAGTTCTCAGGGCCTTATGATCCTCTTTACCGGGAAGTTCTATTAGTCGTGGCTGAACAAGAGGGTGTTAGTCTTGGCCGTGCCGACGAAATAGAAGGCCCCGGTGTTGTATTGCAGGATATTGTGAAGGGCGTAGCTGAATCCACTGTGGTTGTTGCTGAGATAACACCACCCAACCGGAATGTCTTTTATGAGCTAGGATACGCTCATGCTCTGCACAAGCCTGTAATACTTTTGGCTAAACGTGGCGAAGCTCTGCCATTTGATGTAGCAGGGTATCGCTGCATATTCTACGACGATTCTATCTCTGGAAAATCAGGGGTGGAGAAAGAATTTCGCCGACATCTTAAAGCGATCCTAGGCAAATCTATATTAGAAGAACGAGTAAATAACCACTAGAAGATAAATACTATGTTTAAATGGCTTAACAATTTACTAGACTCCAATGAAAAAGAAATACGTAAGCTCCATCCGATAATTGAGGAGATCAATGATCTTGAGTCGGAGATGAAGCCTCTTTCCGACGAGGAATTAAGGGAGCTTACTACAGAGTTCAAAGAGCGCTTTCAGTCTGAAGATGATCTTGAAGATTTATTGCCTGAGGCTTTTGCGGCAGTACGAGAGGCTGCACTGCGCACTATAGGACAGCGCCATTATGACGTTCAGCTTATGGGCGGCATTATGCTCCACCGGGGCAAAATAGCCGAGATGAAGACTGGCGAAGGCAAGACGCTTGTCGCTACCCTGCCTGCGTACCTGAACGCACTTAGTGGCCTCGGCGTCCACGTCGTCACCGTTAACGATTATCTTGCCAAGCGCGACACGCAGTGGATGGGTGCAATATACCATTTCCTCGGCCTGACTGTAGGCTGTATACAGCATGAGTCCGCTTTTATTTATGATCCCACCTATGTAGTTGAAGACCCCAGGTACAATCATCTCCGTCCGGTATCCAGAAAACAGGCTTATGAGGCCGATATAACGCATGGCACGAACAATGAGTTTGGCTTTGACTACCTGAGAGATAACATGGTAGTTGATATGTCTTACTGCGTCCAGCGCGAGCTTAACTACGCCATTGTAGACGAAGTGGACAACATCCTCATCGACGAGGCCAGGACGCCTCTGATCATCAGCGGGGCGGCCCAGGAGTCCACTCAGCAGTACTACACCTTTGCCCGTCTGGTGCCAAGGCTGCAACTGGAAGAGGACTACAAGATAGACGAGAAAAGCAAGTCCGTGAGCCTTACCGAGCGCGGCATTAGCAATCTGGAGAAATGGCTCAACATACCCAATATGTATGATCCCAACCACTATGGGGCCACCCATTTTGCAGAGAACGCGCTCAAGGCCCATGTTATGTTCAATCGAGACCGGGACTATATAGTCAAAGACGGCGAAGTCATAATAGTCGACGAGTTTACCGGGCGACAGATGCCTGGACGCCGCTGGTCGGACGGCCTGCATCAGGCTATAGAGGCCAAGGAAGGGCTGAAGATCCAGAGAGAGAGCCTTACCATGGCTACTATCACGCTCCAAAACTACTTCCGCCTTTACAATAAGCTGGCGGGCATGACCGGCACTGCTGTTACCGAAGCTGAGGAGTTCCACAAGATATATAAGCTTGACGTTGTGATGATGCCTACCAACAAGCCCATGATACGGCGGGATTTGGGAGACCAAGTATATAAGACTGAGGCTGCTAAGTTTCAGGCTGTAGTAAAAGAGATAGAGGAAATGCACGCAGGCGGACGTCCGGTGCTTGTTGGCACAGTGTCTATCGAGAGGTCTGAGGTCTTGGGTGAGATGCTAAAGCGCAGAGGCGTAGAGCATCAGGTGCTTAACGCCAAGTTCCACGAGCGAGAGGCCCAGATTGTAACTCAGGCAGGTAGGCTGGGATCAGTTACCATCGCTACCAATATGGCAGGCCGCGGCACCGACATAATCCTGGGCGGCAATCCCGAGGTTATGGCTATAGATGAGGCCAGGCGTCGAGACATAGACCCGGACAGCAATCCTGAAGAATTTCAGAAGATCTTGGGCCAAATGAAAGAGCGATGCGCGGCTGAGCACGAGAAGGTAGTTGCTGCGGGCGGACTCCATATAGTTGGCACAGAGCGCCACGAGGCCAGAAGAATCGACAACCAGTTGAGAGGGCGCTCCGGCCGTCAGGGAGACCCAGGTTCTTCTCGCTTTTATATATCCTTAGAGGACGATATCATCCGCCGTTTCGGTGGCGACCGCATCAAGGGCTTCATGGAATGGGCTGGTCTTGAGGATGACATACCCATCGAGCATACTTTAGTCAACAAATCTATCGAGACAGCTCAGACCAAGGTAGAAGCCTATAACTTTGACCTGCGCAAGCACCTGGTAGAGTATGACGACGTGGTCAACGTCCAAAGAGACACCATCTATACTGAGCGGCGCAAGGTACTCTCAGGCGCAGACCTTAAAGACAATGTCATGGGAATGTTAGAGGATGAGCTGACAAGCGTAGTTGCTCACTATATTCCCGGCGATAGAGTTGAGCAGTGGGATGTCGAGGGGCTACTGGCAGAGGTAAACACTATTATGCCTCTGGCAGAGGACATGACGGTCGAGTCCTTCTTGCGTATGGACCGGGATGAGATTCAAAACAAGCTTATCGATTATTCCACCCAGCTTTACGAGGTTAAAGAGGAGCAGCTAGGGCCGGAGGACTGCCGTGTCCTTGAGCGACTGGTAATGCTGGGCACCATAGACAACCTCTGGGTCAGCCATCTGACAGAACTAGAGGAGCTGCGCCAGGGCATCGGACTAAGAGCTTATGCTCAAGTGGACCCTCTGGTAATGTATAAGCGTGAGGCCTATGACCTGTACGAGCAGCTTCTTGGCAGCATCAGGCACGATATAGCGCATACTATCTTCCACGCCAATATCTCCAGAGAGCCTCAGCCGGCCAGAAGACCGGCGCAGCCTGTGAACACCAATCGCGGCAACGGAGCAAGCCAGGGCGAGAGAGAGCCGGCAAGGGTTGGCGCCAGCAAGGTTGGCCGCAACGATCCCTGCCCCTGCGGCTCCGGAAAGAAATATAAGCGCTGCCATGGGGCTTAAATGTATAATGGAGGCAGGCGGTTTAGAGGACTGACCGGCAATGAATTAGTCCGAGCTCTTCAGCGAGGAGGTTGGTACATCAAGCTGGCTTGACTGTAGAACAACTTAGAGAGCTTTTGTAGGTGGAAAAATGAAACTAGAATACACAATTGTTCTTGAGCCTGACGAAGAAGAGGGAGGCTATACAGTCATTGTACCCGCACTTCCTGGTTGCATCAGTGAAGGGGATACCCTTGAGGAAGCTTTAGAAAACATCAAAGAGGCTATTGAACTCTATCTTGATTCCTGTAGAAAAGCCGGTGAAGAAATTCCTATAGAAAAGACCGCACCGCAGCTAGAGAAGGTAGAGGTAATTATTTAGTCGGGGATGCATCGAGCTACCCATGCGCAGTTTGAAATGAGAAAGGCATCGAACGATGTCTAGCCCCTACCAGGACCCCAGCTTTTATAAAAAGCTGGGCATAAAACCCGGACAGCTACTCCTTCTATCCAATACTCCATCCGACTTTGTTGATGCTCTGCTGCCCAACCTGCCGGAGGGCGTCAACGTGGGTTCGGAGCTTGATGCCGGGCAGCGGGCCGACATCATTATCCTATGGCTGAGTCCGCAAGACCAACTGCCGGTCCTTTTTGCGGGACTTCGCTGGTCTATAAAGCCGGATGGCGCGGTATGGGCTGTGATACCTAAGAAAAAGCACGCCAAAAAGCTGGGCATAGACTTGACCTTCGAAGGAGCGCAAAACGCTGCGCTGCCTACCGGTCTAGTAGACAACAAGACGCTTACCTTTTCAGAGGAGTATTATGGAATTAGGTATGTGGTGAGAGTGGTGGAAAGGGATAGGACAGCAGCAGGCAAGGGGTATAAACTGGGTATATAGACTGTAATTATGAACAACGCTCAGATAGCCAAGATTTTTGAGAACATCGCCGAACTGTTAGAGCTAAAGGGTGAGGACCAGTTTAAGGTCCGCGCCTACCAGAGGGCTGCCCGCACTATAGACCATTCTCCACTATCAGCCGCACAACTTGTCGAAGAGGGTAGAACAAGAGAGCTGCCTGGTATAGGAAAAGAGCTGGCGGAGAAGATAAGGGAGATGGTGGAAACCAACGACCTGGACTTCTACCAGCGCTTGAAAGCCGAATTCCCGGAAGGCATAGCGGATATAGTTAGCGTCCCGGGCGTTGGACCAAAAATGGCTTCCAGACTGTGGAAAGAGCTGGGTATTACCACTCTGGAAGAGCTGGAGCAAGCGGCAGAAGATGGCAGGATCGCGTCCTTGCCGAGAATGGGGCAAAAGACCGCTGAGAACATTGTCAAAAATCTCCACGCTGACTATCGTAAAGACACGCGTATACCAATAGGAGCGGTCCTTCCGATAGCTGAAGAGCTTCTGGCTATTATCGAAGGACTGCCTGGGATTAAGAATGTCACCCCTGCCGGCAGTCTGCGGCGTTTTCGTGAGACTGTAGGAGACCTGGATATTATTGGTACTGCGGATGATACCGAGGCGGTGATAAAGGCCTTTACTGCCCTGCCTCAGGTGGAAGAGATCATTTCGGCTGGACCGCAGCGCGCCAGCGTACGCCTGCAAAATGGTTTCCAGGTAGACTTGCGCCTTATTCCCCACGAGTCCTACGGCTCTCTTCTCCAGCATTTCACCGGCAGCCAGTCCCATAATGTCGTGCTCAGAGAATATGCGGTAAAGAAGGGCATGAGCGTAAGCGAATACGGCATAACTGATGTCAAGACTGAGGTGATCACGCACTTCGCAGATGAGAAGTCTGTATATAAACATCTCGGGCTTCAGTATATACCACCAGAGATCAGAGAGGGCGGTGCAGAGATAGAAGCAGCGGAACGAGGAGAAATCCCAAAGTTGGTAGAGCTTTCAGACATAAGGGGAGACCTTCACGACCACACCAATTGGAGCGATGGCAACGCTCCAATAGAGAGGATGATAGAAGCGGCCAGGGCTAAAGGATACGAATACATAGCTATCACAGACCACTCAGCGGGCAGAGGCGTAGCCAATGGTCTAAGCGTAGAGCGGCTGAGGGAGCAGATCGCTATTATTAGAGACCTTAATCAGAAGTATAAGGATATAAAAGTCCTTATAGGATCAGAGGTTGACATAAGAAGCGACGGCGGTATGGACTTCCCTGACGAGGTCCTGGCTGAGCTCGACGTAGTTATTGGCTCTATCCACTCTGCTATGGGGCAGGACAGGGATACCATGACCAGGCGTATTATAAAGGCTATTGAAAACCCTCACGTAGATATAATCGGCCACCTCACTACCCGGCTAATTGGCTCTAGAGACCCGGTAGCTCTTGATGAAGAGGCTATCTTCCAGGCAGCCGCAGCTAATCACACCGTCCTGGAGATAAACGCTTCGCCAAGCAGGCTTGACCTCAAAGACTCACACATCTACCGGGCCAGAGAGCTTGGCGTTATGCTGACAATATCCACAGACTCTCATATGCCGGAGCATTTAGACTATATGCGCTATGGAATTGCTCAAGCGAGGCGCGGCTGGTGTGAGGATCGCAATATTCTTAATACGCGCTCACTTCCGGAGCTATTAGAGTTTTTGAAGGGCAGCAGGTAGGCTTCCCTTCATTTTCATTTTATGATAAATTCTTAGTTGTCTATTGTTGCCCCGACTTGTCGGGGAGGATTGAAACAAACGAACAAACGAGCGAGAGAAGGATAAAAATTGGGATCTGTTGTAAAAAAGCGTCGAAAAAAGATGAACAAGAAGAAGCATAGAAAACTTCTTAAGAAGACCAGATGGGAACGAAAACACAAGTAGAGCTAGAGACTGGTGGATGCGAATCTACGGCACTGGAAGATGAAGAGGCTATTCAGCATCTAAAAGCATCTGCCAATAACGGCACGCATTGGTTCATAGCTATCTTGGAGGCTATTTCCCTATGGAAGTCTCCTCAGGAGGAGCTTGGAGGCAGACGCTATAACTATGTGGTGGGGAACGAGGCCTTTGACTGGCTTCTCCTGGCTGAGCGCCTGTGTGAGGAGTTAGATGGCCTCGTCCCGGAGGAAGAAAAGCTCGCCCTGCTTTTTCATGGGATCACTCCTCTAGACCTAAATAGAGATGAGTTTCAAAGGCTGTTGGGACCAGCCAAATACAAGGCATACCTCAATTACTTTTATGGCGTTATCGTAGAAGAGTCTGTAATCAACGCTATGGAAGAGAAAGCCCTTAAAGACCAGGTAGCCCTCGGATTACCGTGCTCCTCAGAATTGGCAAGGAACCGGTCTTTCCATCATTTGTACGGATCAGGTGAGCTAGATCTCCTCGGCCAGTTTAGAGAAGAGTCATCGCTTCCTTTTAGCAGCTCCACCACGCTTGATGAGCTAAGAGAGTTTACTTACTGGCTGTTCAAATATAGGCTGAGACACTCAGAGAAAGCCAAAGTAGCCAGTGACACCAAAAAAGGAGTTCTTAGGCTCCAGGAGATGTGGCTCAATAGAGCAAGGGTTTTGGACAGGCGAAAAGCTGCGAGTTATTATTTATAGTTCGAGAGCCTCATACCCTGCGGGGCACAGGCTACAAGTAGGTCATCCTGATCGCAAGGTATTTGGACCGCTTTAACACTATTTTGCTTAAAGCTCTTTGTAGGATATAATTAATTTATCAGGAGGAAGCGCCGTTGCTGCTGGAGACATTGCGTGATTTGGCTATAATAGTCCTTGCGGTACTAGCTCTAGTCCAAGTCTTAATTGTCCTTATTATTGCTATAATGATTTATAAAAAGTTATCCCCGGTGCTGGATAATGTAAGAGTTGCCACTAACAATGTAAAAGGCACCACATCCTTTATGTCTGAGACTGTTGTAAAGCCCGTAATAGGCATTGTAAGTTTTGCTTTAGGAGCACGGAGGACGCTCTCTGTGCTTACTGGTTTTAGAAAACCAAAAGGAGGGAGATAATTATGGCTGGCTATGATAAAGGACCCGGTTTTATGGCAGGAGTTATCCTGGGAAGTCTGGTTGGAGCGGCGGTTAGCATCGTTATGGCCGCGCGCGCAAGTGAAGAGACCAGGCGGCAGTGGATGGAGCGGGGCAGTGAGGTAAAGTCCAGAGTTGACGATCTTGTTACTCAAGCTAAAAGCACTGTAGGGGACCAGTCCCTGCGTGAAACTCTTGAGGACATTAGGGAGATAATCAGAGAGGCTGCTGCTGAGGCTAAAGAGTTTGCTAAAGAGGCTGTAGACCAGGGGAAAGACGCCTCATCCCGAGCCAAGACCGATCTCCAGGACCGCTTTGAAAGGTCCAGAAGCGGAGATATTCAGGGTCCCACCTCTTAATTACATAGGAAAATCATAAATAGACGTGAAAGAAGGGCTTTTGAGAGCCCTTCTTTTTATCTCTCACCTTAGCCTGGAGGGATCAGAAAACTCCAGCAGCAATGGGAGTCTATAGCGTCCCAGATTATCAGCGCTATTCATAATGGCGGTGTGCGTTCGAAAAAATTCGAACAGATTTCGTCCAAAATTTGTAGGGCGGGCGGAATTCCCCCCAACCCCCCCTTCCGCCCGCCCGCAGAAGCGACCCTTTCGGATTGGACGATTTCAAGTTTTTCTTTGGCGGCAAATTCTTTAGATTTAATTATTTCCAAAGATTCTTTGATAATGCTCTTGATACAAAGACTTTGGAATTAGCTTTAGAGCGATAAAAATTAAGGCTGGAATAATTATAGCATCATCCAAAATGACCAATAACAGGTATAAAATCTGGTATTAGGTCAAATGGGAGAAAAAAATACCCAATTGCCATCCCGAGAAAGACTTTAGCGAGTCGTGGCGTTCTTTTGTCTTGGTAGAGTGCCCGATAAACCCGAATATGTTTTTTGAGATTATCTACAATTTCTTTAAAATTCATAGGATTTATATTAAAAATTCAAAATGCCTCACGCCTGTCTATGTTTGATGTTCCCGACTTATCTTTTCCTGAAGCTCTCTTAGGAGGAACAAACTTATATCATCCATGCTATATTCATCAGCACGGAAGGGCGTTTCCAAAACACGCAATAATTTAAGGAGAAAGATAAATAAATAGGAGAGAAAGGCTACCATGATGATTCCGTCATACACCGGCTCGATTTTTGTAAGAAGGAGTAGGCCGATAATCAGGACAACAATGGTCTCGGCAAGGATAAATGCCGAGGGAACAAACTGAATCTTTTGAATATGGTAAATCCTCAGAAGCTTTAATCGTACGAGTTGCTGTTCTTGTTTCAGCCGCACGATGTAGTTTGGTGGCATATTGAGGACTTCCATCTCTTGAAAAGAACCGGAAACTGTTTCTGTGGCTTCAAGCGCCTTTCGTGAATGTGCGTCTGTACTCACGAGGTCTTGTTTCAGTCCGTCAAGAATGCCGAGAAGCTTTTCGCGTAAAGAAGACAGGTTAAATTCGTTTTTGACTTTTTTCAGAAGCACTCCCTCTTGATGGATTGCTTCGATGGATGCGGCAATCTCGGCCGGCAACCTATCGCTCTCTTTATAATCGACGAGGGTTCCAGAAATAATGATACTGATAATAAACACACCACCGGCAATTATGCTGGTAAAGAGAGGCGTTATACCAAAAACTTCCAGAGAAAAGTACTCTATCAAAAGTTTGCACGCGAGTATCAGAAATACGATTTTCCCTGTCTCGATGAGAAGTCTATATCTTTGGAATTTTTTTGTCATAGTAATTTTTCTATAGAAACACCGAGTGCTTTAGCTATTAGCTATTTTCGCCATAGTTTGAACGCTCGGCTTATTAACAACACCGCTTTCGACTTTTGTAAGCGTTGTATATTTAACATCAGCTTTCTTTGCCAAGTCGTCCTGGGTTAAACCAAGTTTGGCTCTCGCTTTCTTAATGTTTTCACCTATTGTTTTTCCACTTGTCATAGTTTCAATCTTTTGATAGTATCATAGTAAGTATGATTGTTGCTTCCATTTCAATACTTAAAAACTGCTGGCGAGCCCTCGCAGAGGGCGAGCCAACAAAGACATTTCCTAACTGGCGGAGAGGGTGGGATTCGAACCCACGGTCCACTTGCGCGGACACACGCTCTCCAGGCGTGCCTGATCGGCCACTCCAGCACCTCTCCGCGTTACTCGATATGTAGTATGGTAAGCATGCACAGCGACGGGCGGGCACAAGGCCACGCCCCTACAGCCCTCGAACCGAGCTAAAGCTTTCGAAAGCAAATGGTAGCTCATTAATGGCGGAGAGGGTGGGATTCGAACCCACGCTCGCCTCGCAGCGAGACCGCTTTTCGAGAGCGGCACCATCAACCACTCGGACACCTCTCCAAAGCCTGTCCTGAGCCCGTCGAAGGGCTTGTCCTGATCTCCGTCCAAGGGGCGTAAACACAATTATACCATATGGCCTTACGCTTGTCCCCGACAAGTAGCAAGGGCCAAGTCGCAAGTTCGCAAGTAGCAAGAGTCAAGTCGCAAGTAGCAAGGTCTTTGAAACCTGCGACTTATAACTGGAGACTCGTTCCTTGAGACTTGTAACTTGCAACTAGAGACTAAGGGCCAAGTCGCAAGTAGCAAGGTCTTTGAAACCTGCGGCCTGTAAGTAGAGACTCATTCCTTGCGACTTGTAACTTACAACTAGAAACTTGAATAACACTACACGCAGTGATAGATGTCACTCGTATCAATTATAATGTTTGATATAATCTACCAGTCAATAGATCTGATAACATTAAGGTGTTAAGGAGCGAGACCTGTGGAAAAGTTTGGCTTTACTATAGCCGGGATCATAGTGACGCTGGTGTCCTTCGTGGTCCTGTTCCTTGGCAGCCCGTTGGGTAGAGTTACCATGTCTCAGGCTAGCTTGCCGTATTTTGAAGCGTCACCATACAACGTGGCTGTGGCCTTCACCCTCGTCTTTATTGTTGGTTTTATACTTTTTACTGGCGGCTTGATTGGTGTATCAGGGGTTGCTGAGCGGTTTGGAGTCGGAGCGCTGATATATATGCTTTGTGCCGGGGTATTTGGGATATATGGCATTGCATCTTCGGGCGGCGCCATTTATGCTAATGTGCTTACTGATATAACATTTATACGCTTTTGTATCTCCTGGCCCTACCAACTGTTTGCTAGCGCTTTTAATGCGCCTCCTCTTGTCCTGTAGACGGCAAGGTTGAAAGAGATCTCAATGGATTTAACTTTTACTCCTGGCGCTATGCTCCAGGGAGCTGCTAAACAGCGATACTCTATTCCTTCCCTCTATCTTGGACACGTATAGGGCATCATCGGCCGATTTCAGTAAAGCCATGGCATCGTTTCCGTGATCAGGAAACATCGCTAGACCGATGCTTACGGTGGGCAAGACAGCGCTCGCGCCATTCTTATCAGAGGCAGGTTCACCCTCAAAGAATCCTCTTATCCTCTCTACAGACTTTTGTGCGTTTTCTGTATCTGTTTCAGGAAGCACTACTGTAAACTCATCTCCCCCGTACCTGGCGGCAAAATCGCTGCTCCGCAGACCCAGCTTTATCCTCTTCGCAGTATCCTGTATCAAGCTGTCACCTGCCAAATGGCCATGGGTATCGTTGTAGGCTTTCAGTCCATCTAGATCTATCATTGCCAGTGCGAAGGAGCGTCCATAACGTTTACTGCGCTCTACCTCTTGGGTGAGACGCTCGTAAAAGTAGCGGTGATTGGCCAGCCCGGTAAGTCCGTCTGTGTTGGCCATCTCTTGCATAATCCGCTCTCTCACTCTTTGATTGTCCACCAGCCAGCCGACCAGAAACGATGACATAATAAGTATCCCAAGTCCAACCAGCGCTATGGTCCTATCGGTAGGGTTAAAAGCTAAATAGCTCACGATGTTTCCCACTTGTGAAAACCCAGCATCAGTCAGAGATGAAGTCAGGTAGTGTACTGTATCCGTAGGTCCACCTATTAGTCCTGAGAGCTGCTGATTTACCAGGAAGCTTCTTGAAGAGTTGATGCCAGCCTTAATGTACTCATAAAAAGACAGCACACTAAGTATAGCCGCAGCAGACCCCACCAGCGCTCCCCGTACTCCAAAGCTGAGAGCGGCAAGCATCACCGGTGAGTAATACAAATGCCAGTACTTAACGGCCAGGTCAGGCACAGTGGCAAACGTAATAGATATAGACGTGAACGATAATACTGTCAGTATAGTTCTTACTATGGTAGCTCGGTTAGTGATCAACATTCTTGTCTATCTACCTACTGAGTAAATTGTCTTAGGACAAGGCGAGATTGATTTTCCTGTCTTTTAACACACCAACGATCTAGATGCAAATGATGATGATCATAGTTGCCAATACTATTTCAAGGTAGGAGAGAAAACCTAGTCTACTATGGAAGGAGTTTAAGAATCTGAGTCACAAGCTCTGATTCAGCAAATATATCTGGTCAGACATCCCAATAAATCCGCACATACACATCAACAGATTTTAGGAATATAGGGTACACATTCTGTGCCTTATGAAAAAAAGGAGAGCTTAATGAATTCATTCCCTAAATTTGGACTGAGCGGCGGCACAAGCCGCTATTCGCATTGCTATTTATCCTGGTACTGTTTGTTGTTATGGCAATACCAGAGTTATAATGCTGGAAAAGGTCTTTACAGCCCGATCTGCGCCCGTACCTCGGTCTCGACCCTTCTGTAGACCTCCTGAAGGGGCAGGCCGGTGTCTAACGCTATGCGCCGGCAATCCTCGTATTCCGGCGCTACGCTGATCCTGCGGCCATTCAGACCCTTTATTTTCACCCTCACGGTACCAAAGGAGGTATCAAAGCTTTCGGTCCATCTGTCGGCTTCGTATCTGGAGAAGGGCTGCGAGCGCACTCCCAGGGTTGAGGTCTCCCTTAGTATTCTCTCAACTATTGTTGCTTCTTTATCTATTGGCGAAAGGACGCTGAGAATAGTGCCTGGGCGGTTCTTCTTCATCTGGATAGGGGTCAGCCATACGTCCAGTGCGCCCTCTGTGAAGAGCTGTTCCATGAGGTAACCGTATATCTCCGGGTTCATGTCATCTATGTTGGTTTGTAGCAGCCGCAGATCTCTTGATGGTCCCTCGGCAGTATGGCCCAGCCACATCCTTAGGGTATTGGGAAGCTCAGGATGGTCACGTGAGCCAAGTCCGTATCCTACTTTATCTATCACAAAGGGCGGACGCTCAAAGACCGCCAGACTGCATATTATAGCCGCGCCCGTTGGTGTCACCGTCTCCCCAACCGGAGTAGTGGTCGGTGGTGGAGGGACCGTAGGAGCATTGCTGGCGCTTATTATCTCAAGAGTGCCGGGGGCTGGTACAGGTAATAGACCATGCTGGGTGTTGATGTAACCGCTTCCGAGCGTAAAAGGGGATGCGTAGATCTTATCTATGCCAAGAAGCTCAAAGCCGATTATTACTCCTACCGTATCAATTATAGAGTCTACTGCGCCTACTTCGTGGAACTCCACGTCCGCTACGCTCACTCCATGCACTTTTGCCTCGGCCTTAGCCAGGAGTGCGAAGACCTTCGTGGCCCTCTCTTTGACGTTAGCTGTTATGTCGCTTTCGTCCAGTATCGCAAGGATATCCTTTAGACCTCGATGTGGCTGGTGCGCGTTGGAGTCAACTAATACTTTGACTTTTGTACCGGCTATAGCTCCGCGTCTAGACCTCTCTACATCTAGCTGGTAGCCTTCCAGGGGCAGCTTCTTAAGCGCTTCTCTTAAGGTCTCGATAGATATGCCACAGTCTACAATGGCGCCTAGCAGCATATCTCCGCTGGCGCCAGCAAAACAGTCTAGATAGGCTATCTTCATAAGAATCCTCTTACGGGTTGCGACCTGCACCCACGAAGGATGAAAATCAGGGCAGACACACAGGTCTGCCCCTACCAGTTGCCTAATCCTGTAGGGGCGCACTAAGTGTGCGCCCTTTTCCTCTATTTTCAAGCGAATTAGGCTAGCTGCGGCGGGGTGAAACTTGTCCTGAGTCTCGTCGAAGGAGGGGCAATACTTCGTTGAGGCTGCCAGTACGATATCCGGTTAGGTCCAGGGTAATATATAGGTATCCAAGACTCTTCAGCTTTTTTACTACCTGGTCCCTTACCTCTTCCTGTACAAAGAGGGCCATGTCCTGGGGCCTCAGCTCGATTCTGGCGATGTTGTCGTGGTGCCTGACTCGGAAGCCTCTCATGCCGAGGTTGTGAATGAAGTCCTCAGCCTCCTCTATGCGCTGGAGCATCTCCGGGTCTATCTTGACGCCGTAGGGCACTCTTGAGGAGAGGCAGGCCATAGCCGGCTTGTCCCAGGTGCTGAGGAGCATCTCCCTGGATAGATATCTGATCTCTTCCTTGGTCATGCCAACTTCAAATAAAGGGCTTCTGACGCCGTGCTGAGCGCCTGCCTTATGTCCCGGGCGAAAGTCCTTCTTGTCATCAGCGTTAAAGCCATCGATAACCCAAGCTACACCCTCTGATTTGGCTACGTCATCCAACTGACCGTATAGCTCTACCTTGCAGAAGTAGCACCTGCTGGTGTTGTTCTCGGCGTAAGCCGGGTTATCCACTTCGTTGGTCTCGATAACAAGGTGGCGTATGCCGACCTCTTTGGCCACGGCAACCGCTTCTCGCAGCTCTCGCTTGGCATAGCTCGGCGACACCGCGGTCACAGCAACAGCCTTATTGCCTAGAGCCTTATACGCTACCGCGGCCAGGAAACTGCTGTCGACTCCTCCGGAATAAGCGACCATTACCGAGTCCATCTCTCTAAGAAGACCATACAACCGCTCAAGCTTGTCCTGTAGTAGGGGCGAGGTCACCTCGCCCTCAGGGTCAAAGGTCTTTTTAGAAACCTCTGTATTCAATACGTCCATAGCTCTTAAGGGCTCCTAACTCTACTCTTTATGCCGGTCGTGGTCTCTGTATCACCATCTTGTTTAGTCTGGGATGCGGCGAGGCCGTTTATCATCGCGGCAAGGTAACCCGCCCCGAAACCGTTATCAATGTTTACCACGCTGACTCCAGCCGAACAGGTGTTGAGCATCCCCAATAGGGCTGCTAGTCCACCGAAGCTGGCGCCGTAGCCGATGCTGGTTGGTACTGCGATAACCGGGGCAGCTATAAGCCCCCCAACAACGCTGGGCAGCGCTCCCTCCATGCCAGCTACTACAATTGCAACGTTTGCCTCCCTCAACTTTGGAAGCAGGTCTAGCAGCCTATGCAGTCCAGCTACCCCTACATCGTAGGACCGCTCTACCTTGTTGCCCATTATCTCAGCGGTGACGGCGGCCTCCTCTGCTATAGGTATGTCAGATGTGCCGGCGCTCAGAACCATAATACCAGTCCTTAGCCCGCCTCTATCTGTCCGGTCAACAGTTATGGTGCGGGCCACCGGGCTGAAAATTGCATCTGGTATGCTTTCCTTAACTGCGGTGTAATGTTCTATACTAACTCTGGTTATTAAGAATAGGTCTGCCTTGGCGCTTAGCCTTTCGGCTATGGCGGCCACCTGCTCCGGGGTCTTGCCCATGCCAAAGACTACCTCAGGCATGCCTTTTCTTAATGTTCTATGGTGGTCTATCTTGACGTATCCCAGGTCCTCATACGGGAGATTTCGTAGCTGCTCCATAGTCTCTTCTATAGAGGCATCTCCGGATTTCAATGACTCCAAGACCCGTAGGAGCCTATCATTATGTTGCTGCATATGTTTAAACCTGCTGAAGTAGTCGAAAGGGCCGTGACTACAGTTAACGTAGCATTGCCGTTCCCTGTCTGTCAAGGCGCGATTAGGTGGGATGCATTTGAAATGGTTGGAGTGTTTCCCGGGAGAAAAGGCTGTAGGCTCACCCAGAACACGAAAATAGTATTAAGGGTAAGCCTACAAAATGTTGAAGAGAGCTAAAGATACCTCTTAGCGTATATCCTTAGGCTGGGCTGACCACTAAAGGACGTCGGCGGCGCTTTCTCTTTCCTTCTTCAGCCAAGCTGGCAAGCTCTTCTCTAATTATTGACTTATTATCCAGGTAGCAAGGGCCGCCACATCTAACACAGCGAAGCGCCCCTCCCGCCTTCGGCATCACCAAAGGGACCACCGAACTCGGAATAAGCATACCAGGCTGTATTGGCGCTCCCTGCTCACCCACCAGCTCCGCCGATACGTGTCCGCAGTGGAAGCAGGTAACATCTGCTCGCATCTTCATATCAGCATTCCTCCTTTACTTATATACGAAATACAGCCCTGAGTGGATTTTAGTTCCCAAAAGCAGGTAGCAGGAATATTAAATTCTTGTTATGGACCTGTAGGGGTCCGCCTTAGGCGGATGCCTGCCCTGCGCCTCGTGATGACATCCATACTACTTATTTTCTAAGCAACCTACTATGATGGTTGTCACGCTCACTCCGGAGGATGAAAATAGCTGCTCGTGGTAAACACCCGCAGTGTAGAGACGCAATATATTGCGTCTCTACGGGCCTCAGTTCAAGTACAATCGCTATTTTTAAGAGGGTTAGTGAGCGGTACGGCCACGATATTCATCTGAGGACAGCAGAGCCTCTCGTACCTGCTCCAGGGGAAGGCCGCCGTACACCCATAACCTAAGTCCTGACGTGTCACCCTGTACCGGGTCGCGGCCAAATAACTCTACGTACCAGCCGCGAATAGTCGAGATCCGCTGGGCCTCTTCCGATGAGGCGATCCCAGCCTCGATCCCGGCCAGATCGAGAGCCGAATCTACCCAGTACCTCAGGCCAGCCACGTCGCCGCTTTCGCCGCTATGCGGAAACAGAGGATCGCGGAGAAGATAGCGGCTGTAGGCTTTGCGTGTCACTGCCACTCTAATGCCCTCCGGAGTGGTGTAAAAGAGGTCTCGTAACGCATCCGCCGTATGATGGGTATAGGTCCAGAAATCCAATCCCCCTGGATCAGGTTCACGACCAAGCGTCCACTGATACACACCACGGACCAGGGCCTTCCGCTCCGGAAGCGAAGGAAGAGCAACGATGCGCAGAATGCGGTCGTCGCCGGGACGGGCTTGAGCGCCACTGCGTCCGTCGGTGTTGCTGGTGGTGAAATAGATGTAGCCGTCCGGCCCTTGCGCCACCTCCCTTATACGACCGAAAACGCCTTCCAGCAGCTTTTCGTGGCTGGCGACGGTCTTGAAGTCTGGATCAGCGAAGGTAATTCGCCCCAGATGCTGGCCGATCAGCGCTCCATACAGCATCGAGCCTTTCCATTTCCAGAGGGCTGGCTGTTGGCGCTGGCCACTGTAGATAATTGCACCGGAAGGCGCCCAGGTCGACGTGCCGCTTTCGAGGGCAGGGTCGATGAAGCGCTGGTCGCCCGCCATGCCGGCAGCCAGCGGCCAGCCATAGTTGCCGCCAGGAATGATGCGGTTGATCTCGTCATGGCAGCACCTAAACGGCTCGCCCTCGATGGTCGGGCTGGGGCCGTGGTCGGTGATCCAGAGGTCGCCGGTAACTGGGTGCCAGGCAAGTCCTTGTGGATTGCGATGGCCGAGAGAATATACGTAAGAACCGGGGATTGGATTATCATCGGGGACCGATCCATCCGGATTAAACCGGAGTATTTTGCCGGCGAGAGACTGCGGGTCTTGTGACAGCGACGGATTCAGCGCGTCGCCGGTCGCGAGGTACAACTTGCCGTCCGGGCCGAACTTTAGGCGTCCGGCCGTGTGGAACTCGCCGCCCGGTATGTTGTCGATTAGGATGCGCTCATCTACAAGGGCTGTGCCGCCTTGACACTGAAAGGTGAAGCGCGAGACCCTGGTAGCGAGACCACCGTCGGGCCGGCGGTAGGTGTACACAATATAGAAGTAAGAAGTGCAGTTTCCGCGCCCCCCAGGATCGAAGGTAAACCCTCGCACACCATCGCCCACGTCTATACAGCCGGGCACGGTAACTGAGACTGTTCCTTTCTGATGGTGGCTAAGCGTACAGGGCTGGTGAGTAAACCAAAAGTCTCTATCCGATCCGATCTCCAAAGACCACGGCACACGCAGGCCCGTAGCTGCCCCTTCTGGATCCGTCGCCAGTTCTTCGACAGTTGGCGGAGGTTGAGGGCCATCGCTGATAATCCTGTGGCCGGTCCACGGGCTGCCGTCCGTGCTATTGTGAATGCCCAAGGTCCCCATAAAGGACTGGCAATCCGCTGCCATTGTTAGCTCGAACCAGCCGCGACCGTCGACAAATGACCATGTACCAGTTAATTTATCTCTTGCCGCTGTTCCGAGAACATAGCCATAACGATCATAGGCGCCTGCCACGGTTACGCCATCCTGTGTCAAGGCCACGAAATCATGGAAGCTACCCATCTGCGTATCCCAGTCCCCCGACCAGTCGCAGGCGGCTAAAGCCGCGTTTTGGGTACGATCAGATAGTATTACCGCGAGTGTGACCACGATAAGAAGTACGGACAGAAATAGAGGAATTACCCGCATTCCGATTCCTTATTACCTTCAAAATAGCTTGGTGATGTTGTTCGAGCCTGTTGATAACCACCGCCCGTCCCTTAGTTCGAGAGCCTCACTACAAGTCGAGAGCCTCAGGGAACGGGCTTACTAGCTCATTTTCATCCTTTGGGGTACAGGCGCAAGCCCGCATGTCCGATTGCTCCGAAAATAACAGTGTTGCACGCGAAAGGGCGTTGGCTGAGCCTCGTCAAAGCATGTCCTGAGTTCATCGAAGGGCCACCGCCAGTATCCTTTCGAGAGCCTCAAGGAACGGGCTAGGTTGGATCATTTTCATCCTTCGTTGGTGCCTGCAAGCGCATTATAAGTTCTCAACAAAAAACTTAACGTTTTAAAGGCTTATTAATGATCAGCGGCAGATAAGTATTGCGCAAGAGCGTGAGCAGCATCGTTACGTCTGTTGTCCTGTTAGACCATACCGGCACGCCCATAACAGGCCCAGGAGACAGATAGCCCTGGGCCTGCGCGTCAACGTCGTAAAGGCCAGGCGGCAGTGCGAAGCTAAATTTACCAGACCCATCAGTTGAGGTACGGCTGCCGGTGGACGTAAATGTAGAGGCGCTAGCGACAGGTTGAGAGTACTGGGTACGTATAGCGCCATTTACGTTTCCGGAGGCAGCGCTTACTCCCGACTCAATCAACAACTGCGGAGGCCCGCCAACAATATAGTCCACTGCGCTACCTGGCTCATCATCCAGGTTAGCTGGAGCTAAACGCAGATAGAAGTAGTTGGCCCCGTTTATGCCGGTCGTTGTGGTATCGTACTGGACCAGGGCAGCAGTTGGAGTGTCCGCAGGTACACCTACCGGAGTCTGAAGCGCAACTGGGTTGCCGGAGTAGTCCCACACTACCCGTGTGCGGCGTCCATCGGCCAGATATATATTTACCAGCTCCAACTGGCCTTTCCTGCTCGGAGTGCGATAGGCCCAGGCCGCGTCCCGGAAGTAGCCGGTTACAATTTGGAGGGCTGAGTAAGCCGGTCTGACAGAGCCGTCGTTACGAATAAGTCCGTAGTACTCAAAAGGACCCACCGCGTCATCGAACAGTTGGAAGAAGAATATTCTATCCACTCCGGCTGCCAAAGCATAGGAAGCAGCCTGAATAACAAAACTGGCCTGGTTTTCCAGTGTCCCTCTGTGACCGCCTGGTGAGCAGAAGGGTTTCCCTTCAGTTCCGGGATCGTTACAAACCGGAAGCCCAGTCTCGGTGATCCAGATGCCCTTGTCTTGTAATTTCCGCTTAGAAAGCTCTGACTTGACCCAGAAGGTCTGGTCGTACAGGAGCAGAGGCCTACTATACCAGTGCCAGGAGGTAGCATCAAAGTAATAGTTGTTGGCCTTAGAGTCCCCATCCCTAAGTATGATATCCAGCAGGCGAGGGAAAAAGGTCTGGTCTAGCCAAAAGGCCATGCCTCCCATGACCACTGTGGCGCTGGGATTGGCGCTCTTTACTGATATGTATCCTACCTTTAGCAATCTTCTGTATTCGTCAAGAGAGCCGCTCCAGAACCCAAACCATCCGGTAGCGGCGGTAGGTCTGTAGTCCGGCTCGTTCCAAATTTCCCAGTGGTCTATCTTTCCCTTATATCTGGATGCAGTCTGGAAAACAAATCTCGCCCAGTAATTATCGGGGTTGATGGTCTTGCCAGTACCGGGAGTATCGGTGCCATCGCTGAAAATAGGAGCATATAAGTTTTTGGGAGCGAAAGTCGCGGAGCTGCCTCCACTATGTGAGTCTACCGACCATAGATCATCCAGGTCTGTAGTCTTCTGCCCCAAGCGCGGGACAACAGAATGGGTGAAATTCTCTGGCGCAGTTGTAGCCCATCCCGGAGTAGACATCAAGGTCGCCAGGGTCTTAAATCCGTTAGCCTGGTCTGCGGCTACTGTAGCATCTATCGCGCTGAAGTTAAATTTACCGGACTCTCTTTCTACGTCCGTCCAGTACAGCGCCCAGCGGTCCCAGCCGGCTCCAGTGCCTTTAGCAAGATCGTACCGCTGTTGCTTTACAGGGTCGCTGCCATAGCTGATATGGGCTATCCCAAACCTGTTGTTCGAAAGCGCCTGGTTTGTTGTAGTAGATAGAGAAGAAGGAGACAGCCCGCTCTGGGCTAACCAGCCTAGCTGTGTGACCAATAACAAGGCTGTTGTAAATACAAGTAATGATTTTGCTAAAAAAGAAGGTCTTTTATTGCGTAAGGCTCTCCGTATCACCGTGGTCTAACTCCTTGTATGCTTTATAAGTGCGTCTGGCTATAACATCCTGGCTGTATTCACGCTCAGCCCTACAGCGGCCCGCCGCCGAAAGTCGCTGCCAAAGACCCGAGTCATTCATCAGGCCATCTATAGCTCTGCGGAGGGCCGACGCGTCACCCTCCGGGCAGACAATGCCTGCATCATCTATAACGTTTGGGATCTCTCCTGAGTCACTGCCTATTACGGGGACTCCACACGCCATAGCCTCTACCAGCGCTCTGCCAAACTGCTCTTTCCAGTTCGACTTGGTCAAAGATGGAAGGACCAAAAGGTCAAGCTGCGATAAGTACTCCGGCATTTTTGTAGAGGGCACTGAGCCAACCCAGAAGATTTTGTCTCTAATCCCCAATCTATCCGCGTAACCAGCCAGGTCAGCTCTTATCAGCCCGTCTCCTATAATCGCAAGCTCCCACTCACTATCAAGAGCGGAAAGGGCATCAAAAAGCACGTACAGCCCCTTTTCCCATACCAATCGACCTGCAAAACCGATGCGGAAATTTTTGCTCTTTTTCTTGTCCTCAGGCGGATGGAACAGTTCTGTATCAACCCCAAACTGAGGTATAAGGCTTACGGGACTGTCGAAACCTTTGTTTCTGAGAATATCTATCGCGGCCTGGTTGCCCGCTATAGCTCCATCTGAGCGTCTAAGCACACTCCTCTCAAACCAGCGGAAGGGGATCGGAAACTCCCTTTCTATGTTCTGCCAGGTGAAAAATATACTCTTGGCTCCATGTCGCAGCCCGGCCCGTAGTGCCATAAAGGTTACGAGATCATAAGGCTCCTCGTCTATATGAATGATGTCAGGGTCCACGTCTCTGATTATATCCTTCAGGCCGGGATAAAAGTGCAGATGGAAGTTTCCATCGAAGGCAGGTCGCTTGATTATTGTCCTGTAGCCCTTATCATATCCAGGCTCATACCAATCCATCCTGCTGCCGGAGCGCCAGTATGGCGGGACCAGTAGCGTGAGATCGACATCAGGGTAGGAAGCCAGACATTCCAGCTTCCTACGGTAAACGGCCACATAACAGGCCTTAGATATCATCAAAATTTTCATAGCTTCTTCGCGCTGATATGTACGGCAACGGCGCTCAGCGGGAGCTTGGACAGCAGCGTAGACTCAACATAAGAGCAGACCCAAAGTCCAGTGTACAACATTCGATATACAGGGTTTTTCCACAGCCATCGGACACCCGGATGCTCCCCCTCAAGGTACATCAGGATATCCTTGATCTGTCCCACCGGATGCATGCTGTAGCTTAGTGATGTTACAGTAAACCCGTGATCAGAAAGGAGTTTTGCGAGCGACCTATGCGTAAACCTTTGCAAGTGTCCAACGCGCTTCTCCTTCAGGTCCGCTGCTACCCCCAGCTTCCACATAAGCCAGTGCAGCGTCCCGCCTTGACCTTCACATGGCACTAAGGCATGAATAACTCCTCCCAGCTTCAGCACACGGCTTACCTCTCGCAGGCTAGCGTCAGGTTCCTTAAGGTGCTCGAGAATATCGAACATCACTACCGCGTCAAAGACTTCATCATCGTACGGTAGATGAGTCATGTCAGCCACAGTGTAATCTATATTCGGACTCAGCTCTCTGGCAACCAGTATGTCATCATAGCTCAGGTCACAGCCATGCCCCTGCACCTCTGGTGTCTGGTAAGCTATATAGCTGATAAAGCGACCGGCGCCGCAGCCTACCTCCAGGACCTTTCCTTCGACCCCGGCTCTTTTTAGCTCATTTAGAGAACGCCTGAGAGTGGTATTTTTCGGATTTATGTTAGTTTCAGGTCGCCAGGCTTCTTTGGTTAAAGTCCTAGTTTCACGCGTATCTCCACCCCAGGCTAAAAGCATGGGGCATGAGTGATCTGTACTATGCCACAGGCTTGAGCCTGTGGTGCAGTGTACCTCAGGGGCGCTCCTGGACATTATTAATTCCTCTGATATTATGGAATATTATTATGGCCTAACTTGTTGATCGTATCTCCACCCCAGGCTGAAAGCCTAGGGCATGAGTGATCTGTACCATGCCGCAGGCTTGAGCCTGTGGTGCAGTATATCTCAGGGGCGCTCGTGGACATTATTAATTCCTCTGATATTAATTATGGGAGGCGTACAAGCTAGTCTTTAGCCTTAAGACCCTCTCATACACCTTTAAGGTCTCCTCGGCTGTGTTGCGCCAGGAGAACATCTTGGCCCGCTCCAGCCCTCTATTCCTGAGCTCCTGCCGCAAAGTATGGTCTTCAGACAGCCGCTCAATATTGTGCTGAAGCTCCAGGATATCATCCGGCTCAAAGGTCAGGGCTGCATCTCCCACGACCTCCGGCAAGCTGGTAGCCCTACTGCATATCACCGGAGCGCCCCAGGCCATAGCCTCCAGGGGAGGCAGACCAAAGCCCTCGTACTCAGACGTATAAACGAAAAAAGCGGCGCCCGCGTACAAAAAAGGCTTATCCTCTTCCGTCACCCATCCCAGGAATTTTATCTTGTCCTGATACTGTGACAAGTCTACTACCTCGGTCAAGTCCGGAAAAGTCTCTTGGTTCGGAGAGCGCGGCTGTCCAGCTATAACCAGGGTCTCCTTGACCTTGCTCATGGAAAATGCCTTCAGCAAGGCAGGAACGTTTTTTCGTTTGTCCAGGCCGCCAATATAAAGTATATAGCCCTCTCTGGCAAGACCGTATTTAGATAAAACTACCTCAAGCTGCTTTTCGTCGATCGCGGCAGGCTCAGAAGGAGCGCCCAGGTATACCACAACGATGCGATGCTCAGGTATCTGTAAGTGAGAAACGATATCCGACTTAGTATACTCGGAGTCTGCAATCACCTGGCTCGCCCTCTTGGCGCCAAGACCAGCCATCCAGTTATAGAGCTTCACAGAGGCTGACGGACGGATTCCCGGCCAGGCCATTGTGATCAGGTCATGCACGGTCACGACCAGAGGACAGTGCGAGAACACAGGTGGCCCGAAGTACGGCACGTGCAGCAGGTCTGCACCAAGCGCCCGGGCCGCAAGGGGAAATGTTATCTGCTCAAACCAGAGCTTGCCCAGCTTCTTGCCTGGTAGCGCCTTTACCGGTGTGACCCGCACATTCGAGTTAGCCTTTAGATCAGATAGTCCATTAGAGGTCACGCTGCCCTTGTTCTCACTTGAATATGGGACAATAACCCTGATCTCTCCATCCCATAGATAGCTAAGCTCTTTAATCAGCAGCCTTGTGTACTGGCCGCTGCCGGTGTTTTCCATGTGAAAAAAATGTCCGCTCATAGCCAGCTTCACAGACCTAGTCCCTCCTCAAGCCTATCGTACGCCTTGAGCAGACACCTGGCCGAGCGCTCCCAGGTAAAGCGCTTCGCCCTTTCAGGGCCGCGAGCCTTCATCTTGTTCTTAAGTACGTTGTCGGATAACAATGAGAGGATCCCTTCTGCAATGCTGCCAACATCAAGGGGGTCTACAAAGACCGCAGCGTCTCCCAACACCTCAGGCAGGCAGGAGGTATTGCTGGACACCACTGGCGTACCGCAGGCCATCGCTTCCAGGGGTGGCAGACCAAACCCCTCGTAAATGGAGGGATAAACAAAGAGGTCAGCCATGGACAGCATCGCAGGCAGGTCATCATCGGGTACGAAACCCAGGAACCTCACGTGCTCCTCAAGGCCGAGGGACCGTACCTCATCGAAAACACCTTGATAGAGCCATCCCTTCCCTCCTCCTATAATGAGATCATGAGTAATCCCATGCTCCTCTCTTATTTTGCTATATGTTTGTATCAATCTAACGTGGTTCTTTCGAGGCTCGATAGTCCCCAAGGTCAAGATATATGGCGAGTATAGCTTGTATTTATCCCTTACTCTTTGAAGCTCCGCAGCATCTTCTATCGGCCTAAAGTCTTCTGACACCCCGCAATATACCACCTCTATACGCTCTTCCGGAAGTCCCAAAAGCCTTACCAGGTCTTTCTTAGAGTTCTGAGAATCGGTAAGGACTAAAGATGCCCTTCGCAAGGAGGACGGCAGGGCAGAGCGAAGGTATCTGACCAGGCTTTCCGCTCCAAGCTCCGGATGCACCAGGAAGCTCAGGTCATGGACTGTAACCAGCCCCTTGGCCTTTTTCAGTGGAGGCATCAGATAGTCAGTGGCATGATAAAGGTCTAGAGGACCTGCAAAAGTCTCCACCGGTATTGGTAGCCGCAGCCTGTGCCAGATAATAGCGCTCATACGCTGAGAGAAGGGCAAAGAGATGGTCTTAGCTGAGGAATTAGGATGGTCAGATTTCTTGCTTCCCTTCGCTCCTATCAAGATATATTCGTGCCGGCGGTCATCCTTGAGAAGCGCCGATACCAGCTCTCTGGTGTACCGTCCAATGCCGGCATGTTGACCCAGGGCAGGGGTGTAGTCTATACCGATGCGCAAGCTAAGTCGTTCCTTTAAAAATGTAGGCTATCCGTGTGGAGGATAAACCGCCGCTCGCCAGTCTCCGGAGGCGACTCTCTCCGAAGGACAGGCGCCTATGGTGTCGCCTCTGGCGAGCGGCGACACTGTCGTCCGTGAACGGCGGACCCAGAAAAGGTTATAGAGGCCCCCAACTCCGTAATGCATGATGCAGATCATCGTAACGTAGGGGCAGATCCTTCGACCAAGCTCAGGACAGGCTCTGGGTGTCTGCCCTGGCTCTGTCCCAGCAATACCGAGGCTTAGAGGCACAAATGCAGGCGTGAGAGTGTAAACATGGGTGATTAGGGCGCACACTTAGGTGCGCCCCTACAGGATTTGCATGACTCATCTGCCTGGGGTACCGTACCGTCTTCAAAACTCTTATACGCGATCAAGCTGTTAAATATAATTATTGTGTCTCTACTCATCCTACTTTCGCTTACCGACGACTAGAAGTAAAGCTCCTATCCCAATCAGGCTCCAATAGCTTATAGTCCTGTCCAGAATAGCCACCGATACGGCCGTCTCCTTGTCAATAGAAGATACTAGAAGTAATAGACCAACCACACCTGCCTCAACAAGACCAAGGCCGCCCGGGGTGAAAGGTACGACGGTAAGGATGCTGTTAGCAAGAGAGATAAACACGACGTAGGGGAAGGAAAGGGAGATACCTAACGACTTCGCCACAAACAGCAGCCGACCTGTCTCCATTAGCCATACGACCACGCTTATAGCTAACACCAGGGGCATCTGGCGAAAACTGCCCATTGTACCGGAGTGAAACCTGCCGTAGACCGCTTTTAACCGTGTAGGTATAAGCCAGGGCATCCTCTCGCTGAGCGCCCACATACTCACCAGCCCTAAAACAATAACCATTAGCATAGCAAATCCGGCCAGAAGTATATTCGCAATGAAGGCATCCTCGGTGCTTCCGAGAAGACCAAGCCCGGCTACGCCAAGCAACGAGAAAAGCACCACCATGTCTATTATCCGCTCGGCCAGCACCGTTCCCATAGTCGACGAAAAGCTAACTCTGGTCTCTTTCTTTAGAAGGTATCCCCTATACGCATCTCCCAACTTGGCGGGCACAACACAATTCGCGAACCAGCCCAAAAAGATTATATGCGACAGCCCCAGTATTGACGGTAGAGGCGTATCAGGACTCCTCTTAATGCCAATATTCTGTAGAAATATCAGCCACCTATAAGCGCGTAGCGGGAAGGTCAGATAGTAGATTACAAAGGCAATCAGGTAAAGCACGATATCCGCACTCTGCACCCTCATCCAAATATCGCGGTAGTCTATGTCCAACTGAGTAATTAGAAGGGCTAAAATAGCAAAGGCAGCTACGAAAGAGACCAGGGTCTCTTTTCTCATCAACCTTCTGCCTAGATTAACCTCTTTGTCCTCTGCCCCGGTATCTTGAGCCCCTATATTTTCTCCTATGTCTTGGGGAAGCGACATGTCAACTCCAACCGATTTTCTGATAGTTCGACCTGCCTGAGGCAGGACTACGAGTGGCTACGTCCCATCATAACCGAAGACAAAAGGCCCATTAATAGGGCTACAAAGATGGGAATGCCATGAACGTATAAGTTATCGAATATGTTATGCACGCTTAAGGCGGTTATGGATGCCATAACACCCCAGGCTATTGCAGGGGGGCTGGTCCATAGACCTTTTATGCCCAGGTCGCTCTTGTCTTTATAAGAAAATAAAGCTCGTAGACAGTATATAAAAATCGAGAGGACAAGGACAGTATACGATATGAGACCAAGGATACCAGTCTCCGCCAGAAGATTAAGGTAGTAGTTATGAGCATGTCCCAGGGGGAAGGAGATCCAGTCAGGAAGAGCAAAATAAGGGTAAGCAGCATCAAAATTTCCCGCTCCTACCCCGCTAATAGGACTGCTCAAGAACATGTACCAGGCTGACTGCCACAAGGCCATACGATGGACCACGGGCCAGTTCTCCGGCGTCACCTGTACGGTCCTGGCATCAAATAGCCGAAAATATTCCAGTGTTATATCTAATCTGGACGCCAGTAATTCCGGTAAAGGTATAGCGATGCCAGAGTACATCAATGTTAAAGCGCTCAGGGTAACTATGAGAACAGCAGCTATAGTCCTGTAATCTCTTAGAGAGCAGACTCCTGATGCGGCCACAAAGGCAAGGGCAGCGCCTCTTGATAAAGACGCCGCCGCTCCGGCCAGTGTTATCGTTACCGGCAGCGATATAGCTGCTGCACCTATGAGCCAATGCTTCCATTTGGGGATTCCCATAGCGCCAACAGCCAGGCCGATGCCAAAGGCTGCGGATGCCACCAGATATCCAGCATAGGGATTTGGCTGACCAAAGCTGCCGTAGGCCCGCAAGACATCGTTACCCAACAAGAACCCTGCCGGGCCAAGCCCAAAGCGGCTTTGCACCAGGCCCAGAGCAGCCTCCACGGCAGCAGCCATAAGCATAGTAATAATCAGACCTAAACGTGTGTTCGTGCTGTTTAAAATATTAGAGGACATTAAGAGTACAGCCGCGACCTCCAGCCATTTAATGATCTCTTTCAGTCCCAGGGATACTGATATAGCGTTGGATAGAGACAAAAGTAGGGCACAGAGCAGCAAAATAATCGGCAAGATTAGCGGCGGGAAGTGTATTCTGGCGCTCCGCAGTATAGATAGATACCCTATCCAAGCTAAGACCGTAAGGCCAACCAGCGCGTCCGTGACCGATACAAGAAATGGACCCACAGACACCTCTATACCAGAGCCAAAAGGCGCTGAGACAGCAAGAGAATACAGACCGATAGCCGGCCTTAAAAGCACAGCAACCAGGAGGATGGCGCCCATCACAAGGGCAACAGACAGCTTTAGACTGGGAAGAGACGTTGCCAGGACTATAGCCCCGGATAAGGCTAAAAGGATAACTATCCGATCAGAGTTATAGATATTTCTGTAGTAAATCAAAGACCTTATTTGTTGATAGCGGACAGGGATAGCTGCTCGCGTATCCACTCAATAGTCTGTTTTAGCCCAGCTTCAAGAGGCACTGCTGGCTCCCATCCCAGGACCTGACGCGCCCTGGTAATATCAGGGCAGCGACGATTTACCTCTTCTTCTCTCCCCGCCAGAAATTCTACAGGTGAGGCAGAGCCGACCAGCTCTCTTATTAGCTCTCCTATGTAAAGGACTGTCCTCTCGTCGGGATTGCCAAGGTTTATCACCTGGCCCTTAGTCTCGTCAGTCATCATAGCCTTAATTAGACCATCTACCATATCTGCTACGTAGCAAAAACTTCTAGTTTGGCTGCCATCGCCATAGACAGTAATAGACTTACCTGTAAGGGCCTGGGTAATAAAGTTAGGGATTATTCTGCCATCTTCCGGGTGGTTTCTAGGGCCATAAGTGTTGAATATGCGGACTATACGGCCGTCCACACCATACTTCGCTATATATAATGCTGAGATAGCCTCAGCATAACGCTTGCCCTCATCATAACAAGCTCTTGGGCCTATGGGATTGACATTGCCTCGGTAGCTCTCAGTTTGAGGATGCTCAAGAGGGTCTCCATATACTTCAGAGGTGGAAGTCAGAAGAAACTTTGCGCCCGTGCTGGCCGCCTGCTTGAGAACATTGTGTGTGCCTACCGAATTGACCAGCATAGTCTCAAGAGGATAGGTCCAGTATCCTATGGGACTGGCTGGGCTGGCCAAATGAAATATTGCATCCCACCGGCCTTCCGATGGGATGGATTCAATTACATCATGCTTGACAAACTGAAAGTCCTTGTTTTCCGAGAGATGTTTGATGTTATCGATAGAGCCTGTAAGTAGGTTGTCTATCGCGGTTACACGATGCCCCTGCATCAGCAGTTTATCGCATAAGTGCGAACCTATAAAGCCGGCTCCGCCTGTAATTAAAATATTCATTATTCCATGTCGATTTTTTGTATTTTATCTACGTGAATATTCCGAGCGCTATCCAAGTCTAAGATAGCAAGCAAGGCCATAATAAACCAAAACTGGTATGCCAGGTCTATCAGGAAGAAGCTGTTGTCAATAAGACCGTGAACAAGAAAGCTGGCCATGCTGCCCATTAAAGCCAGCGTAAGCCATCTTTCAGGCCCCATACCTGCTCTGTACCGACAGGTCGAGTATCTGCGATATAACTTAACGGCCACCCTCCAGAAAACAGCCTGAGAAGCAATCAGAACAATCACACCTAGTATGCCAAGACGCAGCCAAAAGTCAAGCAAAATATTGTGCGGATGTGAAACATTCGGCTCCGCCCATGCCTCCGGCAGCATGTAGTCCGGGTAATGGTACAAGAAATTGTCCAGACCTACTCCCATTATAGGATAGTCCCTGAGCATATTGATAGCCGCTTCCCAGACATAGGTACGCTGAAGGATGGGAGCGTTGGATAGAACTCTATCACCCAGAAAGAACAACAATAGACCTGAAACGGCCATAAACACTATCAGCACACCCGCGACCACCTTCGGCTTTCCAAAGACCAGCACCATAGCCATTGCGGTAATAGCAACCGCAAGCCAGGCCCCACGGGAGAAGGTAAGATAAAGCACAAGGGCCATAACTACAAGAGCTGCAAAATAAGGAATTGCCGACCTCCAGGACCCTCTCCATAGCCCACGTGCCAGAGCTAAGGCAAAAGAAACGGGAATTATCCTGCCCAAAAACAGTGCCAGAGCATTAGGTGAATGGTATATAGCCAGTATGCGTTTAACTCCACCTGTGGCCTCTGTCACCCCAATAAAAAAGTAATGGTAAAGGGACGCAAAGGACATTATCATCCCTAGCAGGACAAACAGCCCCAGCATGCGGGACACCTGCTCTTTGCCTCTTATGGTATCCAGCATAAGAAGGTAAAAGAGCATTGGCTCTATGATCACAGTCCGAAATTCCCTTAGACTGACCTTTTGATAGTCGCTAAAGGGTATTGATATAACCGCAGCTAATAAAAGGAGAAAGGCGGGCGCCAAAAATGGGAAAAGGCGTCGGTCCAAAACACCGACCCCTTCCCTATGCCTCGAGTTCATCAACTTTCGAGCTACCCATACGGCTGAACAAGCCAATACCGCAAACTCAGCGATGCTAATCTCAAGCGAAGCAGTCCTGCCAATTAGCAGGTCTAGACCCAGGTCATTAGGATTTAGATTCTTAGGGAATCGGTACAGTGGTGAGGTAAAAAGCACTGACACCAGCGCCCAGTCCAGCCATTTGAAAGCAGCGATAAGAAAAGCTATAGCAAAGGCAAAGGTAAGGGGAAGATTAGGCGCGAAGTAATATCCGGCCAGAGCGCCTGCGACGACAAGAGGGGCAAACCAGCTCCTAGAGCGCTGCCTGAGGTTCTCGAAGGCACCGCCCGTCCTTTCGAGAGCCTCAAGGAACGGGCTACGTTGGCTCATTTTTATCCTTTGGTGTGGAGGCCCAAGCCCCATGCCCGATTGACTCGAAAACAGATATATTACAACCTGAAGGGCGCTGCTTGAGTCTGTCAAAAGGTGAATAACCCAATCTTATGTCTTAACCCTCAGCTTACCCGGTAGACCAGGTATATAGGGGTGCCATCTCGCTCCCTGGCGGTGTACTCGAGGTCTGCCTTCTTTTGCTGTTTCTCTATCATATCAGTAAAAGCCTGCTGCCTCTGGAACACGGTCATCTCCGGAATTTTGAAGATATAGACCTTTTCCGGAGACTGAAGCATGGAATTAAGAAGCTCCAGGAAGGCCCCTCCAGGCTCAGGTGTATAACCAAATATCTCCACCGGGTTGACGCGTCCCTGAGAGACAATCTGCACGCTGGACTTTATCCCCCAGTCCATAGCTACAGGCTCGTGGGTCCCTTTAGCATCCAGGTACTCTGTCAAGCGATAAATGGCATCCGACTGCGCCCTGCGTCCACCGGTCTCAGAAAGGGAAGCATGATACCTGTAATCGACACTCAAGCAGCCTAACACTAAAAGCAAAGTTATTGCAGAAGCTGCAAGATAACTGGCTGGACGCGGTAGAGTTATATACAAAGTATATATAGCTAAACTAATAATAATAGCCACAAAGGGTAAGAGTATGAACAGATGAGTGGGCCAGATGCCTGAAACAGTAAAAATGCTTTGCGCCAGCACAAGGGTGAGGATACCCAAAAACAGCCATGCCGCGCCACGATAGCTGGCTAACGGCGGCAATATCAGAGTCGCAATAGCTACTGCGAAAAGGGACAGGACAAAAATCCAGGGATAAAGAGAGAAGGAGAACAGCCCGCCTAAAAACCAGAAGTGCTCTCCATTCAAAAGCACCCGCAGAGTTTCCAGCCTGGTACCAAAGTTCGTTACTATATCTGTGTTGTCCACGCCAGACTGACTTATTCTGGCGCTCTTGGTCATCACCTCAATAGTCCCCTGGGTCTTATAGTTGTAGTAGAGGAGCATCCAGGCCCCTGCCGTGAAGGCGGTTATCGCTCCAATTACAGTAATGAGGCTGCCAGCTACCTGAAATCCCCTCTCCCTCTGGGAGCTTGTCCTGAGGACTCTCGAAGGCAGGGCTAGGCGCCGTCCTGAGCCTGTCGAAGGAGTGAGGGGTGAATCAGACACCAATCCAGCTTGGCCTATCACATTAGGGTTATGTTTCCTAAGCATGCCAACAGACATTCCACCCAGAGCAAAGTCTCTAACTAATACAAACCCTTTCCACACGAGGAAGACTCCTATAACCGCGGCAATAAACCACAAAAAAAGTATCTTGGCGCTGAGTCCTAGCCCGAACAGGAAGGCGCCAAGCCAGAGCTGCCATCTGCGGCTGGTCCTATACCACTCTACCAACGCTAATAGACCGCCCAAAGCCATTACCGACATCACAGAGCTAACGTGAATACCCTGGCGGGCGTAAAAGATGAATGAAGGATGCACTGCCAGCAAAAGAGCGGCTATAAAGGCTACATGCCTGTTTACGAGACGGTTGACCAGGAGGTAAGTTAAGATGACAGTTGCGCCGCCAGCTAGCACAGTCATAGTCCGTAAAGGAATTACTCCTATACCCATGACTTTAAAGAAGGGGACCAGGAGATAAGTGTTCACAGCTCCTACGTAGTCCATGACCATGACCGGGAGGGTTACTCCACCTATACGCAGCCCAAAGTTTCGAACAAGCTCCATCTTCTGGCCCAGAAGCAACTGCATGGTCAGGACAGCATCTACTGACTCATCGTAATAGAGCCCCGGGAGGTCAAGCTGATGAAAGGCGATAGCAAAGAATATAAGGGTAGGGAGTATCAAGTATACCCACGGAAGGGCCTTTCGCAAGGCTAGGCTCTCCGTCTTAGAATCACCAACGATAGACCAAGACCTAATACTCCTAAGGCCGCCAGGACACCAAAAATCCAGAACATCGTAAAGGTAGGAGAATTATCTACCACAAAGGCATCTATCAGCCATTCGCCAGCATTGGAGCTGTTTGGACCTTTGAAGGTAATCAGCTCTAACGTATGCTCGCCTGCACCGATACCGGATGCTAGATTCAACGTGATCGAATCCCCATCCGGCCCTGGAGGGACCTCAACATAAGAGCCATCCTTATCTTTTGATTCCAGGTTAGGATCCTTGCCATCGATTAGGACTCTGAAACCGCCTTTATTAGGGCCTGACTGAGTAACCAGGGAGACCTGTGTGCCCTTAAACTTAAAAGTGACCCGCTGCCCTTCTTCCATCGCAGAAAGCGCTACTCCACCCTGAGCCGAAGGATCTAGCTTAACGCTCCAGTTACCTTGAGATTGGACCGCGCCGTTCATCTCCTGATAAGCGCCGACGCCAGATACTTTAAATTCCTTGGATAGCTCCTTGACCTGATAGTAAACAGGCCGCGGTGTGAAATCCAGATCTACCATGCGGAAGAAATAGTCCGAGCGTGTTATTGGAATATCGCCCACCTGGCGGAAGTACCATATATTGATGACTCCAACCCATCCCCAGCTTCTGGTCAACTTGATAGCATCCGTGGTGTACTTCGCCTGGTCCTGCTCAGAGACGCGACGCCAAAAAAGGGAGTCTGGTGGGAAGTCCGCTGGGGAGGCGTTCCAGCCAAACTCGTTAAGCCAAACAGGCTTGCCCTCGTCACCATTTCTCACCATGATCTCTCTCACAAGCTCAACGCGCCTGAAGTTTAGCGCTTCTAAGGATGGTGGATCATCGGGAGGTCTATCGAACCCATAAGCATTAGCGGCCAGAACATCGAAGTAGGTCTTGGCGCCGGCCTTATACATACCCTCGAGATAGTCGACTTCGGACAGGTTGCGTTCAGTCCTCTCCATTGTAGTGGCTAATGGGGCGCTTAATATGACCACGTTGCTGTCCGCCTTTTTGGCCCTCTGATGAGCTATCTTGAGCATCTCTACGTAGCCCGCTGGGTCTACAGCACGGTCTCCCCACTCCGGCCAAATATTAGGCTCGTTCCAGATCTGGTAGAACTGTACCCTTCCCTTATATCGGCTTACCACGGCCTCGACAAAATCGCCGTAGTCCTGGAAATTATCAGGAGGCGCCGTCGCATATCTGTTGTCCTTGCGGCTCCAAACAGGTGGACGGTCCAGCCTGGCTATGACCCGGAGTCCGTACTTTTCTGCCAGATCTACTATCTGGTCATACTTCTGCCAGGTACTCTTCTTATATTTATCGTCCCAGAAATAACCTTTTTTGGGCTCTATCTCCTCCCAGGTAAAATGCACCTTTGCCCAGCCAATACCAGCTTCCTGGGCCATTCTAAGGGTCTCTTCCTTCTTCCAGTCCTCAACCTCTTTCTCAAGAAAAAAGTTAGCTCCTAAAGGATTTAAGTCGGTAAGAGGTAGGTTATTAGATATTGCCCTAGTCTGTGGAACTGAAGAAGGCTTGGATGCTAAAGCAAGTCCAATTATAGATACAACTATGGCGATAACAGCGCCGATTCTTAAAGCAACTACTGGCGACTTCAGACGGACACCTCCAATTGGTGGACAGTTTAACTGTCTATATTTCACATTGGGTAAGAGTATACGTTTCTTGTAGGGGTCCGCCTCAGGCGGATGCCTGCCCATTCCAAGTTTAAGTGTCTATATACACATTGGGTAAGAGTATACCAAATTGGAGATAAGTTTCACAAAACTATAGGACGCTTGAAAGGCACTCCGGTACGCCTTGGATAGTTTTCAGGGGTGGGATGCTCCTTGCACATTATAACGAGCATAGTAGTCCTGGCTAGCTCCTCCAACTTGACCTGTATTATGTGCTCTAGCTTACCCCCTACTTTATGTATAGCATTCATGGCCCTGCCTACTTCATCCTCCATACCAGCTCCTTTTATCGCTATAGTTGTGCCTCCTACCTTACAGAAGGGCAGCATGATCTCTGCCAGGGTAGCGAGCTGTCCCACGCCGCGAGCGGTCACATAATCATACTTCTCTCTCATGCTCTCGCTATGGGCAAGCTCCTCTGCTCTGTTATTGACCACCTCCACATTTGGTAGGCCAAGTTTATTTACTACATGTTCCAAAAACCTGGCCTTTTTACCTATAGACTCTACCAATGTGACCTTAAGCTCCGGTAAGGCTATAGCGAGAGGCAACCCAGGAAGTCCCGCTCCGCTGCCTATATCAAGCAGCAACCCCTCTCTAGTCTTTTTCATGTCATCATGCTTCATCATAGCTTCAGCCACAGTTAGAGAGTCAACAAAATGTCTCCTCTGGATGTCCTCATACTCTACGACGGAGGTCAAGTTGATTATCTCGTTCCACTTAGAGAGTTCCTCATAGTATTCTCTAAACAAGAATAGCTGCATTTCTGTAAGGTTTATACCGAGCTTGGCAGCTCCCGATTTCACTATGTCCATCCCTGTTTCCATCGTGGGTCTTTCCTCAGCAGAAATTACGGCTACCATCTAGCAATAAGCAGGTCCTGTTTAAATAATAACGCAAGAATGGCTAGCTTAGTAAGAATTGGTCTATTTAATTGTCATTCTGATGACTATTAACTTCTTGGTCGTTGTAACCCCACCCCAGGCTAAAAGCCTGGGGCATAGTAGTGCTGCATCCATGACTAGGCTTATGAAAGTTAACAACATAATGGTGTAAGGTACTGATATAGTTCAATGTGGCGGTGGGAATCAAATAATTGTTCTGATAATGTCATTCTGAGGAGGAAGCAAGCCTGCCCTGAGCAGCGTCGAAGGGAAGAATCTGCTCCCCTGTCCTCATACCTGTGACCCTGTTACCGGGATAGTGCTATTGTATAATACTAATACTCTCTAATTACGCCTTCTCCTTTTGGAGCTTGATGCAAATTATTGTAACGTAGGGGCAGACACCCAGAGCCAGTCTCAGAACTACATGGGCGCTGAGGGCGCTACGTCGCCACTTCTCTCGATTGCTGAGACTGCTATAATGCTCACTAGGCCGTACAACAGGCTCAATGTGACCCAAAAGACGTAAACGCAAATCGAGCCAAGTCTCGGTCATCGTAGAAGGTAGTTTTGGACTTCTGAGACAGGCTCTGGGTGTCTGCCCTGGTTCCAACCCGATCATGCTAGAATAATAGGCGCATTTACAGTCCTAGATGGTCAGATGGCGATGATTAGGGCGCACACATAGGTGCGCCCCTACAAGTTATATATTTTAATTTGCATCACCAGTCTCTGGGAGAGGGTTAGGGTGAGGGGACTAAAAACTTGAAGATCGGAATAGACGCCAGAATAACGGGCTACCGAGAAGGCGGCATAGGCCGCTATGGCAGGTCCCTTGCCCAAGCTCTTGCCTCCATCGATACGACAGACCATTTCACTATATTCCAGAACTGGAGGCATAGAGAGTCCGTCCTTCCGGCCGGTAAGAACCTTGCTACCAGCCACCTGTTCACCCCACCACATCACCGGTGGGAGCAATGGACTCTTCCTCTAGAGCTTTTGCTTCACCGAGTAGACCTGCTCCACTCTATAGATTTTATCCCACCGTTTCGCCGCTTTTGCGCCTCTGTGATAACTGTCCACGACCTGGCTTTTGTAAGAATGCCGCAGATAATGACAGCAGATAGTCTGCGATATTACATGCAAGTAGGCAAGGCCGCCAAAAACACAGACGGCATAATAGCGGATAGCGAGGTTACTAAGAGAGATATCGTTGACCTGCTCGGCGTATCAGGCCGGAATATCGACGTTATATACCCCGGCATTGACAGCGGCTTTGCACCTTTGGATAAAGAGCAGGTACAGCAGTTTTGCCAGAGGAAGGGTCTCCCCTCCTCCTTTATGTTTTGGGTAAGCACTATAGAGCCTAGAAAAAACCTCGATGTATTGCTGGAGGCTATGTCTTTGATAAGTAACAAGCTCCCTTCGGAGAAGCGGACTCTAGTGGTCGTCGGCGCTCAAGGCTGGCTGTCTGACGACACGATGTCCAGATTGTCGGCTCTACAAAGCTCCGGAGACGCTATTTATCTTGGGCAGGTATCACAAGAAGACCTGTTGCATTTGTATAATGCAGCATGGGTGTTTATCTTCACTTCTCAATATGAGGGGTTCGGTCTTCCACCACTGGAGGCGATGGCTTGCGGCACTCCGGTTATCAGCTCAAATGCGCCCGCCATGCCCGAAGCGCTTGGAGAGGCTCCCCTGTACTTCCCTCACTCCGAACCTGATGCCCTGGCAGAAAGGATTTTGTCCCTTGCTGAAGATGAGTCTTTGCAAAAAGAGCTTTACCAGGCAGGACTAGAGCAGGCAGCCCGTTACACCTGGGATAATACAGCCCAGCAGACCCTGGAAGTCTACCATAAGGCTTATCGTGGGAGCCGTTCTGATCATAGCAAAAGGACCAAGGCATGAAGCTCCTCTTCATTACTCCTCAAATACCCTTTCCACCCAAGAGCGGAGGTGCAATCCGCAGCGCTAACATAGTCCTCAGTCTTGCTAAAGAGCATGATACCAAGGTTTTTGCTTTGGGTGGACCTGAAGGCCATAAGATAATAGAGACTTCAGGCCGCGAGCCTATAGAAATAGAGCGCTTTCCTGTCCCTTACCGTAGCGCTAAAAGGCGAGCGCTGGACCTTATCACCAAAAACGTCCCCGACATGGCCTCGCGCCTATACTCCCCAGCCTTAGCCCGTGCCGTTGAAGATGCAATAGAAGGAGAAAGTTTTGACCTTATCCAGATCGAAGGACTTGAGTCTGCTCCTTCTCTGGCGAATATAATCTCGAAATCGAAGATGCACGATCTATCGGCAAGGAATAGACCTCCTATTGTCTACGATGCCTTCAACGCGGAATACCAACTCCAGAAACGGGCCTTCCAAACCGACTCCGGGAATCCCTCGCGCTGGGTTGCAGCTCTATATAGCCTGGCACAGTGGCGACGCCTTGCGTCCTATGAGAAATGGTTATGCAGTGCCGTAGATGCCGTAACTGCGGTCTCTAAAGAGGATAAGGAGGCCATATTGACTCTGACTCCGGAGGCTAAAGTTACTGTAGTGCCCAGTGGTGTAGATATAGATCTGTACACCCCGGAACGTTCAAAACCCGTAGGGGCGGGGTCACCCCGCCCAAAGACCATCCTGTTCACCGGGACTATGGACTACAGACCGAATATCGATGCGATAAAGTGGTTCTGCACCGAGATATTTCCTGTTATCCTAACCCAGGCGCCGGACGTACACCTTGATATAGTAGGTAGAGACCCTGCTCCTAGTGTAAGAAGACTGGCAGGTCCGAAGGTGACCGTGATCGGCGAGATAGAAGATGACCTGCCATACTTCCGCCAGGCTGATGTCTTCGTTCTGCCGATGAGATACGGTGGAGGAGTGAGACTAAAGCTGCTGCAAGCAATGTCCTGTGGGCTGACAGTAGTCAGCACCTCGGCCGGTCTGGAAGGCGTGAGCGTGAGGGACGGGGAAAATGTCATGGTAGCCAATGATTCAAAAGAGTTTGCGGACAAGGTCGTACAAGCCCTAGAAAACCCGGAGCTTGCTGCGACTATAGGCATGAATGCGAGAAAGACCGTAGAGGAAAGCTATAGCTGGGAGATTGTGCTGAAGCCTCTGGAAGGGCTTTACCGTTCGCTTATGATGGAAAAGGCCAAATAGAAATACCCGCTCGTGGTGAGTTTGTCGAACCATGAGCGGGTATTTCAAGACGGTCTATTTCACACTCAGGAAGTTTTTCGTCTTCTCCTCATGATAGCTCCACCAACCAACAGGGATATACCAAGTCCCGCGGCCGAGGCCAACAAAGCCTGTATGTCCTGTTCCCCTGTCCTGGGAAGAGCTGAGGGCGCAGCGCCAGCGCCGGGGGGGCCGCCGGGTGGAGGTCCGGCCATTATAGGATTTGGCTCCCCCGGAGCACGGCGTACCGGAGGAACACTCTGTAGGAAGGCTATAACATTATATACGTCATCGTCGGTGAGCTTGCCGTAAGCTAGGTCACCGACCGGCATAACCGGGGACAGCCGCCGACCGTCCGGCCTGACACCTTCACGCAAGGCTCGCACAATCTGCTCTTTGCTCCAGTTCCCTATACCTGTTTCACGGTCAGGGGTTATGTTCGCTCCAAAGATAGGCGGCGTGCCGCCCGCGAGGTTAGGAGCGTGACAGAAAGTGCAGCCTAACAGGTTCTGCGCCAGATACTGTCCGCGCGCGGCGCTGTCCTTACCCTCCGGCGCGCGGAAGCCCGCCGGCGCCGGCTTTGAAGAGCCTGGGGCCCCGCCGAAGAAAAAATCATGGAATACAGCCCTTGGATTTGAGTAGAGACTCGCGGGCACTATCGCCTTGAGAGGAGGAATAGTATCGATAAAGCCAGCTACCTGCTGCGAAGAGGCTAGTTTTGCCTCTGGGACTGTGTTCTTTACCGCTGGCGTAGTCTTTAGATAGGCGGCTATAGCTGACACGTCCTCATCTGCAAGTCCACGGAAAATCTCCCAGGGCATGACCAACAGCTTTGTCCCATCCTTAGAGACCCCCTCCGTGATGGCGCGCTTTATCTCCGCTTCCGTCCAGGAGCCTATGCCGGTTTCTATATCCGATGAAATGTTTTTGGCGGGTACGACTCCCCAGGGGCCAGCATACTCCTCACCGCCACCGAAGAGCTTGGTCTTGTCCAGATGGTATGGATCGCCCGCCACACGCATCGTGTGGCAATCTGCACAAATGGTGTTGGCAAGGTACCTACCTTTGGACACGGGATCATCCTGAGCGAAGGCGACTTCCACTGGGGTATTTGTACTGAGGACCTTAAAGAGGACTAAAAACAAGAGGACCGGGGTTAAGAGCGCCAGTCGTGTAAACCTATTGCCAGTCATACTTCCTCCTTTTTCTACGTATATCGCAAGGACTGGAACGGACGAGGGGGCCTGGGGTCTCGCTAATTATATATTGAGAATAGATGTAGTAGCAATAGCTTTGTTTTTCTTTTGGCTATACTCTAAAATATAGCGGTATCTTGATTACGACTTACTTTTGCTTTGTTCAATAACCTCCGGACCAAATTTATACTTGGCCTAAGCTTTGGCATCATAGTCTTGGGCGGCTTGGGCCTGTACGCAGACTTCCAAAAGCTGGCGCAGGGCATCCTGAGCTTTCCCTTGAAATATGTCCCCGCGATACTAGGCCTAACCCTGCTTAACTATATCCTCCGCTTCTTCAAATGGCAGTTCTTCCTACGGCAGATAGGAGTAAAAGGCCTATCCTGGCAAGAAAGCATGATGTTGTTCTTCTCAGGCCTTTCCATGGTATTGACGCCAGGCAAAGTGGGAGAATGGCTTAAGAGCTATTTGCTGAGAGAGCTTCACGGCACGCCCTTTACACGCTCCGCACCCATAATAGTGGCAGAACGTCTTACCGATGGTATAGCCATGGTGCTGCTGGCTGCCGGCGGACTCGTGGTGTTTGGAATCGGCTGGCAGGTTATGTTGATGATAGTCGCTCTGGCTGCCTTTATCATCACAACCGTTCAGGTCAGGCCCATGGCGCTATTCTTCTTGAGAATCGCTGAAATGCTGCCTATAGTATCAAAGTTTGCCCACCACCTCCATGAGATGTATGAAAGCTCTACCATGATCTTTAACGCCAAGAGCCTTATTGTAGGTATAGCTGTAGCGGTCGTATCCTGGGGCGGAGAGTGCGTGGCTTTTTACCTGGTCCTAATCGGCCTGGGACAAGAAGGCAGCACTTTGCTCCTGCTTAAGGCTACCTTTATTCTCGCTATCTCCTCTTTGGGCGGCTCGATTTTCCTCATGCCCGGAGGTCTTGGCGTAGCTGAAGGCGGTATTACAGGGCTGTCTCAGTTGCTGCTGGGCATGTCGAAAGACCTAGCAGCAACAGCCGCGATAATCATCCGCCTAAGCACCCTCTGGTTTGGCGTGGGTGTAGGACTGCTGTTCCTGGCGATGATCAACAGGCGCTTGGCATCGCGAAACGCCACCAAACCAGAGAGCGAAGAGATCGGGATGTCAGCAGGACCTTCAAGGCCAAAATAGCACACATAGTCAGGTCAGGGTTTGGCGCGGATAGCTACTTCGCCTTTATTTCATTTCTATCCTCTCAAAGACGATCTCTAGCGTCTCTGTCGCATGACCGGAGTTCTTTGCATCCAGCGAGGGGCCTTTCCATCTGACCGGCCAGCACTCGAAGAGGTTGAAGCGGCTTGCCTCTTCCCCAGCATCGTTGAGAAAGATGATAGAAACACTTTTGCGGTCGACTTTTCCGTCAATAACAGTCTTACGCCATTTGAAAAACTCAGCAGTACTGGACCAGTCCTTCTCTATTGTTATCCTTCCAGGTTTTTGCCTCCCTGGCCTAAACTTCGTCGTGAGGCCATCGCCATCTTGATATTCTACAACTTCGTGCTCATGTTCAAGTCCCGTAACCTCGCGAATTCCGCCCACTATTACTCCGTCTATCTCGACCGAAAACCGGTGTCCTAGATTGAAGTCTCCCTGGGTCTTGTCCCCATCTGCATCCTGGCTAAGCCTGGTTACTTCCAGGCCAACCGGACCGCTCGAAGCAATTATTCCCTTCGGAAATGCCACTACCCAGGCTAAGGCAAGCGCTACTAAACCGGTCACTACAATCCAGGCCCATTGCCTACTAAGAAGTTGCTGTCTCATCTTATCCTCCTTCACAAACTCTTTTCCAGTTGATCTAACCAGTAAAGGATACTCGGCGTAGAACTTAATATCAAGAACATGACATGGCAAAGGTAGACTTCAGCTTGTAGGGTAGATGCGTAGGTTGGGAATACGTTCGAAGTGTTTATCTCGGCTTAGCAGCCTGAGGTCGTAGCGCAGGGCAGTAGCAGCAATCCACAAGTCATGGTCGGGGATAAGCTGGCCTCGGGAACGCAGAGAAGCTCGTTGAGAGGCAAACATCTCAGCGGTCTGCATATCCAGTCCGAGCGCAGGAACGCCAGAGCGCACCTGGGAAAAGGCGAGCCTTGTATGCTCCGGTGTTGTTATATCCAGCAACCCCTCGATGATCTCTCCGTAGACAATGATGGATGTAGCCAATTGGCCTGCGGTAATAAGGGGAGTGAGTAACTCCAGTGCTGGCGCTCTACCTTTGAGGTAGTCCACCAGCCAGTTGCTGTCCACCAAAGTCATTATCATAGGCTGACCTGTGGGCTGGGTGGAGAGTCGTGTCGGATGTGGTCCAGCCTCTCCAAAAGAGAATCTGTATCAAGGTCTTTCCAAGCCCCCGCCGCTGCGAGTGCCTGGGCTATACCTTCGGCAGTTGGTCCAGCCAGCACGCCCTGGTAGTCGTCTGGGCTGATCACCACTGCCAGCGCTTCTCCTTCTCGTTCGATGAGACGCGGAGTTCCATCGGTATGGACTTCTTCCACAATGTCAAGAAGGTCGGTATCCGGTGTAAGCATTACTCGCTTTGGTTCTTTCATCGTCATCGCGTTCACCTCCTCTCAAGGATACGTGTAGGGCAGTTATTGCTGTCCCTAAGTATTATATCATACACCCACAACTGGCTATTCTGTCTCACCATATAGATAATTACTTTGCAGAAATCCATGACATTTTCTCATTAAGCAAAAAAGTGAAAATGCGGTATAATAATCTAGCGTAGACCGCAAGGAGGGGTGGCCGAGCGGTTGATGGCGACGGTCTTGAAAACCGTTAGGTGATGAGCCTCGCGGGTTCGAATCCCGCCCCCTCCGCCATATAAGCACAATTTGGACCTGGACCGCAGTCAGTACCTTCGAGAGGCCCCATGCCCATCATCAGCCGCCAGGACGCCGCCGACGTTGAGCAGTATATTGCTCGTTTCTTTGCCGCAACTGGCGCAGGTCGCATGCAGGCCATGCGCCAGTTGTTCATGGAAAAGCTGGACTTCTCGGGCGCTACCGGCGCCATTAGCCTGGCCAACGCACCCAGGAACGTCGCTCTGCCAGCCTCTGCCGAGCGCATCGCCTTTATGGAAGGACTGCAAGTCGTGTACGTCCCCCTGAGCGGCAACGGCCCGGACCGCGTCCGCAAGGCCGAAGCCTCCGCTGCCGCCAAGCTCATCGTGGAAGCCCTGCACGGCGACCTGCTTCTCGTCATGACCAACCCGTCTTGCAGCCAGCTCCACGTCATCTATCCAACCTTCGTCGGCGCTGTGCCATCCCTCCGCCGCATGATTATTGAGCGCAACCTGCCCAGAATGACAGCAGTACAGCAGCTTTCCAACATCTACTGGCAGTGGAAAGATACGGGTAGCATCCTCTTGGCCTTGGATAGGGCCTTTGACGTTGAGGTCGTTACTAAGCAGTTTTTCGAGGAGTACAAGCGGGTGTTTGAGCGGACACTGGCTGCTGTCCAGGGCTTCGGCCCGAGCAAAGCGGAGGAAGACGCCAAGAGGCTTTTCGTCCAAACCCTGTTCAACCGCCTCATGTTCATCTACTTCCTTTCCAGGAAGGGCTGGCTAAATTTGGAGGGCGATCCCGACTATCTGAACGCACTTCGGAAAGACTACCACACACAATCCGAAGACAAGAACTTCTATGTCAACCGCCTGAAGCTGTTGTTCTTTGCTGGCCTGAATAACGAAGCTTCAAGAGACGTGCGTTCCCCAGTCCTCGCTTCTATGATTGGTGACGTTCCCTTTCTCAACGGCGGACTGTTTGAGGAGACCCCAGACGATAAACAGCCCAATATCCTTGTGCCCGACGCCGCCATTGACCAGATTCTGCGCGAGCTTTTCGACAAGTTCAACTTCACAGTCATGGAGTCCACTCCCTTCGACGTGGAGGTGGCCGTGGACCCGGAGATGCTGGGCAAGGTCTTTGAGGAGCTGGTCACGGGCCGCCACGAGTCCGGGTCCTACTACACGCCACGTCCTGTCGTGTCTTTTATGTGCCGAGAGGCGCTAAAAGGTTATCTGGAATCACAAAACACCGGGGCGTCTACCAAAGCAATCGCAGCTTTTGTGGATCACAAAGACACCAGCAACCTTACCCTAGCCTCTGCGCCCAAGGTCGGGGAAGCTCTTGCCAAGGTAAAGGTTGTTGACCCGGCTTGTGGCTCCGGAGCCTACCTGCTTGGCATGATGCAAGAACTGGTGGAGTTGATGATCACCCTTTATAGCGCCCAGTTAAGCCACCAGGCCCAAGACCTATACAACCTGAAGCTGGGCATCATCCAGCAGAACCTGTACGGCGCGGATATTGACCAGTTCGCGGTTAATATCGCCATGCTGCGCCTCTGGCTCTCTCTAGCCATTGATTATGATGGCCAGGTTCCACCGCCTTTGCCTAACCTGAACTTCAAGATCGTCTGCGGTGATAGTCTCTTGGGGCCTGACCCTAGCCCTGAGAACTATGGCACGCTGTTCCGCCACCGCGTTCACCAACTTGCTGGCCAGCTTGCAATCCTTAAAGACAAGCACATGCGGGCCACAGGTCAAGAGAAGGCCAACCTCACCAAGGATATAGAGAGCTTGAAGGCGCAGCTCCGAGAGGCGCTGGAAGAGTCCGCCGCTCCTGAGGGCGCGGTGGACTGGCGTGTGGAGTACGCAGAGGTCTTTGACCAGAATGGAGGCTTTGACGTGGTGATTGCGAATCCACCGTATGTGAGACAAGAAGAAATTGGACCCAACAAACCTAGACTTAGGCAACTCTATCCAAGCGCCGTTACTGGCAAATCAGACCTTTACTGCTACTTCTACGCCCGAGCAGTCCAGTTGCTTCGCAATAATGGGATGCATGGTTTCGTCTGCTCTAACAGCTGGCTAGACGTGGGATATGGGGCAAAACTCCAGGAATTCCTCTTGGAAACCACTTGGATCAGGGGAATCTATGATAGCGCTGTGGAAAGGCAATTCTCAACGGCTGCAATAAACACAGTTATCAGCATAATCCAGAAGAGCAAAACCAAAGATGATAACCTTACTTGTTTCGTTTCTCTTCGAGGGCCGTTTGACGCCGCTTTGGCCGACTCCAGTTTGCGACGTCTTATCACTATCAACAAGGGGACATTATTTGAAAGAGGTAGTGACTCGATTCCAGAGGTTCGCAAGAAGTATGTGGGTGATAAGTGGGGAGGAAAATATCTCCGTTCACCTGACATTTTTACTCGCCTTCAGCAACTAAGCGGAAAATCCCTTGTACCTCTCGGCACAGTTGCTCAAGTAAGATTCGGTCTTAAGTCGGGTGCGAACGAGTTTTTCTATCTTAGCCCCGATGACGTTTCTCAATGGTGCATTGAAAATGAGTTCCTATCACCCATTCTTGTAAGCCCTAGAGAACTAAGTTCTATCATTGTTCAGCCTAACGATCTTCACAATAAAGCGTTCATTTGTAATGTGCCTAAAGACGAATTGACAGGGACAAAAGCCTTAGAATACATCCGATGGGGTGAATCAAAGGGATTTAGTAAGCGTCCAACATGCGCAGCTCGCCCCAATTGGTACAGCTTAGGGAAACGACAGTGGGCGCAACTCCTTTGGCCCATGATTCATTTCTCCCGTCCTGGAGCTTACCTTAATCCAAGCAGAATTGCAGTAGATCACAACCTTTTCGAGATTGTTACTGAGTATCCAATTGAATTGTGGGCATCATTATTTTGGATAGGGCAAATTGTTATTAGAGAGCTGACGGGTAGGGCGAACCTTGGTGAAGGCGCTTTGAAGACTGAAGGCATAGATATCAAACAACTGCTTGTGGTAAGGCCAGAGCTTTTGACCCCACAACAGGACAGGATAAGCGACGCCATAACTGCTGTATCGAAGCGGCCTGTGGTTAGCGTCGCAGAAGAAGCTGGATGGAATGGTACCAAAGTTTACCCTAGAGCAGATCGGCAAGAAATAGATAACTTGATAGCAGATGTTGTTCAGCTAACCTCCGAGGAACGGGAAGCTTTATACGTGGCCGCTTGCGAGTTAGTGAATTCAAGGGCTTCTAAGGCGAATAGTGTCTAAGTTTAACAAGCGACGAGGAGGCTGGCATGGCTATTTGGGCGTATGACGAACTCTTGGTTCTCTTGGCTTTCTATTTTAGATATCCTCGACCCTCACATACAGATAGCCATTCTGATTGCCAGCTACTCGCTTCCGTCCTTGGCAGGTCACCGGCGGCGGTAGACCATCAGCTAAGAAACATCGACTTCGACCTCATTCGTGCTACTGCTGACCGTCATGTGTCACGCCGTCTTTCTGAACTGCTTGACAGTCATAGAGATAACTTGCCGCACCTCTACCGACAGGCGAATGAGGCATTGGAAAGAAATGGCTGGGTTTTCCCAAGGTTTTGACCATGTCTGTACGAATGTGAACATTCTCCACCGCACCACAGACCCTTCGCTGTTGCAGCGTCTGAAGGAGATGCTGGGCAATTCCGCGCACGCGGACATCGCCGTGGGCTATTTCTTCATGAGCGGCTTTGAGCAGGCCAGGAGTGTATAATAAAGGGCGGGAGGTGAGCATGATGGCGACGACTGGAGCGAAATACCTGGTAGATAAACGGGGTAGGAAAAAGGCAGTCCTCCTAGATATTAAGGAGTACTCCCGATTAGTTAACCGCCTGGAGGAATTGGAGGACACCCTGGACCTGGATGAGGCAGTGCGTACCGCCCGCAGCTTTCGGGACTACCGGGAGGTGCGGGAGGACTTGAAGCGCGAAGGCCGCCTGTGAACTATCAGGTGCTCCTGGAGGGCCGTGCCCACAAGGAGCTAGTGTCCTGTTATCGAAATAGCTTGACAATATAGATGAGTTGAGGTATGCTGGTTATATGTGGACAGCAGCAGCATCTCTTTTGATTCCAGAGCAGGAAGAACAGATTCTTGA
>Ga0080064_1000794_pt1 | contig 75109 bp, 67 predicted proteins | sample Subgrocontami54m_FD_69260 | JGI IMG/M metagenome (GOLD analysis project Ga0080064, IMG submission 69260) | Subsurface groundwater microbial communities from S. Glens Falls, New York, USA - GMW46 contaminated, 5.4 m (SPADES assembly) (version 2) ...
AAGCCGGGGGGAAGGATGGCCAGGTAGGCGCCGCGGGGGCGCCGCCCCGGCCCTCCGAGCGCCACGCCGACGAGCGCGGCGAGGCCCATCGCCATTGGCAGGACGAGCCAGAAGCTCGTGCCGGTGTCGAAGCCGCCGCCGTAGGCGGGTGCGGAGAGCAGCGCGTACAAATACGCGCCGGTGGCGAAGAACGCGACGTACCCCAGGTCGAGCAGCCCCGCGTAGCCGACGACGACGTTGAGGCCGATGCCGAGCAGGCTGTAGAGCGCGACATCGAACATGATGCTGCGCTCGAACTGGTCCATGTAGTAGGGCAGCGCGACGAGCGTCGCCGCCAGCACCGCCAGCCCGAAGAGGTTCTCGCTGCCACGCAGGATCAGGTACGTCGCGACCACAATGACGGCGAACGCCCAGCGGATCCCGAGGTGCTCGGGCGCGATTCCCGCCGCCACGCCGAGCAGCGGCAGGAACGCGTACTGGCCGTACTTCTGCAACCACGGGGGGATCACCGGCAGGCGCATCCGCGCCGCTGCGCTCGCGGCCGGCGGCTCGTCGCGCTCGCCCGTCACGCTCGCTTGTCCTCGCGCTTGCCGAAGATGCCCCACGGGCGGAAGATCAGCACGCCGACGAGCAGCACGAACGCCACGACGTCCTTGTACTGCGCGCCGATGAACTTCGTCGTCAGCGACTCGCTCACGCCCAGGAAGTAACCGCCGACCATCGCGCCGGGCACGCTGCCGATGCCGCCAAGCACGGCGGCAGTGAAGGCCTTGATGCCCGGAATGAAGCCCATGCCCGAGGTCACCGTCGTCACGTACATGCCGTAGACGACGCCGGCCGCTCCGGCGAGCGCTGCCCCTGCCACGAACGTCGTGACGATCGTGCGGTCGACGTTGATGCCCATGAGCGCCGCCGTGTCGCGGTCCTCCGCGACGGCGCGGATCGCCATGCCCGCCTTCGTGCGCTCGATGAACAGGTACAGCAGCGCCAGGAACAGCACGGACAGCCCGATCAGGAAGATCTGCACGTACAGCACGTGCACCTGTCCGAACTCGATCGTCGTGCGCGGGAACACCGCCGGGTAGACCTTGCCCTGCGCGTCCGTCACGCGCAGCATGACGTTCCGCAACAGGATCGAGACGCCGATGGCGCTGATCAGCGGCGCCAACCGCGGCGCGTGGCGCAGCGGCCGGTATGCGATCCGCTCCATCAGCACGGCGAGCGTCACCGATACGATCATGCCGAGCAAGATGGCGACGGCGATCGTCGCCACCGGCACCTGGTCGTTGAGGTTGCTGTGGTTCTCGAACGTGCTGAGGGTGTAGTAGCCGGTGAAGCCGCCCATCATGAACAACTCGCCGTGCGCGAAGTTGATCATCCGGAGGACGCCGTAGACCAGCGTGTAGCCCAGCGCGATCACCGCGTAGACGCCGCCGATCGTCAGTCCATCAATGAAGAGCTGGATCCACTCCTGCATGAACGCCCCTGCGGCCTACGTGATACCGGGAGGCCGCACGTCGCGCGCGGCCTCCCGGCGATGCATCTCTTTCCTCGCGGGCGTCTTACTGGACGCGCGTGAGCTTGCCGTCCTTCACGATGTCGATCTCGTTGATGGAGCCGACGACCTTGCGGTCGCCCACCGCGTCAAATGAGACCTCGCCCGAGGCGCCCTTGAGGTCGGTGGCGCGCACTTCCGCGATCAGCTTGTCCTTGTCGATCACCAGGTTGCCGCTGGCGTCGACTGTGCCGACCTTCTCGATGGCGGCGAGGACGATGTTCATGGCGTCGTAGGTGTACTCACCGAACTGCGCCGGGTCCTTGCCGTAGGCGGCCTTGTGCGCGGCCGAGAACTTGTCGAAGAGCGTCGTGTCGGTGGACTTGGGGCCGCGGCTGACGTACGCGCCTTCGGCCTTGCCGCCCGCCTGCTCGATGAACTTGGGGTCTGCGATGCCATCGGCGCCCATGAAGGCCGCCTCGATGCCGGCCTCGCGGAGCTGGCGGACCAGGATCGCGCCCTCGGCGATGAATCCGCCGAAGACGACCATGTCAGGGTTGGCGCCCTTGATCTTCGTTACGGTCGGGCTGAAGTCCTTCTCGCCGACGGTGACCGCTTCTTCGCTGGCGACCTTGCCGCCTGCTTCCGTGAACGACTTCTTGAACACGTCCATCAGGCCCTTGCCGTAGACGCTCTGGTCGTTGACGAGCACGACGTTCTTCTTGCCGAGCGTCGTGTATGCGTACTTCGCCATCTCAGCGCCCTGCGTGGCGTCGTTCCAGGCGGTGCGGAAGAAGTTCTTCTTGCCCTGCGCCGTCACGCTCGGGTTCGTCGCCGAGGAGCTGATGACGAGCAGGTTCTCCTTGGAGTACGGGTCCAGCGCAGCGACCGCGCCGCCCGAGCACATCGGCCCGACGACGGCCGCGACCTTGTCGGCGATGAGCTTGTTCGCCGCAGTGACCGATCCGGGACCGGCACACAGGTCGTCCTGCGCGTCGACTTCGACGGTGAAGCCCTTGACCGTCGGCTTCTCCTTGACCGCGAGGTTGGCGCCGTCCTGGATGCCCAGGCCGAGCTGCGCGTTGTCGGTCGTCAGCGTGGTGCTGAGGCCGATCTTGAGCTTGTCGCCCTTCTTGATGGTGATCGTTCCGCCGCCGCCGGTGGCGGTCGTTGCGCCGGCCGCCGGCGTCTTGCCCGCGGCGGTCGTCCCGCCTGCGGCCGGCGACTTGTCCTTGTCGTTGTCGTCACCGCCACAGGCGGCGAAAACCGCGGTGAGCATGGCCACCGCCGTTACCAGCAGCGCCCCCTTGAGCCATGATTGCGATCTGCGCCCAGTTCTAGGCATATGCGAGTCTCCCTCCTCATTGCTTATCCCGGCCTTGAGCCGAATTGATCCCATTATCGTGCGTTCCCTTTCCGAGTCAATCGCGTTATGTCGGAATCTCCGCGAATACACCGGTCGCCAGACCGGCGACGCCCGTCGCGGGCCGTGCGAAACGCCGAATCGTTCCCGCGTCGGCGGAACTCCCGGCTGATCTTCTTTGGCGCTCCGAAGTGCTCATACCAGACGGCCTCGAAGATGAATCCGCGAACGGGTGGTGCTCGCGGCCTCTCGTACTGCGTCGCGGTACGCGGGCCGAACGGCCCTACCCCGCGGGTAGCCATCGATCCGACGATGGCCATCGTCCAGCCGGCAGTTCAGCGGGAGGCCCAGATGGTGGACTTTGCTCTATCCGAGGCGCAGCGAGAGCTGCGGCGCGTCGCGCGTGAGTTCGCTCGCAATGAGATCCGCCCCATTGCCGGCGAACTGGATCGCCATCCCGACCCGAAGCAGAGCTTCGCCCGTGACCTCTACCCGAAGGCCAACGCGCTCGGCTTCAACGTCGCGCTGATCCCGGAGGCGTACGGAGGCACGGGCCTGGGTGACCTGGACTTCGCGATCATCCTCGAGGAGCTGGCGTGGGGGGATGTCGGTGTCGCGCTCACGTACGTCGGCCACTGGCTCGCGCTGAGTCCGCTGATCAAGGGCGGCTCCGACGACCAGCGCCGACGCTGGCTGCCGCAGATCGCCGCCTCGCCCGACCACTCGTTCCTCGCCGCGATCTGCGCGACCGAGCACGGTGTCGCCGGCGACCTGACGCCGCGAGAGTATCTCGGCTCGGAGGCCAGGCACGGTGGCGTCCAGCCGCAGGACTTCTTCACGAACTACACGCTGCCCCGCTCCGAGCAGCGGGAAATGACCACGCAGGCGATCCGAGACGGCGATGACTACCTGATCAACGGCACCAAGCGCTTCATCACCAACGGGCCAGTCGCGGGCATGTACCTGTGCATCGCGACGGTCGATCCGTCGCAGCCCGACGCGCTCGCGACGGCCGCATTCCTCGTGCCGGCGGACGCGGCGGGCGTGTCCATCGGGACTATCGAGAACAAGATGGGGCACCGCCTGTCGATCACTTCAGAGATCATCTTCGAGAACGTCCGTGTGCCGTCCGCGGACATGCTCCCCGGCGGCGCGGCCGCGCTACGCTATGGCCTCGAATGCTCGAACACGACCGTCGGCGCCCTCAGCGTCGGTCTGGCGCGCGCCGCTTTCGACGAGGCGATGGCGTACGCGAAGGTGCGCTACAAGGGCGGCAACCGCATCATCTTCCACCAGGCGGTGGGCATGATGCTCGCCGACATGGCGATCGCCGTGAAGACGGCGCGGCTGCTCGTCCACCAGTCGGCGTGGCACAACGACAACCTGGCGGAGCCGAACCCGGTCGCCGCAATGGCCAAGGTGTACGCCTCGGATGTTGCTGTGAAGGTGACGCACGACGCGCTGCAGATTTTCGGCGGCTACGGCTACATGCGCGATCTGCCGCTGGAGAAGTGGGCCCGCGATGCGCGCGTGACGCCGATCTACGACTTCACGAACGAGATGCTCCGCGCCAACTTCATCCTCCCGATGCTGGCATTTGCCGCCGAGGTCTGAGCGTGCATCCGTCGGCCCTGCCCATCGCGGGAGGGGGCGCCGCCACCATCAGGACATCGCGTTGCCTACGGACACCGCGATTCGAGCGTGAAGGTGCCACTCGGACACCCGGCATTGCACCATCGGCCCTTCAGAGTGACCGACCGATGACCCATCATCTAAGATATGGACCGCCTCGCCGGGCGGATGCGCTGGCCGGCGGCATCGGCAGGCCGTCCCGGACATCGACGCCTAGGGGCGACAGGGGAGCGAGGGATGAGCGACCTCGATCGAGCGACGGGCCAGGAGCGCGGGCCCGCTCCGGCTCAGCCGCACGTCATCCTCAACGTCATTACCGTCCTCGGTGCGATCATCGCGGCGACCGGGATGGGCGGCTCCACGTTCGCGCTCGTTGCCGGATTTCTGAACGCGGACCCGAGCGCGGTCAAGGGCCTCCTTGGGTACGTCGTGATGCCGAATGTGGCCCTGCTCGGCGTGCTGCTGATGGCCGCCGGAGTCGTACGCGGCGCGTGGCGCGCCGCACGCGCGGCCGAGGCCGCCGGTCAGCCGCCGAGTGTGCGCATCGACATCGGCGGCTGGCCTCAGTTGCTCGGCATCGCCGCCTTCGCCGGCATCGCGACCGGCGCGCTCATCGTGCTTGGCGGGACGGCCTACCGGGGGATCGAGTTCACGGAATCGACCACGTTCTGCGGCACGTGCCACCGCCCGATGCAGCCGCAGGTCGAGGCGCATCTGACGGGTCCGCACGTCGAGGTGGAGTGCGCCAGGTGCCACGTCGCCTACCGGGCGAGCCCGCTCGGCCCGAACGCCACCGCCTACATCGACTCGAAGATCGGCGGCATGCGGCAACTGCTCGCCGTGATGACGGACAGCTTCGATCGGCCGATCCACGCGCCCGCAAACGCCATTCCGGCGACAAACAGCACGTGCCAGGGCTGCCACCCGCCGGACAAGGATTACCGCGTCGTGCTGCGCGCGTCGCGCGAGTACGCCACCGACGAGAGCAATACGCGCCACACGCGCGTGCTCGCGTTCAACGTCGGCGCCTCCGGCGATCAGGGCGAGAGCGCGCCCGGTCCGGTGATCCACTGGCACGCCTCGGCGAAGCTGGACTACGTCGCGACTGATGAGAGCCGATCGGTAATCTCCTGGGTGGGCGTGGAAGAGCCCGGCGGCCGGGACGAGTGGATGAATCCGGACGCGCCCCTGGCGGGAACGCCCGTCGCATCGGAGCAGCAGCTGATGAGCTGCATCGACTGCCATAACCGCTCCGGCCACCGGATTCCGACGCCCGATGAGCTGGTCGACGACGCGCTCGAGGGCGGCCGCATCGATCGCACGTTGCCGTACGTGAAGCGCGAGGCCGTGGCGTTGCTCGGAGGGACCGTGCCCGTCGCGGCGCCGGACGTCCTCGGCGCCCAGTTCGCGCGGAGCGGCTGGTTTGACCAGCTCGCGAAGTTCTACGAGGACAACTACCCGGAGATCGCGGCGACGCGCCAGGACGCGATCCGGAACGCCGCCGCCGAGCTGGAAAAGATGTCGGCGCAGATCCTGTACCCGGCGATGAAGACGAACTGGCTGACCTACCCCGACAACCTGAGCCACGCTCTCCCCGCGGGCATGGGAACAACGGCGGCGAAGGAAACGCCGGGGTGCTTCCGCTGCCATGGCACGCTCGTGAACACGAAGACGCAGCAACTGCTGCCGGGGACGATGGGTGGCAGCGGCTGCTGGTCCTGCCATGGCGTCGCGTCGGATTCGACGGCGGAGGTTGGCGCGGTCGATCCGTTGAAGACGCTGACCTGCTCCTACTGCCATCACACGGTCGAGGAGCAGGCCGTCGGGATCGCCCCGGCCACCGCCGGGCACGCGACACTCCCTTTGGGCGTATCGCACCCATAACCCGGCGGATTCAACAGCGACCAGCGACCAGCAACCAGCAACCAGGCGACTAAGATAGGGCCGTGTGGCGCTGTTCGCACGGAGCGCGCCCGCCTAGCATGGCGGCCATCCCCGCATGCGCACGGAGAATCGACGATGTACCTCGACCTCAACCGCAACCTGACGGATACGCAGATCGCCCTGCGCGAGCAGACGCACCAGTTCGCCGCCGAGGTGCTGCGGCCCGCCGCGTTCCAGCTCGACAAGATGGCCCCCGAAGCCGTCATCGCCGCGGGGTCGCCGCTGTGGGACACGCTGCGGCAGGCGTACCGTCAGGGCTACCACATCCGCAGCTTCCCGGAGGCGCTCGGCGGCGCCGGTCTGTCCGGTCTCGACTCGCTCCTCGTCACCGAGGAGATCGCCTGGGGCTCGGCCGACTTCGCGGCGGCGCTCGGCGTATCGACGATCCCGTTCGGCTTCGTGCTCGGAAGCGGCGACCCGGAGCTGATCCGCGAATTCGCCGTCCCCTTCGCGCAGGACACCGAGGCGCGCTACATCGGCTGCTGGGCCGTCACGGAGCCCAACCATGGCTCCGACAGCCTGCTGTTCAGCACGGAGCACTTCCACGACCCGGACATCAGCCTCGACGCGACCGCGCGCCTGGACGGCGACGAGTGGGTGCTGAACGGCCAGAAGTCGGCCTGGGTGTCGAACGGCACCATCGCCACGCACGCGCTGATGAACGTCGGCATCGATGCCTCGCGCGGCATGGCGGGCGGCGGATTCTGCATCGTCCCGCTCGGGCTGCCAGGCGTCAGCCGAGGTAAGCCGCTGGACAAGCTGGGGCAGCGCGCGCTCAACCAGGGGCAGATCTTCCTGGACAACGTGCGCATCCCCCGCAACTACATGCTCGTCGGCCCCGAGGGCTGCGCCGCCGCGGTGGAGGCGCTGCTCACCGGCGCCAACGCCGGCATGGGCACGATCTTCGCGGCGGTAGCACGCGCGGCGTTCGAGGAAGCGCTCGCGTACGCGAAGCAGCGTGTGCAGGGCGGGCGGCCCATCGTCGAGCACCAGCTCGTCCAGCACCGCCTGTTCGAGATGTTCATGAAGGTCCAGGCCGCCACCGCGCTCTCGCGCCACGCCGCCGCCTATAACCGGGGCGGCCCGCCCGCCGCCCAGATCTCCATGGCGTCCAAGGTGTTCTGCACGCAGGTCTCGTACGAGGTGTCGTCTGACGCCGTGCAGATCCACGGCGGCATGGGCCTCTGCAAGGAGCTGCTCGTCGAAAAACTCTTCCGCGACGCCCGCGCATCGATGATCGAGGACGGCAACAACGAAGTGCTCGCCCTCGCCGCCGCGCGCCGGCTCATCGGCGGCTAGCGTCGCAAGCCTCCCCCTTCCCGCCCCGGGAAGGGGGCCGGGGGGTTAGGTCGCGCGTGCCGCCGCCCTCCGCGATCGTCCCCCTCGCTACGCGGGTGGAGAGGGGGCCAGGGGGTGAGGTCAGGAGGAACCCAATGACACGCCATGTCCTCGTCGTGCTCAGCAACGCCGCCGTCGGTTGCGATGACGAGTTCAACGACTGGTACGACCACCAGCATCTTTCCGATGTGCTGTCCATCGAAGGCTTCGTGGCGGCGCAGCGTTTTCGCCTGTCCGATGAGCAGCTGCGCCCGGACGGGACGCCGCCGCACCGCTACCTCGCCGTCTACGAGATCGAGGCGCCCGGCCTCGCCGCGCCGCTGGGCCAGCTTCTCGCCGGCGTCACCGATGGCACCATACCGCTGAGCGAGGCGCTCGACCTGCCCAGCCTGTCCGCGTACGCGTTCACGCCGATCACCGGCCGCGTGACTGCATGACGAACTCGGACGTGCCCCTGACGGGGTGGCAACGCACGTTCTCGTCGCTTTCGGGCAACCGCGCGTTCACGTTCCTCTTCGCCGGCAACGTCGCCTTCTTCTTCGGCATGCAGATGATGATGATCCTCAGCGGCTGGCTCGTCATCCACAAGTGGGACAACGCGGCGTACCTGGGCTACCTCATGGCGACGGCCGCGATCCCCATGCTCGTGCTGGCGCCCATCGGCGGCGTCGTCAGCGATCGCGTCGACAAGCGCAAGTTGATCCTCGCGACGCAGTGCCTGCTCGTCGTGACCAGCAGCACGGTCTCGATCCTGATCCTCACCGATGTCATCCAGTTCTGGCATATGCTGCTGATCACGCCGGTGTCCGCCTCGGCGTTCGCGTTCAACATTCCCGGACGTCAGGCGCTCGTCGCCATCCTCGTGCCGCGCGACCGGCTGATGAACGCGATCTCGCTCACCACCGCCGCCATGAACGCCAGCCGCATCGTCGCCCCCGCCCTCGCGGGCATCCTCGTCGCGCCGATCGGCATCGGCGGCGCCTACGTCATCTCGACCGCCTGCTACGCCACCGCCGCGGCGGCGATGGTCTTCCTGCCGTCCGCGCGGCCGCGCCGAGTCCGCGAGTTCACGTTCCTGGAGGATTTCGCCGGCGGCTTCCGCTACATCCGCAGTTCGGAGCTGCTGATGGGCCTGCTGCTCTTCGCCACCGTGCCCATCATCTTCGCCATGCCGCACCAGACGCTGCTGCCCGTGTTCGCGGACGACGTCTGGCACGTCGGCTCGGTCGGATTCGGCGTGATGCAGGCGTCCGCGGGCGCCGGCGGGCTCATCGGCGGCTTCGTTGTCGCCAACCTCGACAACTATGGCCGCAAGGGGACGCTGATGCTCGGCACGGCGCTCATCTTCGGGGCGCTGTTGTTCGTCTTCGCGCTGTCGCCGTGGTACGGCCTGGCGCTCGCGTTGATGGCGGCCATGGGCTTCGTCTCCATGACCTTCACCACCGTCAACAACACCGCCATCCAGATGGTGATCCCGGACGAGGTGCGCGGCCGCGTGATGAGCGTGATGATGATGACGTTCGGCCTTATGCCCCTCGGCGCCGTCCCCGCGGGCATCGCGGCGCAGAGCGTCGGTGCGCCGCCGGTCGTCGCGGTGGGCGCGGCGCTGTTCGTCATCTCGACGCTCGTGATCTTCGTCGCGACGCCGTCGCTGCGCACCCTCGATCGCGGCATGGAAGAAGGCCGCGAGCGCGAAACCGCCCGGCGCGCCGCCCCCGCCCCCGAGTAGCCCGTAGGGACGAAGCGTTTCGAAGAGTCGCCGCAGGAGACAGCTCCGTCCGCCTCCGGCCGTAGCATCGTAGCGAAGCAGCGTTTCGCAGAGCCGCCGCGAGAGACAGCTGCGCCGCATGGCCAACGAGCGGCGCCCCCCAACAAAGAACAAGGGCCGCCGAAGCGACCCTCGTTGGCTCGTGACGGGTTGCCCCCCCCACGAGGTGGTGTCATTAGTAGAGTATCGGCGCGGGCTAGTCCCTAGTCCCTAACCCCCGGCCCCTAGCCCGAGCCGGCTATCTCCGGAACCCGGCCGCGGCCGGAACAGCACACCGTACGCCACGACGTTGAGCGCGATCACCAGCAGCCCCAGCGTCACCCGCAAGCCCATCGTGTAGTCGCCGGGATATAGCACCGGGATGAGGTAGTGCTCGATGAAGCCGCCATCGTACCCGGACTCGCCGGCCAGCTCCCGGAAATGCTTCTCCAACGGCGTCAGCGGGCACGTCCAGCCGATGAACTCGATCGAGGCGCCATAGAGCACCAGGGGCGCGTGCGCCCATATGAGCGAACGCCAGCGCCAGGCAAGAAACCCGCCCATCACGACGAAGATGACGAATCCGAAATGGAGCGCGACGAGCGTGTCAGCGGCCGGGCGGTACAACAACGGAAGGGCTCACCTTTCGACAGGGCCGGGGTAACGGGCAGACGCCGGCTGCGCCCTCAACGGCGGCATACGCATCGACGCCGCGATCGGAGCGTAGGGCGGCATCTCGCGCATTGTCAAGCCGCCTCGGGCGGGCCAATCCCCCTACCCCTACAACCTACGCCGCCCCCCGGTAACTCGCACCGGATGTATACTCACTCTCACCTCGGGAATTGAGGACGCAGCCGTCGAGCCAGCCGGCAGGCGCCGGTGGGGAGCGCGCGTGGTCGCTAACAGCACTGACCTCGAAAAGCGCCTGTGGGATGCGGCGGACCAGCTGCGCGCCAACTCCGGGTTGAAGTCGTCCGACTACTCAACGCCCGTGCTGGGCCTCATCTTCCTGCGGTACGCCGACCACAAGTTCACGACCGCGCAGGACGAACTCGAAGGCAAGGCGACCGGACGCCGCGCCATCAGCGCGAAGGACTACCAGGCGCGCGGTGTGCTGTACCTGCCCGAGCAGGCTCGCTTCTCGACGCTACAGAAACTGCCCGAGGGCGCGGACATCGGCAAGGCCATCAGCGATGCGATGCGCGCCATCGAGGCCGACAACGAGGAGCTGCGCGACGTTCTGCCGAAGACCTACAACATGCTCGACAACACGACGCTCGTCGAGCTGATACGCACCTTCGCGCGCATCCCGATGGACATCAAGGGCGATGTCTTCGGGAAAATCTACGAATACTTCCTCAGCAAGTTTGCCGCCGCTGAGGGCGCGAAGGGCGGCGAGTTCTTCACGCCCACGCCCATCGTCAAACTCATCGTCGATGTCATCGAGCCGTTCCACGGGCGCATCTTCGACCCGGCGTGCGGCTCCGGCGGCATGTTCGTGCAGAGCGCGCGCTTCGTGGAGCGGCACAAGGCAAACGCCAACTCCGAAATCATGGCGTACGGCCAGGAGAAGACCTCGGACACCGTGCGTTTGTGCAAGATGAACCTCGCGGTGCACGGACTGTCCGGCGACATTCGAGAGGGCAACTCGTACTACGAGGACATACACGAGAGCGTTGGCAAGTTCGACTTCGCGATGGCGAACCCGCCGTTCAACGTGGACAAGGTGGACAAGGAGAGAGTGAAGGACGACCGGCGCTTCGTCTTCGGTGTCCCGAAGGCGGACAACGCGAACTACCTATGGATTCAGGGCTTCTACAGCGCGCTCAACGAGAAGGGCCGCGCGGGGTTCGTGATGGCGAACTCCGCCAGCGATGCGCGCGGCTCCGAAACGGAGATACGCCGTCAGCTAGTCGAGGACCGTGCGGTCGATGCAATGTTCGGCATCAGCCCGAACTTCTTCTACACCGTCCCGCTCTCCGTCACGCTGTGGTTTCTCGATAGAGGGAAGAGGGACACGGACCGCGCCGACAAAGTGTTGTTCGTTGATGCCCGGCATATCTTCCGTCAGACGGACCGGGCGCACCGCGACTTCACACCCGAGCAGGGGGAGTTCCTGGCGAACATCGTCCGGCTCTACCGAGGTGAAGAGCCGGAGTTCAACAGCGACGACGAGCATTACGACCGCGACCTCTCCATGGCGATGCTCAACGAGAAGTTCCCCGAATCTCGCTATACCGACGTGCAGGGCCTGTGCAAGGTCGCCACGCTCAGTGACATCGAGTCGCACGGATGGAGCCTCAACCCTGGGCGCTACGTCGGTGTAGCGGACCGTGCGCCTGACGAGTTTGACTTCGCCGAGCGCCTGGAAGAACTCAACGAAGAGTTAGAACTGCTGAACGTCGAGGCGCGTGACTTGGAAGAGCGCATCTCAACCAACCTCGGCCAGCTCCTTGAATCGGCCCTATGACGAATCCGAACGGCTCCTGGCCGCTAACGCCGTTGCATAAGGTAACCACGAAGATTGGAAGTGGTCTCACTCCGCTTGGCGGGAGAGAGTCCTACAAACACGAAGGTATCGCACTCATCCGCAGCCAGAATGTTTACGACTTCCACTTCGAGGACGACGGACTGGCGTTTATCGACGACGAACAAGCCAAGAAGTTGGCCAACGTCCAAGTCGAGCCTGGCGACATTCTGTTGAACATCACCGGGGCGTCGGTCGCGCGATGCTGCATGGTGCCACAACGGCTCCTTCCCGCCCGAGTAAATCAGCATGTTGCAATCGTACGTGCTGCACCCAACCTGGCTGTGCCCGGCTTCGTCTTCTACTGCATAAACAGTCCGCGCTACAAACACCATCTGCTGACACTTGCCCAGGGCGGTGCCACGCGTGAGGCGCTCACCAAGGAAACCATCGAGAACTTTGAAGTTCCGCTGCCGCCGCTACCCACGCAGGTCCGCATCGCCTCTGTCCTGTCCGCCTACGACGACCTCATCGAGAACAACACGCGGCGCATCGCCATCCTCGAAGAGATGGCGCGGTCGCTGTACCGCGAATGGTTCGTGAACTTTCGCTTCCCCGGCCACGATGACGTGAAGATGGTGGACTCGTCATTTGGGCCGGTGCCCAGTGGATGGTCAGTTATGAACCTATCGCAGCTTGTGACGACTCAATACGGGTATACGGAGTCCGCCAGCACCGATGCGGTTGGGCCGAAGTTCCTGCGCGGAATGGACATCAACAAGAACACCTACATTGACTGGGACGCCGTGCCCTATTGTCCCATCGATGACAAAGAGCGTGACAGGTACCGCCTCTCGAAGGGCGACATCGTGGTCATCCGCATGGCGGACCCTGGCAAAGTGGGCATCGTCGAGCAGGACGTTGACGCCGTCTTCGCGTCTTACCTGATTCGCCTCGCTGTCACGTCGCCCTTCGTCCGCCCTTACTATCTGTTCCACTTCCTGGTGTCGGAGCGTTACCAGGACTACGTGACTGGTGCGAGCACGGGAACCACGCGAAAGAGCGCGAGCGCGGGCGTAATGACCGCAATCGACTTGCCGCTTCCGCCGGACCCGTTGCTCCGGCGATTCGAGGAACTGGTTACTGACCTTCGCATGTCATTGAACGCTCTGCTCGCTAAGAACTCCGTACTCCGCGGAACGCGCGACCTGCTGTTACCCCGCCTAATCTCAGGCGAGCTGGACGTGTCGGACCTCGACATCGACACCGGGGGATTGAGCGCGTGAGTCCGAGAGGCTTCAACGAAGACGACCTCATCGAGCAACCGTGCATCGAACTATTCGGCACGCTCGGCTGGGACACCGTGAACGCCTACGACGAGACGTTTGTGCCAGGGGGCGGTCATCCGCTCGGGCGCGAGGGCAAGCGCGAGGTTGTGCTGGTTTCGCGGCTAAGGCCCGCGCTCGAACGGCTCAACCCAGAGCTGCCGCCGCAGGCCCTCGACCTCGTCATCGACGAACTGACGCGCGACCGCAGCGCCCTCAGCCCTGCCAGCGCCAACCGCGAGGTCTACGACCTGCTGAAGAACGGCGTGCGCGTGAAGGTCGTCGTGAACGACGAGGAAGAGGCGCTGCTCGCGCGCGTCATCGACTGGACTGCGCCCGAGAACAACAACTTCCTTCTCGTGTCGCAGTTCTGGGTTACCGGCGACGTGTACACGCGGCGTGCTGACCTTGTGGGCTTCGCCAACGGCATCCCGCTCGTGTTCATCGAGCTGAAGGCGAGCCACAAACGATTGAAGGACGCCTACGACAAGAACCTTCGCGACTACCGCAATACCATCCCGCACCTTTTCTGGTACAACGCGCTCGTCATCCTCTCCAACGGGTACTTGAGCCGCATCGGCAGTATCACGTCGCTGTGGGAGCACTTCGCCGAGTGGAAGAAGATTGCCGACGAAGAGGAAGAAGGCATTGTCTCGGTCGAGACGATGATTCGCGGCACATGCGACAAGCAGCGGCTGCTCGACATCGTCGAGAACTTCACGCTCTTTACCGCGATTCCCGGCGGCATCGCGAAGGTGCTCGCGAAGAACCACCAATACCTCGGTGTGAACAACGCCATCGCACGGCTGCGTGAGATTCGCGGCAAGAGCGGCCAGCTTGGCGTGTTCTGGCATACGCAGGGAAGCGGCAAGAGTTTCTCGATGATGTTCTTCTCGCAGAAGGTGCTGCGCAAGATGCCGGGGCATCACACGTTCGTCATCCTCACGGACGGGAAGGACCTCGACCAGCAGATTTACGGCAACTTCGCCGGAGCGGGCCTGGTCACGGAACAGGAGAAGGAAGTCCGCGCCAACTCCGGCGAGCACCTGAAGAAGCTGCTGAGCGAAGACCACCGCTACGTCTTCACGCTCATCCAGAAGTTCCACACCGAGAAGTTCACGAAGTATCCCGAACTATCGACTCGGTCCGACATCATCGTCATCGCTGACGAGGCGCACCGAAGCCAATACGACGTGTTCGCTGAGAACATGCGCAACGCACTGCCCCACGCCGGATTCATCGCCTTCACGGGCACGCCGCTGATGAACGTAGGGGAAGAGAAGACGCGCGAGGTCTTCGGCGACTACGTCAGCGTCTATGACTTCCGTCAGTCCATCGAAGATGGCGCGACGGTCCCGCTGTACTACGAGAACCGCATCCCCGAGCTGCAACTCACCAACGAGAACTTGAACGAGGACATGGCGGAGCTGCTCGACAATGCCGACCTCGACGAGGAACAGCAACGCAAGCTGGACCGGGAGTTCGCGCGCGAATACCACCTCATCACGCGCGAGGACCGCCTCGAAGCAATCGCCCAAGACATTGTCGAGCACTTCACCACGCGGGGCTTTCGCGGCAAGGGCATGGTCGTGTCCATCGACAAGGCGATGGCGGTCGGCATGTACGACCGCGTGCGCAAGCACTGGGACGCGCGCATCGCTGAACTGGAGACGCAGCTCGCGGCTGCGAACGATGAGTTCGAGCGCGATGAACTGAGCGCCACGCTCGATTACATGCGTGAGACGGACATGGCTGTAGTCGTCTCGCAATCGCAGAACGAGGTCGAGGACCTGGCGAAGAAGAGGCTGGACATCACGCCGCATCGTAAGCGGATGCTCACCGAGGACATGGGGGAGAAGTTCAAAGACGCGGACGACCCGTTCCGGCTGGTGTTCGTCTGCGCCATGTGGATGACGGGCTTCGACGTGCCGTCGTGCTCAACCATCTATCTCGACAAGCCGATGCGTAATCACACGCTGATGCAGACAATCGCGCGCGCGAACCGCGTGTTCCCTCGCAAGAAGAACGGCCTCATCGTCGATTACGTCGGCGTGTTCCGCAACTTGCAGAAGGCGCTCGCCATCTACGGTTCCGGCGGCGCGGGCATCCTCGACGAAGGCGACTCGCCCGTGAAGGACAAATCGGCGCTTGTCGATGAGCTGGCACTCGCCGTCGCCGACACGCGCACGTTTCTGGCGGAACTCAGCATCGACCCTGACGCCATCATCGCCAGCACGGGATTCCCGCGCGTGAAACTGCTCGGCGATGCCGTCGACGCCATCCTGGTCAACGACGAGTCAAAGAACCGCTACCTGTCGCTCGCCGGTCTGGTGAACGCGCTGTATCGGTCGGTGCAGCCCGACCCACGCCTCAACGACTACAGCGCCATGCGGACGCTCTTCTGGATTCTCGCCAGCCACATTCGTTCACTGACTCCGCAGGCCGACATCTCGACGGTAATGGACGCCGTCGCGGAACTGCTGGACGAGTCCATCGACACACGGGGCTACGTCATCAACGGGTTCCAGGACAAGGGTGGCGACGAGTACGACGCCAATCGCATCATTGACCTCCGCAACATCGACTTCGACGCGCTGCGCGCGAAGTTCCAGAACGGTCAGAAGCACGTCGAGGCAGAGAAGTTGAAGGGGCAGCTTGGAGCCAAACTCAGGAAGATGGTCGAGCTAAACAAGCAGCGCATCGACTACGTCGAGAAGTTCCAGGCACTCATCGACGAGTACAACTCCGGCAGCGCGAACATCGAGCAGTTCTTCAAGCAGCTCGTGGACTTCGCGCAACAGCTCGGCGCGGAAGAACAGCGCCACATCGCCGAGAATCTCACTGAAGAGGAACTCGCCATCTTCGACCTGCTGACCAAGCCCGACCCGACGCTGACGAAGAAGGAAGAGCAAGATGTGAAGAAGGTCGCCCAGGACCTGCTCGCCTCGCTCAAGCGCGAGAAGCTGGTGCTCGACTGGCGCAAGCGCCAGCAGTCGCGTGCGGATGTCTGGGTCACCATCGAAGAGCAGCTCGACCAGCGGTTGCCTGCGACATACACGCCCGAGCTGTTCGCGAAGAAGTGCAACGTCGTCTACCAGCACGTGTACGATTCGTACTACGGGGCTGGGGCGAGTGTGTACGGAGCCACCTGACGCGCGCTCCCCCTCCCTCTGTGCAATCGGCGCAATCTGTGGTTCCCGTCCCCCGCTGTTCGCCCCTTCACCGCGTCGGGAAGGCCGAAGGCTCGCCGTGGAGAGGGTCGGGGGTTAGGTCGAGGCGTGAGTCCTTGCGATTCACGGGCTTCTGTACACGTCTTTGTGGTTGCAGCACGTGCGGAGATGCACAACCGACCCGTCTATGGTCAGACTAATTACCTGGTTATCCGTCGCGTGAGCTCCGCGTATGTCGCCCGTACCCTCTAACTTGTGGACGCGCAACGACGGATAGTAAACGTCTTCAGCCATCAAGCGCAGCGCACGCTTTATCGAGTTTCTTTCCGCGGCGCCCTTCTTGGCATAGGATTTCTTGAACTCGTCGCCCCAGACGATCTTAGTCGGCTTGAGCGCCATCCGCTGCCTCGTCCAACTGGCGAATCACATCCTCGATGTCGTCCGCCTCGTGGACGGTGCCGACAACTCGATCCCAGTCAGCGAGCCGCTCCTTGCGCAGCCACGTCTCGGTCCAGTAGCTAGGCTGCGTGCCATGCCGGAGCCACGCCGGGAGGATGTGGACCTGTCTCGGTGCGCCTGCGGGGGCAGTCCCAGAAGTGTCTATCTCACGACTCCGGTAGACCGCGGTGGTCACTCCCGCTTGCGTGGCGCCCATCGTTATCTTGTCCATTGCTTGCCTCCCTACCCGGCGCCCGTGGCCTTCTCGTAGGTGTCTAGCATCCGCGTCAGCAAGTCTCGAAACTCGCGCACGCGCGCGACCGGCATGCCGACCTTCGCGACTACTCCCACCGTCACGTATGGCAACGCCGCGAGCGCAGCCCTGTTCGCCTCTTCTCCCCCCATCAGAACAGGCGGGTGAAGTTGCCCCAGGGTCACGATGAACTCCCCCTCGTTGCCTGGTGGCCCGAGTTGAACGATCACCTGATTGACAAAGCTAATCTCGGCACGGTCAAGCCCTTCCCACAGCAAGGGGAGCGCTATGCCTTCGTCTTCTTGGTCAGCCATTGGCTTATCCCAGCTTACAGCTACATCGGGCGTGTCCGGCGAGAAACTATAAGCCACATGGGTAGCCCGGAGCTAGCTGCTGATGTCGCGAGATCGCTGCTTCTGTGGTGCCCGTCCCCCCTCCCACCCACTGTGCAATCGGTGCAATCGGCGGCTCCCGTCCGCCCGGGTGCAGCAGGACTCCCCCATGTGAGCCCCTCGCCACGGCGTGGAGAGGGGTGGCCGAAGGCCGGGGTGAGGTGCTCGGCGCCCCTTGACAAGCACCGATAACCTGCATAAGCTTTTAATCGCAACATCAGACCAGCCGCGCAGCCGAAGAGAGGACCTCACTGCGGCGTTTCTCGGGAAACGTCAGGGTGAGCATGTCTGAAATGGAGGCTGCCATGACCAGTGCAAAACGCACATCCGATGTCGGTACCGCCCTCGCGCGCTTCAACGCCCTCCGCCACGGCATCACCTCCAGCGTCCCCGTCATCCCCGGCGTCGAGTCGGCCGAAGACTGGCAGGAGCACCGCGAGGCCGTCGCCGCCGCGCTCGCACCGCAGGGCGCCATAGAGTCGCTGCTCGCCGAGCGCATCGCCGGCCTCTCCTGGCGCATCCAGCGCGTCGCCCGCTACGAGTGCTCCGCCATCGCCGCCGGCCGCGAGCGCGTCGAGTTCGACTACGCCCGCAGCAAGGCCCGCACCGACGACCCCCCGACCGTCGCCGAAGCCGAGCACCGCCGCGAAGACGCCCGCCGCTGCCTGGCCGTCATCGAGCACCTGATCGAGACGCCGCCGGACACCCCCCTCGCCACCATCGACGCCGAAAAGATCCTCGAAGACCTCGCCGACAGCGCCGATGAGGAGTACGACGACCTCATCGACGGCGTCGAGGAAGCCGAGCGCGACGGCCCCTGGACCTCCGGCCGCCTGCTCGCCGTCTTCCAGGCGATCGCCGCCCGCGACGGCGATGACTTCACGGAACTGCTCGCCACGTCCATCGCGCGCGGCCGCACCATCGCCGGCGGCTGGCAACTGGAAGTCGCCCGCATCGGCGAAGAGATCGACCGCATGCGCGACGAGCGCCTCCTCCCGGACGCCGCCACCCTCGACCGCCTCATCCGCTACGAGGCCTCTCTCAACCGCATGCTCTACCAGGCCCTCAACCAGCTCGAAGCCACCCAGTCCCGCCGCACCGGCGCCCCCACGGCCCTCCACCGCATCCAGGCCTTCGGCCTCCCCGGCGGCTAACCATGAACCACAGACCCCCGCCTGAGCACTGTGAACTGAAAACCGGCAACTGTGAACTGCCTGCGGCGGGAGTGCAGAGAGCGCAGCGCCCTCTGCCGGGGGCTCCGGCCGAAGGCTCGCCGTGGCGAGGGGTGTCCCCCGGAAAACCCTTTCTTCTCTTTCTGGTGGCGCAGCCCCCGCGCCAGCGGAGGCTGCGCCACCGGGTCGAGGGGTGAGAACTGTGAACTGCCAACTGTGAACCGAAAACTGCTTTCTACAAAACGAACCCCCGCCAGATTCAAAATGCACGACATAACGAAGTGAGGTAGGTTCTTGGTTCTAGGTTCTAAGTTCTCCGTCCTCCGACTAGCACTCACGCACGGAGAGTGCTAGGATGCCCCCACAACCAACCAACACTGCACAAAGGATGAGGTAGATATGGCCAAGCAGCTTCTCTTCGAGGAGAACGCCCGTCACGCACTGATGCGCGGCATCGACGCCCTCGCCGACGCCGTCAAGATCACCCTCGGTCCCAAGGGCCGCAACGTCGTGCTCGACAAGAAGTTCGGCGCGCCCACCATCACCAACGACGGCGTCACCATCGCCAAGGACATCGAGCTCGACGAGCCGTTCGAGAACATCGGCGCCCAGCTCGCGAAGGAGATCGCCTCCAAGACCAACGACATCGCCGGCGACGGCACCACCACCGCCACCGTGCTCGGCCAGGCCATCGTCCACGAGGGCCTCAAGAACGTCGCGGCCGGCGCCAACCCCATGGCGATCAAGCGCGGCATCGAGGCCGCGGGCAAGGCGGTCGTCGCGCAGCTCAAGAAGAACGCCAAGCCCGTCACGACGCGCGAGCAGAGCGCGCAGGTCGCCGCCATCTCCGCCGCCGACGCCACCATCGGTGAGCTGATCGGCGAAGTCATGGAGAAGGTCGGCAAGGACGGCGTCGTTACCGTCGAGGAGTCGAAGGGCATCGCCACCGAGACCGAGTACGTCGAAGGTATGGCGTTCGACCGCGGCTACATCAGCCCGTACTTCGTCACCAACAACGAGAAGATGGAGGCAGAGCTCGAAGAGCCCTACATCCTCATCACCGACAAGAAGATCTCCGCCGTCACCGACATCCTGCCGATGCTCGAGCGGCTGCTGCAGGTCAGCAAGAACCTGCTGATCATCGCCGACGACGTCGAGGGCGAGGCCCTGGCGACGCTGGCGGTGAACAAGCTGCGCGGCACGATCAACGTCGTCGCCGTCAAGGCGCCGGGCTTCGGCGACCGCCGCAAGGACAACCTGGCCGACGTCGCCGCGCTCACCGGCGCGACCGTGATCAGCGAGGAGCTGGGCCGCAAGCTCGACTCCGTGCAGGTCGAAGACCTGGGCCGCGCCCGCAAGATCATCATCGCCAAGGAGAGCACGACGATCATCGAGGGCCGCGGCAAGTCGAAGGACATCGAGGGCCGCGTCCGCCAGATCAAGACCGCTCTCGACACCACGACCTCGGACTGGGACCGCGAGAAGCTGCAGGAGCGCCTGGGCAAGCTCGCGGGCAGCGTCGCCGTCATCAAGGTCGGCGCCGCGACCGAGGTCGAGCTGAAGGAGAAGAAGCACCGCGTCGAGGACGCCCTGTCGGCGACCCGCGCCGCGGTGGAAGAGGGCATCGTCTCCGGCGGCGGCGTGGCGCTGATCAACGCCATCGCCGCGCTTGACAAGGTGACGCTCGAAGGCGACGAGCAGACCGGCGTCGCCATCCTCAAGCGCGCGCTCGAGGAGCCGCTCCGCCGCATCGCCATCAACGCCGGCAAGGACGGCTCGGTGATCGTCCAGCGCGTGCGGTCGATGAAGGCCGGCGAAGGCTACGACGCGGCGAAGGATGAGTTCGGCAACATGATCGCCAAGGGCATCATCGACCCGCTGAAGGTGACGCGCGCCGCGCTCGAAAACGCGATCTCGATCGCCGGCATGGTGCTGACGACCAACTGCCTGGTCACCGACCTGCCCGACAAGAACGCCTCGGCGATGCCCATGGGCGCGCCGCCGATGTACTAGCGAAATCGGACTTGACGACGGAGAGGGGCGGGGCTTGCTTCGCCCCTCTTCGTCGCTTAGAACTGACGAGGTCCTCCACGCACGGAGGTGCGAAATGTACACCGAGAACGGACTGCTGGTGGACGTCACCGAGATCGAGGGCATCGTCAAGAGCGCCGACGTGTTCGCCGCCGGCTTCCGCCTCTTTCCCGAGCGCCTGCTGATCGACACGCGCCACGACGACAGCGAGATGCCGATGGTCGCCATCGTCGATCCGGTCGAGTCGGTACAGGAGCGCTTCTTCTGGCTCGGGCAGCACCGGCCGTCGCTGGGCATGCCCAAGAGCTTCATGTTCTTCTACTGGCCGCACAGCGCCGCCTTCCTCCAGGAAAGCGGCCTCTGGGAGCAGATCGTCGACCGCGTCGTCAGCTCCGGATTCTCTGGCGCGGGCGAAACCTGCAACGACGCCCTGCGCGACCTCGTCGAGCGCGAGCGCGCCGCCACGGTCGATGCAATCCTCGGCAACTCCCGCTTCCAGACGCTCTGGAGCACCCGCGAGGCCTGACCTCGTTCTCACGCGCCGCAATTCTGCCGCGGCCCCGCCGATTTGGTGATGTTCTAACGCAGAACCTCGCCTATAATCGCTGCAATGCTCATGCGGCGGCCAGGTCGCCGGGCGTGACAACTCGCGGACGCACGCAATAGTCAACATCGAAGGAGGGACGCTTTGAAGCTGAAAGTGTTACTGACGGCCGCCCTCGCGGTCGTCGCAGGGACTGCCATGGTGGCGGGGACCGGTACGGTCACGGCGAAAGAACCCGGACCGAGCGCCGGCAGGATGCTGGCCAGCGGCCTGATGGACCCGCGCGGCATCAAGCTCGGCCCGGATGGCATGCTGTACGTCGCCGAAGCCGGCAAGGGCGGCGACACGAAGATCGTCGTCGAAGGCCAGGAGGCCACGGTCGGCACCACCGGCCGCATCTCGAAGATCGACCCGGCGACGGGCGAGCGCACCACCGTCATCGACGGCCTGCCGTCGCACAACGGCCCGGAGGGCGACTCCGTCGGCCCGGCGGACGTGGCGTTCGTCGGCGACCAGCTCTACTACCTGCAGACGCACGGCGGCGCCGCCTACGGCTTCCCCGACATGCCGACCGGCATCTACCGCGTGAAGGGCCAGGTCACGCAGCTCGTCGCCGACATCGGCCAGTTCAACATTGACAACCCCGTGGCCGATGTGACGGACAAGGTGCAGATGGACGTCGAGCCGGGCGGCAACCCCTACTCGATGCTGGTGCGCGGCGGCGACTTCTACGTCGTCGATGGCAACCAGAACCAGGTGATGAAGGCCACGACCGGCGGGCAGGTCACGCGCATCGCGGAGATCCCCGGTCACCTCATCACCACCGGCATCACATTCCGCCCGAGCGGCGGTCCGTTCTTCGTCTCGACGTTCGGCGCCTTCCCGTTCGCGCCGGCCGATGGCCGCGTGATCCAGGTGGGCCAGAGCGGCGGTGCGACCGAGATCGCGCGCGGCGTCAGCATGCTGACCGACATCGAAGCGGCGCCGAGCGGGCAGCTCTACGTGCTGCAGTTCGATGAGCAGCCGTCCGCTCCGGGCCCGATCCCCTTCGCGCTGTTCACCGGCAAGGTGCTGAAGCTCAACGATGACGGATCGATGACGCCGCTCGTCACGGACTTCAACTTCGCAACGTCCATGGTGTTCGACGGCGACACGCTGTACGTCGTCAACAACGGTGTCAGCCTGCTGGCGCCGGGCGAGGTGTGGCAGATCAAGAACTTCTCGACGATCGCGCCGCAAGCGGTCCCGACCACCGCCCCGACGCAAGCAGCGGCCCCGACGGCGACGCCGCGCGCCGGCACGATCGGCGGCCCGGACACGGGCAGCGGCGGATACGCCGGCGCGCAGGGCGACGCGCACTTCGGCCTGGTGGCGCTGGCGCTCCTCGCGGCGGCTGGGCTCTCCGGCGCGGGTGTCGTGGTCGCGCGGAAGCGGGGCTAGGGCCACACGTACAGGTAACAGAGAGGGGCTCGCCTCAGGCGAGCCCCTCTCCGATCACAGGACGCGCCACATGAATCGATCCTCACGCTTCGCGCTCGCCCTCGGGTGTGTCGCCATGCTCGCCGCGACCGCGGCCTGCGGCGGCGACAGCGCCGCCAGCACCAGCAGCAGCAGCACCGCGACGACGGCGACGCGTACCGCGCCGACCGCGCCCGCCGCCTCGCCGGCGGCCGCTGCACCCGCAACGGTCGCGACAGCGCAGCCGAGCGCGGCCGCGCCATCTCTGCCGCCATCGCCGTCAGCCGTCGTCAGCACGCCCGCGGCCGTACCGACGTCCGTGCCGCCGCCGCCCACGCAGGCGCCGCCTCCTCCGGCCGTGCAGTCGCTCACGGTCATCGCAAAGGGCGTGAAGTTCCTGCCGAACGCGCTCTCCGCGTCCGCGGGCGCGACGCTGCACCTGACGCTGGACAACCAGGACGACGGCGTGAGCCACGACATCGTGATCTACGCGCCGTCGGGCACGAAGCTCGCCGCCACCGACGCGGCAGCCGGCCCGATCCAGCAGCCGCTGACGTTCGCGGTCGATGGGGCAGGGCGCTATGCGTTCAAGTGCTCGCTGCACCCGTTGCAGATGACTGGCATGATCGCCGTCGAGTGACGGGCGCGCATCGGCCGATAGCGGCGGGAAACGCAATTAGAAGCGCAGGCTGTCGCCGGGTTCGTCGCGGGAGATCAGCACGCGGCGATGCGGCTCGCGGCCGTGGCTGCGCGAGGAGAGGTTGTAGCGCTGCGCCATCTGGTGCTGCAGCCGGCGGATGTAGGCGTTCTGCGGCGTCAGCTCTACCGTGCCATCGGCGCCGTTGAGCACGCCCACGATGGCGTCTTCGGTCTCCTGCATGGCGTACGCGACGGGCTCTCCCGTATCGATCGGCGCCTGGGGCTGCTGCATGGACAGCAGGCTCTGCTCCATCTGTACGACCGTGTTGGTCTTGAGCACGTAGATGGGGATGCCGCGGCTCTCCGCGTCCCGCAGGGCCTGGGGCTTGCGGCGGAAGTACGACCGCAGCGTGATCACCGTGTCGGCGTCGTTCAGCTCCTCGGCGATCGCGACCTGCGCCCGCGTTTCGCGTATTGACTGCTCCAGCCGCTTGCGCGAGATGCCGAACGGGTAGATGCGCCGAAAGGGGCCGGGGGTCTCCGGCCCTCCGATCTCGGCGTCGCCGCGTTGCATGTGTTCCGGCGGTGCGTATGGGCGCCGGTCGCGCATGCCGCGCGTACCCGGCGTGATCACCGGCCGCGGCAGCTCGATGACGCGGATGTCGCCGTGCTCGTCGAGTTCGCGCACTTCGGCCGGCATGCGGTAGCCGCGCAGCAGCGAATCGACCGTCTCGGCGACGTCGCCGTGCACGGCGACGCGATCCCAGCTCTGGATCTCGACCACGATGTCGAACGTGGGCGGCGCCTTGCGCTCGAGGATCGACTTCTGCGTGCCGCGGCGGCGCGCTTCCTCGTCGCCGAGGGTTACGGACTGGATGCCGCCGACGAGGTCCGAGAGCGTCGGGTTCATCACCAGGTTCTCGAGTTCGTTGCCGTGCGCCGTGGCGACGAGCTGCACGCCGCGCTCGGCGATAGTGCGCGCGGCCGCCGCTTCGAGCTCCGTGCCGATCTCGTCGATGACGATCACTTCTGGCATGTGGTTCTCGACCGCTTCGATCATCACGGCGTGCTGGAGCGCGGGCGTCTTCACCTGCATGCGGCGCGCCTGGCCGATCGCGGGGTGCGGGATGTCGCCGTCGCCGGCGATCTCGTTCGAGGTGTCGACGATGACGACGCGCTTGTTCATGTCGTCGGCGAGCACGCGCGCGACCTCGCGCAGCATCGTCGTCTTGCCGACGCCGGGGCGGCCGAGCATGAGCGTGCTCTTGCCCGTCTTGATCAGGTCTTCGATCACCTGGATGGTGCCGAACACGGCGCGGCCGACACGGCAGGTGAGGCCGACGATCTTGCCGCGTCGGTTGCGGATGCACGAGATGCGGTGCAGCGTACGCTCGATGCCGGCGCGGTTGTCGTCGCCGAACTCCTCGATGTGCGAGACGACGTACTCGATGTCGTCGGCGGTCACTTCACTCTCGGAGAGGAGCGCTTCGCGGCCGGGGTAGCGCGCCTCGGGCCGCCGGCCGAGGTCCATGACCACCTCCAGCAGCCCGGCGTTGTCGTCGCGCCGCTCGAGCGGCTCGCGGATGTGCGGGGGCAGCGCCTCCAGCAGCAGGTCCAGGTCGTCCGTGATGATCCGTTGCACCATCGCCATCCCCTAACCCGGCGTCTGCAAGAGCCGGGCGATCACCTTCGGCGCCTTCACCGTGCGCGTGGTCCGGCGCGACAACACGCTGTACTCGTCGCCGGGTTCGAAGCCGAGCGACTCCAGCCGCGACCGCAGGCCGGCGTCGTGCTCCGGCGCCATGGCGTACACCGCGCGCCGCTGGGCGACCTTCGCCATGGCGGCCTCGATCAGATCATCGACGGCCTCCGGCTCGCCGAGCAGGTCGAAGCGGGCGATGTCGCCGTCGCGCGCAACGCGGAGCCAGCCGCGCACGCGGCCTTCGCGTTCGAGCACGTATTGCGTTGTCTTGCCCAGGCTCTCCTGCGCGGCGGACCATTCGGCCAGCGTCGCCGCCTCGGCGCGGCGGATCGGCTGCGGCACGACGGCGTTGTAGAGCTGGAAGAGCGCGTACAGGTCGGCCTTCGTGCGGCGGCGCAGGCCTTCGGGCAGCGCGTGCGTCTCCGTCGCATCGACGGGGCGGCCGTACGACTGCTCGAACGCGTACACGGCGAAGCCGGAGCGCATGACGGCGCGCTCGGTGTGGGAGCCGCGCGGCAGCCGCAGGAAGACCTTCAGCGCGCCCGACTTGCCGGCCGCCGCGGTCACCTGGTCGAGCAGGCTCATCAGCACGATGTTGTCAGCGTCAGCGGCGTTGATCAGGCAGTCGATCTCCCACGCCAGCTTGGAGCCGCGCTTCCGTGCCGAGACGAGGCCGCGCAGCGTCGGCCCCTTGACGCTGATCCAGGTGTGGCGGCCGGTCGCGAAGCTGAACCACTGCTCGAACGCGGTCTCCAGCGGGTGCGGCGAATCCTGCGTGCCGACGCGGTCGCGGGTCATCGCCTCGTTCGCGTAGACGCGGCCGTCGTACGAGACGAGGGCGACGAGGTCGGTCGGAAGGACGGTGCGGGCGGTCCGGGTCATGGGCGGCGCGTACGCTCCTGGCACATGCTACTGCCCCAATTGTAGCGCGGCGGCGGGTCGCCTGCGTCGACCAGAACAGAGGGCAGAGAGCAGGGAGCAGAGGGCCGCGGGCGGCCCGCAGGGGCTTGAACAGGCGGCAGGGAGCACAGAGCCGAGCTTCAGAGCAGGCTTGGAACGGAGCACGCCGACCCGGAGGCTGGCTAAGAGATCATGTACCGAATGCTCTTCGTCTTCGGGTTGAAGATGATGGCCTCGAAGGGCAGACACGGCGATTGCAGTCCGACCACCTCATCTCCGCCATCGGACGGATCCGGGAAGCGGCCGTATTCCGTCCACGTGCACCCATCGACGCTCGCGAAGTACTTGCCATCCACACCGAGCTTGACGTCGCTCGCCAAAGGCAGCCGTGGGCGCGGCGTCGGTGACGGGCCAACCGGCGCGGGAGGTGGCGTCCGTGGCTGATTAGGCGGGGGCGGCGTCCATGTGCCGGTCGGCAGCATCGGAGGCGGCGGAGGCGGCGGGATCGTCGCCGGAGGCTCAGGCGATGGTGTCAGATCGATCTCGGGCACGCGCACGATCTCTCCCGGCGCTGTAGGCGACGGCGTGTCAGCCGGGCGCATCGTCGGCGGCGCGATGACCGTCGACGAAGTGGGCTGCGCAATGAGCGCGCTGACGGGAGAGGCAGTCGCGTCGCAGCCGGGGTCTTCGGCGTCGCACGGCGGCGCTGGATTGCCGCACACAACGGCCAGAGTTGCGAGGGCCGCGAGCGCCAGCGCGGCGATGGCAGGTGACGTGCTTCGGCGATTGATCGTCATGCGATATGCACTCTACACCGGTTTCGAGTGGACCAGCGCAGCAGACCGGTAGGTGAAGGACGGTGCGGGCACGTCAGAAGTTCCGCCTGGGGAGGTATTCGCTCCGTTGTGCCGCGAAGCGCCCTTACTTCGAAGCCCCGCGCTCGCGGGCGAACTCCGCGGCCAGGGTGGCGAGGAGCTTGTGGAAGCGGGGGTCGCCGGTTAGTTCGGGGTGGAACGAGGTCGCCAGCAGGCGGCCTTCGCGGGCGGCGACGATGGCGCCGTCGGGTAGCCGCGCCAGCACTTCGACGCCGGGGCCGGCGCGGTCGATGATCGGCGCGCGGATGAAGACGGCGTGGAAGGCCGCATCGCCGAGGCCTTCGATCACGAGGTCCTCCTCGAAGCTGTCCACCTGCCGCCCGAAGGCGTTGCGCCGGACGGCGATGTCCATCAGCCCCAGGTTCGGGCGGTCGAGGCCGGGGGCCTCCTTCGCCAGCACGATGGCGCCGGCGCAGGTGCCCCAGATCGGCAGGCCCTCGATGCCGAGGCGGCGGATGGGCTCGCGCAGCTCGTAGATGTCGAGCAGGCGGGTGATGGTGGTACTCTCGCCGCCGGGGATGATCAGCGCGTCGATCCCGGCGAGCTGCGACGGCAGGCGGACCTCCATCGTGGCGACGCCGAGCGAGCGCAGCATCGCGATGTGCTCCGCGAAGTCGCCCTGGAGGGCGAGGACGCCGACGGTGGGGGTGGCCATGATGTCATGGTAGCTAATGCGGGACGACAGCAAACAGCAAACAGCAAACAGCAAAATGTCGGGCGGCTGCGCCGCAGGGCGGCCCGCAGAGGGCGGGACTAACGGTGACAGCAAACGCCGGGCAGCGAACCGCGAAGCTCGTGTGAGCCTTTGCTGTTTGCTGTTTGCTGTTTGTTCTGCGGCGAAGCCGCTACCAGCCTCGCTTCGACAGGATCTCACTCTCCGGGATGGCGGCGATTTCGAGGCCCTTCATGGCGGTGCCGGTGCCGCGCGAGACCTCGGCGATGATCGCGGCGTCGCGGAAGTGGGTAGTCGCCTTGACGATCGCCTTCGCCATCTTCTCCGGGTTCTCGGACTTGAAGATGCCGGAGCCGACGAAGTTGCCCTCCGCGCCGAGCTGCATCATCAGCGCAGCGTCCGCCGGGGTGGCGATGCCGCCGGCGGAGAAGTTCACGACGGGCAGCTTGCCGTTGTCGTGCACGTCCTTCACGAGTTCGTACGGCGCGCCGAGTTCCTTCGCGGCCGCGAACAGTTCGTCCTCGGGCATGTTCTGGAGCCGGCGGATGCCGTCCCACAGCGCGCGCATGTGACGCACGGCCTCGACGATGTTGCCGGTGCCTGCCTCGCCCTTCGTGCGGATCATCGCCGCGCCCTCGCTGATCCTGCGGAGCGCCTCGCCGAGGTCGCGGCAGCCGCAGACGAACGGCACCGTGAACTGGTGCTTGTCGATATGGTGCGCCTCGTCGGCGGGCGTCAGCACCTCCGACTCGTCGATGTAGTCGACGCCGAGCGATTCCAGCACCTGCGCCTCGACGAAATGGCCGATGCGCGCCTTGGCCATGACCGGGATGGTGACGGCGGCGATGATGCCGCTGATCATGTCGGGGTCGGACATGCGGGCGACGCCGCCGTCCTTGCGGATGTCGGAGGGGACGCGTTCGAGCGCCATGACGGCGCAGGCGCCGGCTTCCTCGGCGATTTTGGCGTGCTCGGGGGTGACGACGTCCATGATGACGCCGCCCTTGAGCATCTGGGCGAGGCCCTTCTTGACGGCCCACGTGCCGGTCGTCGCCGCGCCGTTCGCGCGATCGTTGGTAGCCACCATCACAATTCCTCCAGGCAGGGCAGGGTGAGTGCGAATCTGGTGTCAGTGTAGCGGAAGCTGTTGGCTGTCAGCTATCGGCGGGGGAAGCTGTCAGCGCAGGCGGCGCGCGACGACGCGCCGATAGAACCGCAGGTTTGGGGACGAGAGTTGGTCTGGGAAGAGGAGAGTGAGGCCGGAGTCGGCTGCGGGGTCGTCCTGTACGTCATACCCTGTTCGGGATCGGACGCCCCTAATGCTCAGAACCGACTGGTGTCGGCTCCGGCCTCTTGCGACCATCATCGTTATGGTGGCGAACCGGTGCTAGTGCCGAAGGGCACAAATAGCTCTCAGCTATTAGCTCTCAGCCGTCAGCTGTGAGCCTGCGGGAACCAGCTCCCATTCGCCGCCGCGGCGCCGGCCGGCTCATTCTGTGAAATCTGTGGTTCCGCGTCCGCCCCGGCTGATAGCTGACCGCTGACAGCTGCCTCGCTATGCGAGGCCCGGGTCGGCCGATAGCTGATAGCTGACCGCCGATAGCTCGCCCGCCGCGCGGGCGGGCTGCTCGCCGGCGAGGACGGCGCGGATGGCCGGGAGCGCCTCTTGCGCCGCTTCGATGCCGGCTTCCATGCACTGCACCATGGTGAACGGCGAATTGGCGTTGAAGCCCTTCATGCTGGGCCGGATGACGAGGTCGGCCTGGCGCGTCGGCGGCCGGTCCTTGGTGACGGTATCGATGGTGAACGGCACGCCGGCGAAGGTGCGCCGCAGCGACACGTTGTCGAAGCGCTGCGCGAGCCACGTGGCGGGGGCGCGCAGGCTCTGGGGCAGCTGGTACGGGGTGCCGAGTTCGACGGCCACGACGACATCGGCGCCGAGGTCGGTCGCCGCGTTCACCGGCGCGGAGTCCCAGAAGCCGCCATCGAGCAGGTAGCGGCCCTGGTACATGACGGGCCGCGCGATGACCGGGATGGCGATGCTCGCCTCGATGGCGTCGATGATCGGGCCGGTGGTGATGCTGTAGGAGCAGCGCGCGACGATGTCGGAGGCCGTGGCGGCGAACTTGATCGGCAGGTTCTCGATGTGCTGGCCGGCGAGCGCCTCGTAGAAGACGCGGGCCAGGCGGTTGTTGTGGCGGAGCTTGAGGCGGTGGCGGAAGAAGTTGAGGAGGTCGCGGCGCGGGTAGGTGCGGATGCCGAACTCCATCTCGTCGGTGGGGTGGCCGGCGGCGAAGGCGCCACCGTAGAGCGAGCCGATGCTCGTGCCGGCGATGGCATCGATGGGGATGCCGGCCTCGGCGAGGACCTTGAGCACGCCGACGTGAGCGGCGCCCTTGGTGCCGCCGGCGCCCAGCGCCAGCCCCAGCTTCAACGTTCGCATATGGCTACTCCGCCCCGGGATCGTTCATCCTCTATTAAGTATCGGTGATTGTCGGCGCAAGCATTTCACAAGTCAACAGGCTTTTGGCATCTGTTCGTCAAGGACAGTTGGCTGACAGTTGACAGTCTTACGGCCGTGAGCAGTTGACAGTTTACCGTTTTCAGTGGGGGCGTCGCAGGGCGACTAGTTCACAGTCGTCAGCGGACAGTTCACAGTGGGGGCGCGTGCCAGCCTGTCAACTGAAGACTGCGGACTGCGAACCCCGAACTGTGAACTGAGCACTGTGAACTGTGAACTACGGCTCCGCCCTGGCCGGGGCCTCGGAGGCGGCGACGACGGCGAAGCCGAGCATGCCGGGGCCCCCGTGGACGCCGAGGGAGGGGCCGAATCGGCCGGTGTGCACGGTGACGCCGGGCAGGGCGGCGTGGACGCGGTCCGCGAGGTTCGCGGCGTCCTCGGGCGTCGTCGTGTGCAGGATGCCGACCTCGGTGACGCCGCCGGGCTGGTCGACCAGCGCGAACAGGGCGTCCATGGCTTTGGCGCGCGAGCGGACGCGAGTGACGGGGTAGGTCTCGCCGTCCTTGATCGTCAGGATCGGCTTGAGGCGCAGCAGACCGCCGAGGAACGCCTGCGCCCGGCCGATGCGGCCGCCGCGTCGCAGGTACTCCAGCGTCTCGAACGCGACGCCGATGCGCAGCCGCCGGGCGACCGACTCCGCCGCCGCCGCGCACTCCTCGGCCGTGGCGCCGGCGCGCGCCAGACGGGCTGCCGCCAGCACGCACATGCCCATCGCCAGCGACGCCGATCCGGTATCGACGACGAGGACCTTGCTGCCGGTGATCTCGCGTGCGGCGGCGCGCGCGGTGTCGACGGTGCCGCTGAACTTGTGCGACAGGTGGATCGACACGACGTCGCCGCGCGATGCCAGGTGCTGGTACGCGTGCTCGAAGAGCGCGGGCGGCGGCTGCGCCGTCTTCGGCAACTGCTTCGTCTCGCGGAGGCGCGCGTAGAACTCGTCGGCCGTGAGGTCCAGGCCGTCGCGGAAGGATTCGTGGCCGAAGGAGATCGTCAGCGGCACGACCGTGATGTTCAGGTCCTCGACGAGCGCGCGCGGGATGTCGCTGGTGCTGTCGGTGACGATGTGTACGGTCTGTGCGGTCACGTCACTCCACGCCGATCAGGTAGGGGTAGTGCGGCTGGCCGCCATCGACCACCTCCACTTCGACGCCGAACTCGCCGCGCAGCCCCTCGGCCAGCGCCTCGGCCGATGCGGCGTCCTGGCCGGCGCCGGCGTACAGCGTGACGAGCGCGCCTTCGCGGCCATCGATCATATGGCGGACGCACTCGCGCGCCGCTTCGGCGACCGTGGCCGCGGCGACGACGAGGTCGCCATCGACCAGGCCGATCGGCTGCCCCTGCGCGATCTCGATGCCGTGGACGTGCGTCGCGCGCGCGGCGAGCGTCACCTCGCCGGTGTGGACGGAAGCGATCGCCTGCTCCATGGCGGCGACGTTCTCTTCGAGCCCGGCCTCCGGGTTCATGGCGACGAGCGCGGCCACGCCCTGCGGAATGCTGCGCGACGGCAGCACGCGCACGCGCCCGGGCAGGCCGGCGGCCGCCACCTCGGCCGCCATGATGATGTTCTTGTTGTTGGGCAGCACGATCACATCGTCCGCGCCGGTCGCCTCGATGGCGGCGCGGATGTCGCCGGCGCTGGGGTTCATCGTCTGGCCGCCGTGCACGACCTCGGTCGCGCCGATCGAGCGCAGCAGGTCTTCGATGCCGGCACCCGCGCCGACGGCGACGACGGCGGGGCCGCCGGTCTTCCGCTCGGCGCGGTGGCGCTGCGCGGCGAGCGCCTGGAACTGCGCCTCCATGTCCTCGGCCTTCTCCTGCGAGAGCGTGCCGAGCGTGCGGCCGTAGGCGAACGCCTCCTCGGGTGCGTGTGTGTGCACGTGCACGCGCACGATGTCGCCGGCGCTGACGACGATGACGCTGTTGCCGAGGTGCGCCAGGCGCGCGCGGATCTCGTCGGTGCTGAGGTCGCTGCCGCTGACGACGAACTCCGTGCAGTAGCCGGACTGCTCGCCGTGGCCGTGCGTGCGCTCCGTCGCGGCCAGCCACGACGCATCGATGCGGCCGAGCTGCTCCGCGTGCGGCTCCGCGGCCTCGCCGCGCAGCGAGCGCAGCATGCCATCGAGCAGCACGTACAGCCCCTGCGCGCCGGCGTCGACGACGCCCGCTTCCTTCAGCACCGGCAGCAATTCGGGCGTGCGCAGGACGGCGGCGTGCGTGGCGGCGACCGCGGCCTGCAGCGCGTCCTCGGCGCCGGCGTCCGCAGCATCGCGCGCGCCCTCCGCGGCGGCGGTGATCGCCGTCAGTATCGTGCCCTCTTTCGGGTTGGAGACGACCTTGTACGCCATTTCGCGCCCGCGCTCGAAGGCCAGCGCAAGGTCGGCGGCGCCCATGCCGGCCTCGTCGTGCGGCATGGCGCTGGCGAAGCCGGCGATGATCTGCGAAAGGATGACGCCGGAGTTGCCCTTCGCGCCGAGCAGCGCGCCTCGCGCCGCCGCCTTCGCCGCTTCGGCGGGGGAGGATGCGCCGTTGGTGATCTGTTCGATGGCGGCCTTCATGGTGAGCGACATGTTCGTGCCGGTATCGCCATCGGGCACGGGGAAGACGTTGATGGCGTTGAGCGCGTCGGCCTGCTCGCGGAGGGCGGCTGCGCCGTCGGAGAAGGCGCGGGCGAGCGCGGGGCCGTCGATGCGGGCGCGGGCGCTCGTGTGTGGCCGGCCGGGAGCGGGGGAACTCGCCATAGGGGCTAGTTTGCCTCAGATTCGCGGCACGTGCTAAGGTTCCGTGTCCAAGATTCTAGCACGGCGCCTCGCGCCTCAAGAGGATACGCACCATGCCTGCGATTTGCGCAGTCTGCGGCAAAGGCACCACGTTCGGCCGCAACATCCGCCACCGTCACTCCGGCCGCTGGGAGCGGGAGGCGCACAAGACGAACCGCACGTTCAAGCCGAACCTGCACAAGCAGCTCGTGCACGTCGGCGGCGACTCCATCCGCGTCAAGATCTGCACGCGCTGCCTGCGCAGCCAGACGAAGTCCGCGTAGCTCGCCCTGAGCCGACGGGGAAACCACAGATTTCACCGATTACACAGAGATTCAACAAGACCCCCGTTCCGGGGGTTTTCTGTTTACTGCGGAGGGTCAGCCGACCTCGCCGCGGGTGGCAGAACGTGCCGCGGGACCCTTGACGGCGAACAGACGAGCGCGCATGCTACGCGCCAACAACCTCGCTTGCAGAACAGGAGTGCTCGATGCGCCCGCGGCTGCTGTTGCGCTGCTTCGCTGTCGCTGGAGTCCTGACCGGCGGCAGCATCATGCTGCAATTGCTTCCGGCGCGCGCGTCCGGTTCCGGCGCCGCGGAGCGTGTGAGCGTAGACAGCGCCGGCGCTCAGGGAAGCGGCGAGAGCTACCTCTCGCGGAGCAGCACCGGCACCCCGGAAGTCGGCGCCATCTCCTACTCGCCGATCGGCGCCGCCAGCAGCTTGGCGTCGTTCGACTCGGTGAGTAACCTTATCCTCCCGACGCCATCGTACACGCCGACGCCGATCGTCCCGTGGCCGACGCCGGCGCCCGCCGGCGCGACGCAGCGGGTGAGCGTGGACAGCTCCGGTGCCCAGGGGAACGGCGCGAGTTCCTCGCCCTCGTTCAGCGCCGGCGGGCGCTACGTGGCGTTCACATCGGAGGCCACTAATCTGGTCCCCGGCGACACCAACGTCAGCCCAGACGTCTTCGTGCACGACCGGTCGAACGGCGTGACGGAGCGTGTGAGCGTGGACAGCACCGGCGTTCAGGGGAACAGCATCAGCGCTTCCCCATCGATCAGCGCTGACGGCCGCTACGTGGCGTTCGGCTCGGGTGCCACCAACCTCGTGGCCGGCGACACGAACCTCAAGGATGATGTCTTCGTGCATGACCGCGTTGCGGGTACGACCGAGCTGGTGAGCCTGGACAGCACCGGCGTCCAGGGGAATGGTATGAGTCTTGCGCCGTCTATCAGCGCCGACGGCCGCTACGTGGCGTTCTGGTCCTTCGCCAGCAACCTCGTCCCCGGCGACACGAACGCCACCTACGATGTCTTCGTGCATGACCGCGTGACGGGCGCGACGGAGCGGGCGAGCGTGGGCAGCGCCGGCGCCCAGGGGAACAGCGGCAGCTACGACCCGTCGATCAGCGCCGGCGGCCGCTGCGCGCCAGTCATGGCGTATGCGAGCTACCTCGTCCCCGGCGACACGAACGCCACCCGGGATGTCTTCGTGCATGACCGCGTGACGGGCACGACGGAGCGGGTGAGCGTGGACAGCGCCGGCGCCCAGGGCAACAACAGCAGCGACTGGCCGTCGATCAGCGCGGACGGCCGCTACGTGGCGTTCGACTCGTGGGCGAGCAACCTCGTCCCCGGCGACACGAACGCCACCGACGATATCTTCGTGCGCGACCGGGTGACGGGCGTGACGGAGCGGGTGAGCGTGGACAGCGCCGGCGCGGAGGGGAACACTGGAGGCGACCGGCCGTCGATCAGCGCCGATGGCCGCTACGTGTCCTTCCACTCCGTGGCGAGTAACCTCGTCCCTGAAGACACCAATGCCACATGGGACATCTTCGTGCGCGACCGCTGCATGGACGGGTCATGCGTTGCCACTCCAACCGCGACGCCGACGCCGCCCGCCACCGCAACGATCCCGCCTGCCACGCCAACGATCCCGCTCGCCACACCAACGATCCCGCCGACCGCGACCCATACACCCAACCCCGCCGGCGACGCCGACGGCGACGGCGTGATCGACGCAGCCGACAACTGCGCCACGGTCCCCAACGCCGACCAGGCGAACAGCGACGCCAACTTCATCGACCTGCACGTCTACGGGAAGCTGTTCGACGACACCACCGTCGTCAACTCTGACAATGAGGGCGACGCCTGCGACTTCGATATCGACAACGACGGCATCCCGAACGACGTCGAAGCGGTCGTCGGCGTTGTGAGTCCGCCCGGCTACTGCCCGTCCGCCACCGGGACGACGAACCCGCTGCTGAGCGACACTGACGACGACATGGTGCTCGACAGCGCTGAGTGCGTCATGGGCACCAATCCCGTGAGCGCCGCATCGAAGCCGCCCGCGGCGCCGACCGGCGACACCGACCATGACGGACTGACCGACGCGTTCGAGGCGTTCATCGGCACGAACCCGGCGCTGGTGGACACAGACAGCGATATTCTGCTCGACGGCGTCGAGTACAAAGGTTACAGTTCGAACCCGCTCGTCCTCGACACGGACCTCGACGGCTGCTCCGACGGCAGAGAGGCGGCATCGGTCAACGCCGATGTGAAGGTGAACTCGCTGGACATGGTGGCCGTGGCGTCGCATTTCGGCCCTCGCACCAGCGGCAAGTACATCAAGGACTTCGACGTCAACAGGGACGGCAACATCAACTCGATCGACATGCTGATCCAGGCGAAGCTGTTCACCAGTCTGCCCTGCTGAAGCCACGCGCCAGGCCGCTTCCAGTCTGACCCTGCGTCCCCCGCTGCCAGGGCGGCCGTTCACGTCTTCAGTATTGCCGTTACTGCGGAGGGGCGGCGGGCTCGGTGACGCCGAACGGCGCCTCGAAGTCGGCGCGGTTCACGTTACGGCTGACCTCCACCGCTTCCAGCGTGATGCTCGTGATGCGCTCGCCGCCGAGGCTCACGCCGTCATCGCGGAACTGGAGCGTTGCGTAGCGGCCGATGGAGAGCGCCTGGTACCCCATCGACGAGTAGAGCACCACCCCGTCGCGGGCGTAGCAGTCGACAGACGGCGACCCCTCGGGCGCCACGCAGCGGGCGTCTTCGCCCGCGACGGAGCGCGTGCTGGACGTCGATGTCTGGCCCTTCACGGCGCGCGGATCGAACAGCTTCACGAAGTCCCCCGTGTCGAAGCAGACGCCATCGTCGGTGCCGGCCGTGCTGTGGCACAGGGCCGTCCGCGTGTCCGCCTGCAGCGCGACGATGGTGCTGCGGGCGTCGGGCGGGCGAATATCGATGCGATTGCGGTTCGCGCCGTCGCGGTACCAGAGGACGTCCGCCTCGGTCCGCTTCTCGCCTGATTCGATCACCAGGCGGTAGATGGCGGTGTAGCGCGCCTCGGGGAACGCGGAGGCCCACGCGGGCGGCGAGCTCCCGCATGCGAAGGCCGCGAGCAGCAGGAGCGCGGAGATGCCGAGCAGTTTCATGGCGCCTGCGTTTCGCTGAGCGGCCGGTGCTGCATTCTACGCGACGGTGCGCGGTGCGCACGGGCGGAGGCGGGCGGCGCCCCGTCTGGTACAGTCAGCGGAACCTCTCATGGGTTCCCTTCGCGGGAGACGCCGTGGGCATCATCATCGTCCTCGCACTGCGGCTCACGGTCCCGCTGACGATCCTCCGCTGGCCGCTGCTCGGCGGCATCCTCGCCATCGTCGCTGACACCGTGGACATCCTGATCTTCCAGATGTTCGGGTTCCCCGACTTCGTCGAGTATCACCAGGCCGACAAGCTGCTCGACTCCTATTACATGGCGCTGGAAGTCGTGGTGGTGCAGCGATGGTTGCCGTTGCCACGCACGGTCGCCACGCTGCTCTTCGCATATCGCATGGTTGGCGTGCTCGTCTTCGAGTTGATAGATGCGCGCGCGGCACTGCTCCTGTTCCCCAACCTCTTCGAGATGTTCTTCCTGTTCCATCTCGCTTCGGCACGGGTCGCCCCGGCCTACCGGCTTACCGCGCGCGATGCCTCGGCCTGGCTCGTGGTGCTGCTGATCCCGAAGATGGCGCAGGAGTACACCCTTCATTACGCGAAGGCGCTTGATAACCTTGTAGCGCTGGACATCATCCAGGACGGCTACCGGGCGGCCATCGGCTGGCTGCACGACCACATCGGAGCGCTGGCTCGCGTATGCGCATTGGGCTGATTGGCGACACGCACTACCCGGAAGCCGGGCCGCTGTGGGACGAGGCGTACGACGCACTGTGCGGCGTCGACCTGATCCTGCACGCGGGCGACCTGCATGTGGTGCAGGTGCTCGACTGGCTCGAGGAGCGCTGCGGCGTGCCGGTGCTCGCCGTGCGCGGCAACGGCGACGACGGCAGCGGCGGCCGCCCGGTGTGCCCGGAGGACCCGCGGCTCAAGCCGGTGCAACTCGTCGAGGCCGAGGGCGTCCGCATCGGCATGGTGCACGACGCGACGCTGCCGGAGTGGCCGCCGCATCGCACGCTGGAGTCGATCATGGAGCATCATTTCGGCGGGCGCGTGGACGTGCTGATACACGGCGATACGCACGTGCCGGAGGTGGAGGAGATGCGCGGCGTGCTGCTGGTCAACCCGGGCAGCCCGACGTTCCCGCGCAACCTGACCCGCCGTCTCGGCACGCTCGGCTTCCTCGAAGTGGAGAACGGCGTTACGCGGGCGTGGATCCACCACCTGGCGTAGGAGCATTACTGCGGGCACGGCGCACCCTGCGCCTAGCGGGGCGGTTACGGGGCGCGGACGCCGTACCGGATGCGCAGCGCGGCGCGATCGGCCGCCGTCAGTTCGCCCGGGCAGCCCGAGGTCTGGGCCGTCATCACCGCGGGTGCGGGCAGGTGGTCGATGCCGAGGAAGTGGCCGGCTTCGTGCAGCATGGTGCTGTAGAGGCAGCGGCGGCTGCGGAACTCCTCCGGCGGCGTGCTGTCGATCGTGATGTCGGCCTCGCTGAGGTGCACGCGGTCGTCGAGGTCGCAGTTCGCGCGGCACTCCTGCGCCACCGTCTGCGTCAGCCCGGCCTCGTACACGAGGTCATCCGGCGAGCTGCCCGTCAGCGCGCCCCAGCCGATCTCGTTGACGCCGTCGTCAGGCGTCACGGGCCCGCACTCGCCGTCGTTGCGCCACGGCAGGCCCCATGCGTCGAACGCCTGCTCCACGATCTCGATGAACTGTGCGTGCGTGACGTAGCCGTCCCCGCCCGCGGACGTGCAGAAGTGCACGGGCAGCTCGTTCCAGCGAAGCCGTGCGTCCGGGTTCGCCGGCAGCGGCGGAGTCGGCGTGGCGGTGGGCGTTGGCGTCGGCGTGATCGTCGGTGTGGGCGTGAAGGTGCGGGTGGCTGTCGGTGTGTAGGTCACGGTTGCGGTCGCGTCCGGGCCGAGCACGCGCTCCTTGACGCTGTGCGCCGCGCCGCAACCGGATGCGAGCGCCGCGAGCGTCGATGCGATGCCCGCGAGCATGGCGATAACGAGCAGGCGCGTCATGCGGTCACCGCGGCGGTTGCCGGTGTCGCCTCGGCGGCGCGCGACTGCCCGTCCGGACAGCGCGGCAGCAGCGGGCACGGCGCGCAGCGCGGCACCGTGCGGCACAGCGCCTTCGCGTGCAGGACGATGTAGCCGTGGTATCGCTGGAACAGGTCGACGCTGGCCTCGCCGGCGAGCGCGTCCTCGAAGTAGCCTTGCCACGCCGCGTAGCCGCCGTGCGCCGGCCCGATACCCAGGCGGCCGAACAGCCGCCGCGTGTAAGCATCGATGACGAATACGAGGCTGCCGGCGGCGTAGAGGGCGATCGCGTCGGCGGTCTCCGGTCCGATGCCGTGCGTCGCCAGCAGCCGCTCGCACAGCGTGAGCGGCGGCAGCGCCAGCAGCGCATCGATGCCGCCGGCCCGCACGATCGTCTCGGCGACAGCGCGGAGGCGGCGCGCCTTGATGGTCGGCGTGCCGCTCACGCGCACCAGCGCCGCGAGATCGGCGGGCGGCATCGCCGCCAGCGCCTGCGGGTCGAGCGCGCCGGCCGCGCGCATCGACCCCAGCGCGCGCTCGGCGTTGGTCCACGTGGTGTGCTGGACGAGCACGGCGCCGGCGACGATGTCCATCGGCCCGTGGACAGCGTCCGCGAGCCAGTGCCACGTTTCGCCGCGATAGCGGGCGTCGAGGATGCGGTAGATGTCGAGCAGGTCTGCGGCGGCGTCGCGCGGCGCGGCCGCGGCCTCAGGGTGCGACACCGGCGAACGTCCAGTAGACGGGGTCGACGTTTTCGCCGCCGACGACGAGTTCCCAGTGAAGGTGCGGGCCTGTCGCCAGTCCCGTCATGCCGACGGCGCCGACGACCTGCCCCTGCGCGACGCTTTGCCCCTCGCCGGCGTCGATGCGGGAGAGGTGGTGGTAGGCCGTGAAGACGCCGAGGCCGTGGTCGACGATCACCGAGTTGCCGCGCGTCGTCAGCATGCCCGCGAAGGCCACGCGGCCCGCCGCCGCGGCCTGCACCGGCGTGCCTTCATCGACCGCGAAGTCGGTGCCGCTGTGGTGCAGCGCGACGGGGCCGCCGTTGTAGCTGCGGCCGGTGCCGAACGCCGTGCTGATTGGCCCGGCGAGGGGCAGGATGAACGCGCCCTCCCACAGCTTGCGCATCGTCACCTGCGCGTAGACGGAGGCGCGGATGTTCAGCTCTTTCTGCACGTCCTCCGGAGAGCGGAGGCCGTTCGGATCGCCGACGGGCGGCACGGTGATGTACTCGACCGGGAAGTCGGTCGGCGACACGCTGACGGCCGCGGTCCGCGCCTCGATCAGCGCGCCGCCGGCATCGAGCAGGTTGATGGTGAGCGTGTACCCCCCGGGTTCGACGTCCGCGCCGGCGCCGAAGGGCACCCAGAACGTGTCGCCATCCAGCGCCATCGGGTACTCGCGGCCGCGGAAGAGTGCGGTAGCGCCCGCGGCGGCGCCGCTCGGGGTGCGGAGCGTCAGCGTGCGGCCCTGCGGCAATTCCAGCGCGGCGGGCGGCGGCTCAGGCGTCGCCGTCGCTGTCGGTGTTTGTGTCGGGGTGGCGGTATCGGTGGGCGTTGGGGTGTTGGTGACGGTTGGCGTGTGCGTCGCGGTCGGTGTGTCGGTGGGGGTCGGCGTGTGTGTGGCCGAAGCGCCGCCCACGACGCCGCAGCCGGTCAGCGCGACGGAACCGGCGAGCGAGAACATGGCGAATGCGGCGAGGCGTCGAAACGGGCGAGGCACGGCGTCAGTATAGGACGAAGGACGGCGCGGCGGGTCGCCTACTCGCCGTCATCGTGGCGGCCGCCATGCCGGAACACGCGGCGCAGCCCGAGCAGGCTCAACGCCAGCCCGATGGCGAGCGCGATCATCTCGGGGTGCAGCGGCGGCAAGGGCGGCGTGATCGGCATGGCTCCTCGTCAGTCCACGATCGGCACGGTCGCGTAGGCGACGGCGCGGTCCAGGCCGTTGTTCCGGCGGCGCTGCCGGCTCTGCATCGACTGGTGGGAGATGATCAGCGCGAGCGCGATCATCAGCATGAGCGCGGCGAGCTTGAAGGGCGCGAGCGGCCCCCAGACGCCGCCGATGACGCCGCCGAGCGCCTGCCCGCCTGCCACGCCGAGCCCCTGCACCGCGCTCAGGGCGCCGAGCCACAGGCCGCGGCTGCCGGCGTCGGTGGCGTCAAGCGCGGCTGCGCCCCACGCGGGGATGCTGACGGCGTAGGCGAGGCCGGCGAGGACGACGAGGTTCACCACGATGTACGGGCTCGTCGTCAGCGTCAGTGCGAAGATCGAGATCGAGGCGACGAAGAGGCCGGCGATCAGCGGCACCTGGCGGCCGTAGCGGTCCGCGTGCCGACCGAACTTCCACAGCGCGATGCCGGCGAGCAGCGCCGGGGCGGGGAACAGCAGCGCGAGGAAGGACATCTTCACCTTGAGGACGTCGTGCGTGTAGGCGCCGATCATCGGCGTGTGCAGGCTGGTGCCGATCGTCAGGAACAGCACGATCACGGCCAGCATCATCACGCTCGGTTGCCACGTCGCATCGTCAGTGACGCGCTCATCAGATTGCGCCTGCACGGCGGACGGGGCGACGCGCTCGGCATCGACGCTGCGCAGCACCATGGCGAGCGCCAGCGCGCTGAACAGGATGCACATCCAGAACGCGCCGGAGTAGGTGACGAAGTCGACCATCAACACGCCGCAGAGGGTGCCGAGGCCGATGCCGCTCATCTGCGCAACGTTGAGCAGCGACATCGTCCGCGCGCGGCGCTTGTGCGGCGTCGTCTCGCCGACGTGCGCCATGAACGCGGGCCACATCGTCGCCGCGCCGATGCCGAGGAGGGCGGAGAATCCGAGGAAGGCGCGCTCGTCGGGCACCATCATCATCAGGGCGAGCACGGGCACGCTGAGCGCCATGCCGGCGACCATCGTCGCGCGGCGGCCGGCGCGGTCGGCGATCCAGCCGGCGGCCGGCTGCCAGGCGAACTTGGCGACGCCGTACGACGCCATGGCGTAGCCGGGGTACGCCACGCCGGTGTGCAGCGCCTGCGGCAGGTATTGCTGGACGAGCGACAGGAAGTAGATTCCTACCGCCGCCTGCCAGAGGAAGACGACGGCCGCAAGCTCAAGGAGCCGCGCCCGCTCGCTCGTGATCGGTCGTACTGCCGTACGGACGTGAACCATGCCTACCCCACCCCTCGTGCGAGCCCGCTTGAGACGCCCACCCTGCCCTGAAGTATCGGCAGCCGGGGGCTGCCACCCAGTGCGGGATCGCGTCAGTTGCGGCACCGGGCGATGTCGCCCGCGGCGACCGCGATTGCCCCGAGCGCCGCGGCTCGCTCTCCTAGCTCCCCTTCAACGATGCGCACGTCCTTGAACGGCTGCGCGAACGCCCGCGACCGGGCGGTTTCCACCGCCGGGCCAAGGATCGTATCTCCCATGTTCATCATCCCGCCGCCAAGCACGATGGCCTGCGGGTTGAAGGCATTGATCAGGCTCGCGAGGCCGATGCCGAGGTACCTGCCGGCGCTCGTGATGATCGCCGTCGCCTCGGCTTCGCCCTGATCGCTCGCCATGTGCACCGTCTCCGCCGACAGCGGCGGGTTATGCTCCGCCAGGCGTGCGGTCCGCGGCAGTCCTCCGGCCGCGATCATCTCGCGTGCGCGCGCCGCGATCGCGGTGCCCGATGCGTACGCTTCGAGGCAGCCGGTGTGTCCCGCGCCACAGGCGGGGCCTTCGACGGAGACGATGAGGTGGCCCACTTCGCCCGCCGCGCCGGATGCGCCCGCGTACAACTCATTGTTGATGATGATCCCCCCACCGATGCCAGTGCTGATCGTCACGAAGAGCAGGTGCCGATAGCCGCGACCCGCGCCAAACCTGTGCTCGCCGACGGCGCCGCAGTTCGCGTCGTTCTCCAGCACGGCGGGGATGCCCAGTTTCTCGCGGAGGATGCTTGCCAGCGGCACGTTGTGCCATCCCGGCAGGTTCGGCGGGTCGGTGATGATGCCCGCATCACGATCGATCGGGCCTGGCGCCGAGATGCCGGCCGCGGCGATCGATGCGGCGTCGATGTCCGCCTCCGCCGCCGCATCGCGTACGGCTTCGACGATACGGCCGACGACGGCATCGGGTCCCTGCGCCGCCAGCGTCGGCATGCGCGCCGTGCCAAGCACGCGGCCCTGCGCATCGGACACCAGGACGAGGATCTTCGTGCCGCCGAGATCGATGCCGGCGTAGAGGGCTTCGGGCGCCGGGCTCATGCGCTCGCCTGGTCGCGCTCCTGCTTGCGATCCGCCTGGGCCGCAGCATAGAGCTCGAGGTACTTTCCTGCTGCGCGGCCCCATGACCAGTCCTGCCGCATGCCGCGCTCCTGTATCGCCCGCCAGCCGGCGCGGTCTTCGAACGCCGCCAGCGCGCGCTCGGCGGCCTGCTGGAGCGCGTCGGCGCTCGCTTCGTCGAAGACGAAGCCGTTGCCCGGATCTTGCACGGTGTCGGCGAGGCCGCCGGTGCGGCGCACCAGCGGCACGGCGCCGTAGCGCAGCGAGATCAACTGGCCCAGGCCGCACGGCTCGTACCGCGACGGCATGAGGAAGCAGTCGCAGCCGCCGTAGATCTCCTGGCCGAGCGGCGGGTTGAAATCGAGCCAGATCTTCACCTTCTGCGGGTACTTCTCCTGCAACTGGAGGAGCATCTGGTGCACGGCCTCGTCGCCGGTGCCGAGCACGATGAGCTGCATGTCGCACGAGGCGAGCAGGGGGTCGAACGCGCCGGCCACCAGGTCGATGCCCTTCTGCGCGAAGAGGCGGGTGACGATGCCGAACACGAGCGCACTGTCGCTGACGGGCAGGCCGGCCTTCCCCTGCAGCGCGTGCTTGTTCGCCGCGCGGTCGTCGAGCGTATCGACGCTGAAGTGCTGCGGCAGGGCCGGGTCCGTCGCCGGGTTGAATTCGTCGTTGTCGATGCCGTTGACGATGCCGGAGACGACGGCCGAGCGCGCCCGCAGCAGCGCATCGAGCCCCGCGCCGTACTCCGGCGTCATGATCTCCTTCGCGTAGGTGTCGCTGACGGTATTGACGCGGTCCGCGTGCATGATGCCCTGCGCCATCGCGCTGCAGGCGATCTCGTGCGGCAGCGCGTCGGGCGGGATCAACTCCTGGTTCCGAACGCCGAACTGGCTCGCGAAACCGTGGTCGAAGTTCCCCTGCAATGCCAGGTTGTGGATGGTGTAGACGCGACCGGCGGACGCCCACGGGTGCGCCGGATCAGCGGCGAGCCGCGTCAGGAGGAAGGCGGTGTGCCAGTCCTGCGCGTGGATGACATCGGGCTGGAATCCCAGGTGCGGCGCGCACGCCAGCAGGGCATCGCAGTAGAAGAGGAAGCGCTCCTTGTCGTCGTCGAAGCCGTAGACGTTGGGACGGCCGAAATAGCGCGCGTTTTCGAGCAGGTAGACCGGCACGCCGTTGACGTCGGCCTGCCAGACGTCGACGGATTCGTCGCCGCCGGGCCAGGGCACCTTGACGCCCTGGAGCACGTGCCGCGTCGCCAGCGCCGTGCGCTCGATGGCGCCGTGCATCGGCATGGCGATGCGGACGTCGGCGCCGAGGCCGCGCAGCGCGCGGGGCAGCGAGCCCGCAACGTCACCCAGGCCGCCCACCTTGGCGAGCGGGCTCATTTCAACAGCAGCGAACAGGACCTTCAATATGAACCTGCGAGGATAGGGGGTGTGTTGCCCTATGTGTATCCGATCGCGCCATCGCGAGGCAACCTCGGCGGGCGATTGTGAGGCTGAGAGAGGCGGGTTTGGGGGAAAGAACAAACGGGATGCGGCATTGCTGCCGTACCCCGTTTGTTGTCGAAGGCCCCGCCTCCTTCGACATACAACAGAACGGTCTCCAGCGCCGCGCATTACAGGTTAGGGGGCGGCGTCAAGCCTTTTTCGGCCGGCGGCGCGCTGGTCTTGCCGGACGGCGACGGCCGGCAACTGTTGGCGCCCGGAGCGTCGATATACTGGCGCCGATGCCCCCACTATCGCGCCGGTCTGAGTTCCTCGCGGGGGTGCGCGCCCAGGCGCCGCTGCTGCTGGGGGTGACGCCGTTCGGCATGGCGTACGGCGCGTACGCCGTGAAGTCCGGGCTCTCCTCGGGACTGGCGCAGGCGATGTCGGCGATCATCTTCGGCGGGGCGAGCCAGCTTGTGGCTTCGAGGCTCATCGCGCAGAGCGTGCCGGGCGCAGTCATCGTGCTGACGGTGCTGCTGGTGAACCTGCGGCACATGCTCTACAGCGCCGCGCTGGCACCGCACGTCGAGCACCTGGAGCGGCGGTGGCGCTGGCTGTTGGCGTACCTGCTGACCGACGAGGCGTACGCGACCTCGATCACGCGCTACCGGCGCGGCGACGGCGCGGTGTACGGCCACTGGTTCTTCCTGGGCAGCGGACTGGCGTTGTGGACCGCCTGGCAGATCAGCACGGCGGCGGGGGTGTTCGTGGGCGCGGCGGTGCCCGACTCTTGGTCGCTGGACTTCGCGTTGCCGCTGACATTCATCGCGCTGCTGGTGCCCGCGCTAACGGGGCGGCCGGCGGTCGTTGCGGCGGGGGCGGCCGGGCTGGTGGCGGTGCTGGGCTACCACTGGCCCTACGGCACCGGGCTGCTCTCGGCCGCGATTGCCGGCATGCTCGCGGGGCTGCTGGCCGACCGCGCGACAGGCGACCGCGCGACGGGCGGCGAGGCGGCCGCGCCATGAGGCTCTGGCTGATCGTCGCCGCCGCGGGCATCGGCACGTACGGCATCCGGCTGTCGGTGATGGTGTTCGTGCACCACTCGCTGCTGCCCCGGACGGCGCGAGACGCGCTGCGGTTCGTGACGCCGGCGGTGCTGCTTGCGATCATCCTGCCGGCGGTGCTCTATGCGGGCGATCCGGCAGCGTTCGATGCCGGCCCCGGCAACGAGCGGCTGGTGGCGGCCCTCGCGGCGGCTGCCGTGGCGTGGGCCGCGAAGAACACCTGGCTGACGATCGGCAGCGGCATGGCGATGCTGTGGTTGCTGCGCTGGGCAGGCTGAAAGCGGCGGTCGGTCAACTCTTGTTGTAAGGGCGTGACGGCGCTCGCTACACTGGCCGCACCATGACGACCACGGCATCCGAGATCGAGATCAAGGCGCGCGAGGCGAAGGCGGCGGCACGGAAGCTGTCCACGATCTCGACGCAGGTCAAGAACGCCGCGCTCAACGGGCTCGCCGACGCGCTGGGCGCCCACGCCGCGGAGATCCTGGCTGCCAATGCCAAGGACCTCGAACGCGCGCGCGCCGACGGCCTGTCGGCCGCCGTCATCGACCGGCTGACGCTGAACGAGGACCGGCTCGCGGCCATCGCCAAGGACGTGCGCACCGTGGCGTCGCTGCCCGATCCCGTCGGCGAGTCGCTGGAGATGCGCACGCTGCCCAACGGCATGATGGTCGGCAAGATGCGCGTGCCGTTCGGCGTCATCGGCGCGATTTACGAGAACCGCCCGAACGTCACGGTGGACATCGCGTCACTTTGCCTGAAGGCGGGCAGCGCGACCATCCTGCGCGGCGGCAAGGAAGCGCTGCAGTCGAACATCGTCCTCGGTCGCGTGATCGATGCGGCGCTGGCGGCGGCCGGCGTGCCCGAGGGTGCTGTGCAGATCATCGAATCGAGCGACCGCGCCATCATCGGCGAGATGCTGGCGATGAAGCAGTACATCGACCTGATGGTGCCACGCGGCGGCGAGGAGTTGATCCGCTTCGTCGAGAAGAACGCCACGATGCCGGTGCTGATCGGCGGCATCGGCGTCTGCCACACGTACATCGACCGCGACGCCGATCTCGTGAAGGCGCGCGACATCGTCGTCAACGCCAAGACGCGCCGCTACAGCGTCTGCAACGCGCTCGATACGGTGATCATCCACGCGGACGTCGCGGCGGCGGTGCTGCCGCAACTGGCGGATGCACTCGTCGAGAAGGGTGTGGAGCTGCGTTGCGACGAGCGCTCGTACGCCGCGCTCGAAGGGCGCCCGGGCGTCGTCCGCGCGACGGGCGAGGACTACGGCAAGGAGTTCCTCTCGCTCGTCGCCTCGGTCAAGGTCGTGGATTCGTACGACGACGCCGTCGACTTCATCTACCGCTACAGCAGCGGCCACTCCGACGCGATCGTCACGGAGAACTACACGACGGCGATGCGTTTCTTGCGTGAGGTCGATACGGCGGTGTGCTACGTCAACGCCAGCACGCAGTTCACGGACGGCGCGCAGTTCGGCCTCGGCGCGGAGATCATCGACGCGACGCAGAAGTTCCACGCGCGCGGCCCGGTGGGGTTGCGGGAGATCTGCACCTACAAGTGGATCGTCTTCGGCAACGGCCACGTGCGGCCGGCGTAGCAGAAGCCGCTCCGCGCGGACTGGAAAGCCCGCGCCACAGCCACGGACACTTTCTCAGCTAGACGGCGGCGTGCTTTGAGCGTGGGATGCGAGTGCGGAGCACCTTTGTGCCGTGGTCGTCGTACAGCATCGGCACGCTTTCGAAGATGTCGACCTGCGCGGCGTATTCGAGGTCGTTGGTGAAGCCGAGCGCCGCCAGACCGCGGCCGTGCGCCGACTGCCGGAAGATCCGCATGGCGTCGCCGCGATACCAGTGCCAGAGGTGCAGCGCCGCCCACGCCTCGTCGGTCAGCACGAGCGCCGGGTCGTGCTCGCGCGCGGCTTCGACGATCGCGCCGGCCGCGGCGGTGTCCTCCAGGCTGAACGCCGTGCCGCGTTCGACGCCCGCGCACATGACCGCCGCATCGAGATCGCGTTTCGCCGCTTCGTCGAGCAGGCGGCGGGCAGCGGCGCGGCGGTTCGTCAACGCCGCGGCGAAGACGACGGGCGCCTGCGCCGCGGCGGTCAGCGCGCGCGTGCCGTTGGTGGTGAACAGCACGGCGGACTTGCCTTTGAAGGAGAGCCCGGCGAACTCGGCGGGCGAGTTGCCGTAATCGAAACCGGCGGGGGGTCGTGCCTTGATCTCACCGCAGAGCAGCGAGAAGTTGTTGAGCGCGAGCTTGCGCGCCTGCTGCAGGTTGTCGCTGACGATCGCCCGCAGGAGGCCGCCTTCGAGCATGGTGATCGCGGACGTGGTCGCGCGCAGCACGTCGACGACGGCGACGGCGTAGCCTCGCGGCTCGCGCAGGAGCAGCGGCGTCAGCGCGACGGTGATCTTCATATGTTGGAGCGTACGGCCAGCGTGCCGCGCCGTCGATGGCAGATCGTCAAGTTCGCTGGCTGGCTGTCAACAGGCGAGGCTCCGGCGGCGACCTGGCGGCACCGCGCGCCGTGCCCCTACGACGGCGCGGCGCACCGGGCGGGACGCCAGCGGCTATCATGGGCGCATGGCTCGCATCGAGGCGTCGATCGAGGACTTCGGGACGCGGGTGGCGGAGATCCCGCGGAGCTTCTGGCGGCGGCATGGCGACATGTCGCTGGCGACGCTGCCCGGCGGCGTCCGGCTGGCGGTGCTCACATCGCCCTTCATCGTCCGATGGGCGGCCTGGCTCGTCGCGGTGCTGATCGTCTTCATCGCCGACGTGCCGGAAGCGAACCGGCACTTCGAGCCGTGGCTGCTGCTGGGCACGATGGCGCAGACGGCGGCGGTGACGTTCTACGTGCCGGTGATCCGGCCGCTGCTGCTGCCGGCGGTCCGCCGCTACTTCGACGCGCCGGAGAACAACGACGTGCTTGCGCTGGGCCTCAGCGACCTGGCGCTTTCGATGACGGCCGTCTACCTCAGCGGCGGATGGGGCAGCCCGTACTACCACTTCGCGCTGACAGCGCTGCTGATCCCGGCCTTCTTCCTCACCTTCCGCGGCGTGCTTGCGCTGGGCGGCGCCTACATGGCCGCGTACGTGTTCGGACTGGCGGTGTTTGGCGAAGGCGTGCGCGGCGGCTGGAAGGACAGCAACCTCAACAGCTTCATCGGCGCCATGGGGACGCCGTTGCTCGTCGCGCTGGTCCCGAACTACCTCGGCAGCGTGCTGCGCGAACTCGAGACGGCGCGGCAGGACGCGGTGGAGGCCCTGGGCGACAGCGAACTGCTGTACCGCGTCGCGCGCGCGTTCCTCGAAGGCGGCCGCCGGCTGGGCGACGTGCTGCCGAATGTCGCGGCGTCTGCGCGCGAGGTATCGCGCTTCGACGAGGTGGTGCTGCTGATCCCGGACGTGCTGGCCAGCAGCGGCGAGACATACGCCTACGGCCTGGCACTGGCCGACCTGCCCGAGCAGTCGGGCCTGGCGGAGGCATTCGACACGGACAGCGCTCGCACGTACGTGGCCTCGCGCCTGCCCGCGCCGCTGGATGCTGCGTTCGCCGGCTGCGCGTGGGTCGGCGTCGTGCCGCTGCGGTCTGCCGACGCCGTCGAAGGGTGGCTGGTGGCGGGCGCGTACGCGCGCCCGGCCGCAATCCACCACGAGGTGCGCCTGCTCGACGCCATCGCCGGCCAGATCGCGCTCGGCGTGCGCAACATCCGGCTGACCACGCGCGTCGCGGAGTTGGCGGCCGAGGGCGAGCGCGGCCGCATCGCGCGCGAGATCCACGACGGGATCGCGCAGATGGTGTACATGCTCTCGCTGAGTCTCGAGACCGCCGTCGATCGCGTCGGCAGCGACCCGGAGGAGCAGCGGCAGCGCCTGAAGGATCTGACGGCGCTGGCCAAGAACGCGCTGTGGGAAGTGCGGCAGTACATCTTCGACCTGCGGCCGCTGTTGAGCGGCGACGAGGGGCTCGTCGGTGCGGTGCAGGGGCAGGTGAAGGAGTTCCAGGCGGTCGCCGACATGCCCGTCGAGGTGACCGTGACCGGTACGCCGGCGCGCCTGCCGGTCGAGACGAGCGCCGCGCTCTATCGCATCGTGCAGGAGGCGCTCGGCAACGTCTTTCGGCACGCGCGCGCGTCGAAGGCGCAGGTGGCGCTGGGGTTCGATGACGGCATCATCCGCCTGGCCATCGCCGATGACGGCATCGGCATTGCCGAGGCGGAGCCGGGAGCGCGCGTAGGGTACGGCATGGGCAACCTGCGGCAGCGGGTTGAAGATCTGGGCGGGACACTCGACGTGCGCAGCGAGGCGGGCGTGGGCACGCGCATCGACGTGACGGTGCCTGTAGTGGCAGTTGGAGGCGACGAATGAAGACGAGGCTGATGATCGTCGATGACCACGAGGTGGTGCGGATGGGCCTGCGCGCGGCGCTCGACGTGGAGCCGGACTTCACGGTGGTCGCGGAGGCCGCCAACGGGCGCGAGGCGATCGAGAAGGCGCGCGCGCACCGCCCCGACATCGTGCTGATGGACGTGCGAATGGAGGGCATGGACGGCATCGAGGCGTGCCGCGAGGTGCGGAGCGAGCTGCCGGAGACGAAGGTGCTGATGCTGACGTCGTTCGCCGAGGAGGAGACCGTGGTGGCCGCGGTGCTGGCCGGCGCGGCGGGGTACGTGCTGAAGAACGTCGCGCGGGCGCGCCTGCTGGAAGCGCTGCGGGCGGTGGCCGCCGGCGAGTCGCTGCTCGATTCGAAGGTGACCAAGGGCTTGCTGGAGAAACTCATGGCCGCGCGCACGGCGCCGGATGATGACGGCGAGCTGACGGCGCGCGAGCGCGAGGTGCTGGTGCTGATCGCCGACGGCGCGACGAACAAGGAGATCGCGGCGAAGCTCGTCGTGAGCGATAACACGGCCCGCAACCACGTCAGTCATATCCTGTCGAAGCTCGGCTTCTCGCGCCGCTCGGAGGCCGCGGCCTACGCGGTGAAGAAGGGGCTGGTGAAGGACGGGTAGCGCCTGCGGCGCTAGAACAGAGAACAGAGGGCAGACAACAGAGGCGAAGCACGGAAGACGCACTGGGTGCGCGCGACTGCAGAGAACAGACAACAGAACGTGATGCGGCGCAGCGCTCGTCCTATTCTCTGCTCTCTGTCGTCTGCTCTCTGTTCTCGCTCGTGAGAGCGCGGCCGCCGGTCTTGTCGATCTTGCGGCCCTGCTTCTCTTCGAGGCGGCCGAGGGCACGGCCCTTTTCGGGGTGCGGGTCTTCGATGAGGCCGTAGATCTCGCGCCCTTCGTGGTCCTCTGGCAAGTGCTCGGTGATCGGAAGACCTTCCGAATTACAGAAGAGCAGTCAATGACAGTACTTGTACTTCTGCATCTCCTCGCAGGCGCAGATCCAGGTGCTCCGCTTGGCCTCCTCCGCCTTGTCCTCGTAGAAGTTGCACGGGCACAACGGCCGGCCGACCTCATCGATGTGGCGGGCGAGGCCGATCACCAGGAACTCCGTGATCTCGCGCTGGGGGTGGAGGTACGAGCCGCTCTTCTCGGCGAACTTCGTCACGAACTTCCACATCTTCTCGAGGTTCTGCGGAGACGCCTGCTGTCGGTCCTCGTCGGTCGGCTGTTCGAGCGTCATCGCTGCTCCGGCACTACTTGGGGGCGCCGGCCGCTTCGTTCTTGAGGTAGAAGGTCATCGACTGCAGGGACAGCACGGGGTCGATGTCCTTGACGTGCACGTAGGGCGGCACGTGCGCGGCGATCGGCGCGTAGTTGAGGATCGCTTTGACGCCGCATTCGACCAGCGCATCGATCACCTGCTGCGCCGCCGGGGCGGGCGTGGCGACGATGCCGATGTCGGGCGCGCGCCCGGCCAGCGTGTCGCGGATCTCGTCGACGCACTTGATGGTGAGGTGGTCGACGCGCTCGCCGACGACCTCCGGGTCGCTATCGAACGCCTCGATGATGTGGAAGCCTTGCGGCGCGAAGCCGCCGTAACTGAGGACGGCGCGGCCGAGCTGGCCGACGCCGACCACCACCATCGTCCACTTGCGGTCGAGGCCGAGGATCTGGTGGAGCTCTTCGAGCAGGCGCTTGACGTTGTAGCCGCGCCCCTGCTTGCCGAAGCGACCGAAGTAGCTGAGATCCTTGCGGATCTGCGCCGGCGTGACGCCCAACTGCGATCCGAGTTCCTGCGAACTGACGACGTCGCGGCCGTTGCGCTCCAGCGCGGCGAGCGCGCGCGCGTAGACCGGGAGGCGGTCGATGACGACGTCGGGTATCTCGATGGGCATCGGGCTCCAATGCGCGGCTCGTTAGCGAGGGTGCGAGCCTGATTGCGCAATTTTTCGCAATGTAACACCGACCTTCGCATGGGTCAACGAGGGGGCTGGCCGAGTTGTTGGCGGCTCGGTGCGCCCGGCGCGCATGCGGCGAGCGGCTCGGCCGCGTGCTTTTGCGTGCCGTTCGCGCCTGTCATGGCGGAGGCGAACGGCCAACTTCAGGCAGTGCCGCGCCAGGACTGAGGCGCTACGCTAGAGCGGGAGCGCCAGGATGTCGCGGTAGACGGCGCCGTTGCCCTTCACGTGCAGACGCACGCCGATGATCCGTACCTTCAGCCGGCCACCGGGCTGATCGTCGAAAAACACCTCATCGCCCTTCTCGAAGCGGTACTCGCTCTCGATCGTCGCGAGCAGGCGGCCCTTCTGGGGCGTGAACGGGTCGGATTCGAATATCTCTGTCCTCACGAAGCTATCCTCCGCTACTCGTACCTCAGCGCTTCGGCGATGGGCAGGCTCGACGCCTGCCGCGACGGGACCAGCGTCGTCAGCACCGACGCGACGAACACGGCGACGACCACGACCCCGATCTGCCACCACGGCACGTAGAACGCCGTGAAGCCGGCCGTCTTGAACTCCTCGCTCGCCAGCAGGCGGCTTGCAAGCAGGAGAGCCAGCCAGACGCCGTTGGCAATGCCGAGCACGGCGATGAACGCCGACTCCAGCACGAACGAGAGCGCGATGCTGCCGCGCGTGAAGCCGATCGCCCGCATCAGCCCGATCTGCTGCCGCCGCTCGACAACGGTCCGGAACGCGATCACTCCGAGGGCGGCGATGCCGACGACGAGGCCCAGGGCCATGAACCCCTGGACCAGGTAGAAGAACGAACTGTTCAGCCGCTGCTCCTTCTCGACCTGGTGCTGGATGGAGCGCGCCTGCACGCCGTGCTGCCCCAGCACCGTCTCGATCTTCTCGGCCTCCGCTTTGGCATCGACGCCGCGCTTGAGGCGGATGAAGTAGCGGGTGTAGAGCGAGGGGAGGGTATCGCTGAACGCGCCTCCGCGGAGGTAGAGGCCGCGGTACGTCTCGCTGGACGCACGGCTCATGATGCCGATGATCCGCACGGGGCGCACCTTGTCGCTCGACGTGTTGCGCACCGTGAGCGCGAAGGGGCTGAACTCCTGCCCGCCGCTCTCGTAGTTCGCCAGCGTGAAGCGAGAAGCCGTGACATTCGCGTAATTGATGCCGGGGACGACGCTGCCATCGATCACGGCGTTGTTGGGATCGTCGCGCACGGCGTCCCATACCTCGCGGTCGGTCTTGTAGCCCGCCGCCCGCGCCTGAAGCGCGATCTGGTTCTCGTTGAGAAAGACGTCGTCGGCGCCGAGGACCATGAAGGCATGCGGGTTTCCCTGCTGGCGGTTGCCGATGAACTCCGCGATCTCCGTGGCGCGCGGGTTGGCGACGTAGACCTGGCTGATGGATTCAATCACCCGGGTGTCGAAGAACGCGCGGTCGAGCGCTTCGCCAAGCGGGCCCAGCCGGTTGCCGTTGGCTTCGGTGTAGCCGTTCGTGGGCAGTTCATCGACCTGGATGTCCCAGCCGCCGCGTGCGTCCGAGGCGAGGAAGAGCCGGCGGAAGTTCAGGTTCATCGTGGAGATCATGACGAGCGCGAAGACGACGAGCGACATCATGGCCACCGTCATGCCGGTGCGGAGCTTGTTGGCGAGCGGGTAGGCGACGGCCGTTCGAACCGCCGGCACCGCCCGCGAGAACACGATCCCGATGGCGCGCACGGGGCCCAGCAGCACCTCGGCGTTGTGGATGACGATGAACGTCGCGGCGGCGACCATCAGCACGCCGGCGACGAAGAAGGTTTCGATGCCGGCGTCCAGCCTGCCGGTGATCGGCTCCAGCGTGCCGCCGACGACGAGCACCCAGAGCAACAGCACGGCGACGCCCGCGACGGTGAACACGAGCCGCTCCGGCCTCGCCGCGGCGCGGGCGATGAATGCCAGGCCGAGGACCGCCAGCGAGATGCCGGCGCCGAAGGGATAAGCTTCGTTCGACAGCATGCCCCAGGTCGCAGCGGCGACGCCGCCTGCGATCATGACGCCACCGAGGACTGCGGAAGCGCGCCCGGTGGCGTGCGGTGGCGGCTCGTTCGCGTCGCGGATCGCGGCGACGATAGTCATGTTGCTCACGCGCCACGCCGAAAGCAGGACCGTGAGGAAGGTGAGGACGACGCCCAGGCAGTACGAGATGACGAGGCTGCGCGCCGTCACGTGGAAAACGATCGCCACATCGAACGAGTGAAAGATGTACTGGATCGCCTGCGCCATGCCGAGCGACACGAGCACGCCGAGGGCCGCGCCAACTGCCGCCGACGTGACGCTGTACGCCATGCCTTCGGCCATGAACGCCTCGATGAGCTGCATCCGCTTCATGCCGATGGCGCGCGCCATGCCCATCTCGGGGCGCCGCTCCGCTGCCAGCATCACCAGGATCAGGAAGACCAGCAGCAGCCCCGCGGCGATCGAGAACAGCCCGAGGACGACGAAGATGGCCGTCATGTTCGCGCCCAGCTCTTCGGCGCGCTCGATCCGGTCCTGCTTGAGCTCGTTCACCTCGAACCGCGATGGGCCGAGTGCGGTGTAGATGGCCTCGGTGGCGCGGCCGGTGCCGCTGGCGCCGTCGCGCACGCCGCCCTTGTTTGAGATGGCGATGAAGCCGGCCGAACCCCGGAAGCTGAACAGCTCTTGCGCCGTGCTGAGCCTGATCACCATGCCTGTGGGCTGGCCCTGCGTCCAGCCGGTGAGCATGGTGTCCTGCACCACTCCCGCGACTGTGAACGTTGTGGGCGCCTGGCTCACCCATATGTCGATCCGGTCGCCGATGACGATGCCGAGCGCCTTCGCCGTCGAGACGTTGACGAACGCATCGAACTTCCTGAGCGCGGCGACGTCGAGCGGTACGCTGCCGTCGTAGTTCATGATGTCTTCTTCGAAGCCCGCCATGAACCGCTCGTCAAGCCCCACCAGGATCACGCGCGGCTCGGTGCGCTTCACGCGGGAGCTGGTGGCGGGCACGGGCAGCCGCACGCCGGGCAGCATACCGTCGATGTTGTCATTGCCGTTGAGGCCGGCGAGCAGCTCGTTGGTGATGGCGCGCGGGATCAGGCCGGCGGGCGCGACCTGCTCGTCGGTGAACTCCAGGTTCTTGCGGTTCTCGTGGACCTGCACCAGTTCATCGACGTGGCCGAGCTTCACGTAGGTGTCGTTGGTGATGCTGTACTTGACGGTATCGCCCGTCGCGAAGGCAGCGGCCACGATCACCGTCGAGAGCATCAGCCCCAGCACGATGAGGACGGACTGGAGGCGCCTGCGCGGGATGTTGCGCAAGCCGATGACGAACAGCACGCGGTTGCGGAGGGCGACGGCGGCCACCGATGCCAGCGCGATGGCGAGCATCGCCGCCAGCACGATCATGATCGCCGTCATGGAAGCGCCGAAGAGGTCAGTCATAGCGCCCGCCCGGGTTCAGTGCCGCGCAGACGGACGGTGCGTGGAACACGAGTCAAGCCTGTCGGACCCCCCGCTCCGGTTCGGGCATCTTATGGCATGTCCGGAAGCCCGGCAACCGCTGCCCGCCGCGCGGGCAGCGGCGCTACTCGTACCGGAGCGCCTCGGCGATGGGGATGCTGGACGCCTGACGCGAGGGGATGATCGTCATGACGAGCGAGGCGAGGAAGGCGAAGACGCCGATCGCCGTGATCTGCAGCCAGGGGATGTAGAAGCCGCTCGTGCCGCCCGCGCCGAACTCGTCGCCCTGCACAAGTTGCTGGGCCAGCAGCAGGCCGAGGCCGATGCCGCTGAAGATGCCGAGCAGCGTGATGAACGACGATTCCATGATGAAGCTCATGGCCACGGCGCCGCGCGTGAATCCGATCGCGCGGAGCATGCCGATCTGCTGGCGGCGCTCGACGACGGTGCGGAAGGCGATGACGCCGACGGCGGCGATGCCGACGAAGAGCCCGATGCCCATAAAGCCCTGGATCAAGTACAAGAAGCCCGCGCTCTGCGCCTGTTGGTCTTCGATCAGTTTGCGCAGCGAGTCGGCCTGCACACCCTGCGACAGGAGCGCCTTCTCGATGCCGCGCGCCTCGGCCCGCGCGTCGGCACCAGGATGCAGCTTCACCAGGTGGACGCTGGACTCCGGGCGCGCGAACGTGGCGTCGAAGGCCTCGGGCGAAAGATACAGCCCGTAGTAGATCGCGCTGGCCTTAAGCGAGAAGATGCCGATGATCTCGACCTCGCGCAGGGTGCCGGGCTCGGAGGAATCGCGCACCTGCACACTGAGCCCCTTGAGCACGCGGTCCTTCGTCTTGACACCCTCGAGCATGAACGCGCCGGGGGGGCCGAATCCGCCGCTTGGGACGGCGAACGCGTCAATCACCGCGGCGTTGGGGTTGTCGCGCAGTTCGCGCCACACGTCGGCGTCCGAAGACAGCCGTTCGGCGCGCGCCTGGAACTTGATGCCGTTGCCGCTGATGAAGGACTCGGTCGGGCCGGTGATGGGATACTTGGCGAAGTCGTCGCCCGTCTCGCCCGCCTGCGGAGCCATGCGCACTTCGGCGACGCGCTGGTTCGCGATGCGCACGTCTTCGACGGCGACGATGTTGGCGGTGTCGTGGCCGGCGGCCTGGAGCGCCGCCGTCAGGTCCGCGATCGGGTTGCTGGGGTTCTCGGTGACAGCGATATCGTAGCCCCCGAGCGCGTCATCGCTGAGGAAGATTCGGTCGAAATTCGAATTCATCGTGGCCATCATGACGAGCGCGAACATCACGAGCGAGATCATGGCGATGGTCATGCCGGTGCGGAACTTGTTCGCCAGGGGATACGCGACCGCGGTTCGGATCGATGGCACCAGGTGGGAGAAGCCGCTGCCCGCGCGCACCAGCGCGCCGAGCATAACGTCGGCGTTGTAGACGAGCACGAAGGTGCCGGACATCACCATGGCGAAGCCGCTGATGAAGAACATCTCCATGCCGCCATCGAGCTCGGGCGGGATGTGGCCGCCCGCGCCCAGCAGCCAGTACGTCAGCAGAAACAGGCCCATCGCCGTGAACACCGCGCGTTGCGCGAACCTCAACATCACCAGCGTCAGGGCGATGCCCAGCACCATCAGCGTGAAGCCGAGCGAGAACGGCCCGCCTTGGTGCGACATCCAGCCCACCGCCAGGAGCGCGCCGCCCACAACGATCGCCAGCGTGCCCGTCTGGAAGATGCGGTTCAGGCCCATGAGCGCGGCCACCAGCGCCAGTCCACCCAGCACGATCGCGCCGACCCCGAGCAGGACGGCAGCGACGCTGGCCGCCGCCGACTGCTCGTAGAGCGCCGTGGCGGCCATGAACAGGCCCGCCGTCACGCCCGCAAACAACGGCGACACGATGATGAAGCCGAGTCCGATGAGCCAGTCGCTGAGTCGGCTCGGCTTGAAGACCAGCCACTTCGCGTAGAGCGGCAGCGAACGCGCACCCCGCCACTCGGGCTGTGTGCTCGGCGGCACCGGGTCGGCGGCATCGCGAATGGCGCTGACGATGTTGAGGTTGCCGATGCGCCACGAGGAGAAGGTGACGGTGAGGAACGTCAGCACGACGCCGAGCGAGTACGACACGATGAGGCTGCGCGGCGTGACGTGGAAGGTCATCGACAGGTCGAATTGGGAGAAGATCGCCGCCATGATGCGCATCATGATCATCGAGACGACGATACCGAGCGCGCAGCCGACGGCGGCGGCCGCGGTGTTGTAGGCCATGCCTTCTGAGATGAACATCTGCACCAGGTGCTGGCGCTTGGTGCCGACGGCGCGCACCATGCCCATCTCCATCTTCCGCTCCGCCGCGAGCATGACGAAGATGAGGAAGATCAGCATCATGCCGGCGGCGATGGAGAACAGCCCGAGCACGACGAAGAAGGTCGTGAAGAAGCTGGCGACCATCGCGGCCTCTTCGACGGCGTCGGCCTTCGCGCTGGCGGCGCGCCAGCTCGTGCCCTGGAGCTTCTCATTCAAGGCGATCTTGATCTGCTTGGAGCCGTTGACGCCGCTATGCACGCCACCGTCGTTCGACACCGCGATGAGGTCGACTTCGCCGGGCCGTGCGAAGAGCTCCTGCGCGCGCGCAAGGCTCAGCACCAAGCCCTGGGGCGAGCCAAGCACGGTGCCGCTCAGCACGCGGTCCTCGACGATGTCGCGCACGGTCAGCACGTGAGGCTCGCCGCGCGTGAAGATCTGGATCTGGTCGCCCTTCTGGATGTCGAGTTTGTCCGCCGCGGACGCGTTAGCGTATACCTCGTCACGGGCCAGCGCGTCGATCGGAGCGGGCTGGCCCGCCTTCGTCTCGATATCGCTCTCAAACCCCAGCATGCGCGACGGGTCGAGGCCGACGAGCACGACGACCGGCTCCGTCTGTCCGGCGCGGGGGTTCGTGACGGGCACCGGTCCGCGGATCACGCCGACCGCGCCATCGACGCCGGGGATCGACTTGAAGGCGTCCGCGTATTGCGCCGCCTGACCTTCGGGAATCGGCCGGGCGGCGATCATGGCGGCGGCATCGAATTGGCCGCTCTCCTTGTCCGACTGCGCCTGCACGACTTCATCGATGCTGTGCATCCGGTCGAACACCTGGCTGGTGATGCTGTAGGCGACGGTGTCGCCGATGCTGAAGGCGGTGCTGATGATTAGCGTGCTCAGCATCAACCCGATGACGATGAGCAGCGTTTGCGCGCGCCGCCGCGGGATGTTGCGGATGCCGATGAAGAACATCACGCGGTTGCGGAGCACGATCCAGCCGACGGTCGACACAGCGATCCCCAGGATCACGAGCAACGCGATCATGATGTAGGTCATCGAAAGGCCGAAGAGTTCGCTCATGAGCGCGCCGCCCTTTCCGGGATCTCCTCGCGCACGATGCGGCCGTCTTTCATGTGGATGATGCGGTGGCAGCGCGCGGCCACGTCCGGGGCGTGCGTGACGATGACGAAGGTCTGGTTCTTGCGCCGGTTCAGGTCGCCGATCAGGTCCATGATCTCGTTGGCGTTCTGCGTGTCGAGGTCGCCCGTGGGCTCGTCGCCCCAGACGATGGCGGGCTCGTTGACGAGCGCGCGCGCGATGGTGACGCGCTGCCGCTGGCCGCCGGAGAGCTGCGACGGCTTGTGGCGCGCCCACTCGCGCAGGTGGACGAGGTCCAGCGCCGCCTCCGCCTTTGTGCGCGCCGCGGCCGTCTTCGTGCCGGACACGAGCAGCGGCAACTCGACGTTCTCGATCGCGCTCAGTACGGGCAGCAGGTTGTAGAACTGGAAGACGAAGCCCATCTGGCGCGCCCGGAACTCCGTGCGCTTGTTGTCGGAGAGGCGGTTGATGTCCTCCTCGTTGATCAGGATCAGCCCCTCATCGATCGTGTCGAGGCCGCTGAGGCAGTTGAGGAGCGTCGTCTTGCCGCAGCCGGACGGGCCCATAATCGCCACCATCTCGCCGCGGGCGACGCTGAAGGTGACGCCCTGAAGCGCGTTTACGGTGACGTCGTCGGTGCGATAGGTCTTGACGACGTCGCGGGCGTCGATGATCAGGTCCTTCCCATCGCGGGAAGGGAGTGCTACGGGCTTCATCGGTTGGGTGGTCATCGTCCGGGTCCTTTGCGTATGCGGGGCGGGCGGGTGTGGCGGCGGGGAGCGCTGCCCGATTGTGTGAAATCTATCACGAATACCCGTGACGGGTCAAAGAAAGGCTCGCTGCCATCAAGTTAGCAGACCGGCCGGTCGGCGGACCCGCTCGGAGGGTTAAGGTTTTCGTAACGTATGAATCGTGAGTCCGCGAACGCACGACCGGTGGTGGTGGTCCGGCGATCCTTGCGTTTCGCTCCCGATCTCTTGTGGATGCTCGTGCCATTTCGTGTGAGTCTCCTTCTCCTCCGGCTCTGGCCGGACAGTTGTCCCCGCCCGTCAGCCGCGCAGGTACGCCAGGACGGCCAGCACGCGCCGGTGGTCCGAGTCCGCGGGGTCGATCCCGAGCTTTCCGAAGATGCTGGTGACGTGCTTCTCGACCGCGCCGTCGCCCACGCCCATCGCCGCTGCGATCGCGCGGTTGGAGCGCCCCTCCGCCATCAGCGAGAGCACCTCCTGTTCGCGCGGCGTGAGCGCACCAACGCGGTCGTCCCTGCGGCGCCGGGTGAGGAGTTGCGCCACGACCTCGGGATCGAGCACGGTGTCGCCGCTGGCCACATGCCGCACGGCTTCCAGGAACGCTCCGACATCGGCGACGCGGTCCTTCAAGAGGTAGCCGATGCCCGGCTCGCCGCCCGCGAGCAACTCTGCGGCGTACGTCTCCTCGACGTACTGTGAGAGCACCAGCACCGGCGTACCGGGCACGCGCCGCCGCGCCTCGATCGCCGCCACCAGCCCTTCGTCCCGGTACGCCGGCGGCATCCTCACATCGACGATCGACACGTCCGGCCGGTGCTGCTCGATGGCGGCGATGAGGCCCGGGCCGTCGCCGACGGCGGCCACGACCTCGAAGCCGGCCTCGGTCAGCAGGCGCACCAGACCTTCGCGGAGCAGTACGGAATCGTCGGCTATCACTACGCGCATGGCAGCTCCGCTCGAATGCTTGTCGGTCCGCCGGGCGGGCTGTCGACTCGCAGCCGGCCATCAATGCCCGCGACGCGGTCCTCAAGTCCCTGGAGCCCCGTGCCGCGCGCGCGGTCGGCATCTCCCCGCCCGTTGTCCCACACCTCCACGATGATCCTCTTGCCGGTTTCCCACGCCGTCACGCGCGCCTTGCTGGCGCCGCTGTGCCGCGCGATGTTCGTGAGCGACTCGGCCACTACGAAGTACGCCGTCATCTCCACGATGTCGGGTGGCCGCTTGCTCAGCTCGACATCGACCACCACCGGCACCGGGCAGCGCGCCGCGAGCGCCGATATCGCCGCATCGAGGCCGCGGTCGGCCAGGATGGCCGGCGAGATGCCACGCACAAGCTGTCGCAACTCGGCCAGCGTCGACTTGGCTTCGTCATGCGCGCGCGCCACCAGCGCGCTCACGGCCTCCGGGTCGCTTTCCAGCTTCTCGCGCGCCATGCCCAGGTCCATCGCGAGCGCGGTCAGGTGCTGTTGGACGCCGTCGTGCAGGTCGCGCTCGATGCGCCGCCGCTCCTGCGCCGCGGAATCGAGCACCCGCGAGCGGCTGGTACTCAGCACGTCGACCCTGCTGGCAAGCTCGTCGCGGCTCGGACCGAGCAACGCCTGCGCCATCAGGGCGTGCCCCGTCGCCATGAGCCGGATGAGGTACAGCACGAGCAGCAGGGCGGGCAGAGCGATGGCGGCCGCGATCAGCGCTTCCGGAAGCGTATCAATGACCGGGCCGTAGCTTTCGCTGATCCGCACGCCACCGCCGGGCAGTGCCCAGAAATAGTCGATGTCCGCTCCGTGGCGTTCGGCGATCCGCACGCCGTCCGGTAGCGCCCAGAAGTAGATGGGGAGCGTGAGGAAGGCGCCGGTCGTGGCGATGCCCGTCACCGCGATCACGAACTCGACCAGGCCGATGGGAAAGAGAAGGAACAGGTAGATCAGGTCGCGCCAGACCGCACCGTCGGTGAGGAACGCCCGGAGAACTTGCGTCCACGGCCCGTCCGGCAGCGCGCGGTACGGCGAGGGGATATCGACCCCCAGCATCATGCGCACACGCCACCGCTCGGCGCGCGCGCCGAACGTCCAGAGCACCGCAGTAAACAGCAGGATCGGCAGGCCTACGAGCGTGATCACCAGCCCGGCGCCGGTCGAGATCAGCGTCACCAGCACGATGAACCAGAACAGCCCGATCGCGAAGCTGAGTATCAGGAAGAGGAAGGAGATCCACGTCCGCGGGAAGAATGGCAGGCCGATGGTGTTCTTCAGAAGCCGCCAGATGATGTCGCACCGCCGTATCGAGATTCGTCGCTGAGCCGTTTCTCCGATTGTCGGGGTCGCGGCGAGCAATCACAATGCGGCGCGCCAGAGATTTGGGGGTGGGGAGAACCCCCGGCCGTATCTGGACATCGGCAGTGAGTTGAAGCGGCGAGCGGTAAGCCGGCGTTCAGCCGGAAGCTAGTAGCTGGCGACGAGCGTTTCCTCTTCGGTCGGGAGGCTGCGCTTGATCACGTCCAAGTACTCCAGCGCGACGCCGGCGCCGATGGCCACGCAGTCGAGCGGGTTCTCGGCGATGTGGCACGGCACGCCCGTCTCCTGCGTGAGCAAGATGTCGAGGTGCCGCAGCAGCGCGCCGCCGCCCGTCAGCACAATGCCGCGATCGATCACGTCGGACGCGAGTTCCGGCGGCGTGCGTTCGAGCACGCTGCGCACGACCGAGACGATCGTCGCCAGCGAATCCTGGATCGCCGCCGTGACGTCGCTCGACTGGACGGTGAGCGTCTTCGGCAGGCCGCTGATCTGGTCGCGGCCGCGGATCTCCATCTTCAACTCTTCGTCGAGCGGGATCGCGGCGCCGATCGTCACTTTCATCTCTTGCGCCGTCCGCTCGCCGATCATCAGGTTGTAGCGGCGTTTCACGTACTGCAAGATCGCATCATCGAGCCGGTCGCCGGCGATGCGCACGCTTTCGCTGACAACGATGCCGTACATGGAGATCACGGCGGCTTCCGTCCGGCCGCCGCCGATATCCACCACCATGTTGCCGCTGGGCGAGTTGATGGGGATGCGGGCGCCGATCGCAGCGGCGAGCGGTTCCGGCACCAGGTGCACCGGGCGCCTGCCGCCGGCCTGCTCCGCCGCATCGCGCACGGCGCGCTGCTCCACGCTGGTGACGCCGGCGGGGATGCAGACCATCACTTCCGGCTTGATCAGGTTGAAGCGGCCGACGACGCGCGAGATGAAGTAGCGAAGCATCGCCTCGGTGATCAGGTAGTCGGCGATGACGCCGTCGCGCATGGGGCGGATGACGGAGATGCTGCCGGGGACGCGGCCCATCATCTCCTGCGCTTCGCGGCCGACGGCGACGACGGTGTTGTCGCGGTTGGCGAGCGCCACGACGGACGGCTCGTTCACGACGATGCCGCGGCCCTTGACGTAGACGAGCACGTTCGCGGTGCCGAGGTCGATGCCGATGCGCTTCGGGAGCATGGGGTTGCCCTTCCTGTGCCTGGCGGCGGGGGAATATTCAGGGTCCGCTGCGGGGGAACACGCGCTGGAGCGACCGGGACGCCGTGCCCTCACGCGGCGCCGCGCTGCTACGCCCGCTCGATGTCGGCGCCCAGCGCGCGCAGTTTACCATGAAGGTCCTCGTGCGCGCGTTCGATGTGATAGACATCGCTGATCTCGGTCGTACCCTCGGCGACAAGCGCGGCGAGCACGCACGCGCTGCCGGCCCGCACGTCGAGTGCCGACACGGGCGCGGCGAGCAGCTTCGTGGGGCCGGTGATGATTGCCGTCGGTCCGCTCGCGACGACGTTCGCGCCCATCTTCCGCAGCTCGGCGATGTAGAGCAGGCGGTTCTCGTAGACGCGCTCGTGGATGGTGCTGGCGCCCTTGGCTTGCGTCAAGAATGCCGCAAGTTGCGGCTGCAGGTCCGTCGCCAGCCCCGGGTACGGCAGCGCCTGCGCGCTCACGGCGGTGTAGTTGCCATCGCCGCGCACGCGCAGGCCCGCGTCCGTCGGCTCCACCTCCACGCCCGCCTCGCGCATCTTCATGATCAGCGCGTCAAGATGGTCCGGCACCGCCTCTTCCAGCTCGACCTCGCCACAGGTGATGGCGGCGGCCAGGGCGAAGGTGCCCACCTCCAGGCGGTCGGCGATGATGCGGTGCTCGGTTCCGTGCAGCTCGCGCGCGCCTTCGATGCGCACGAACTGCGTGCCGGCGCCGCGGATGTTCGCACCCATCGCGTTCAGCATCGATGCCAGGCTGGCGATCTCGGGCTCGCTGGCGGCGTTGATGATCGTCGTCGTGCCTTCGGCAAGCGCGGCGGCCAGCATGACGTTGAGCGTGCCCATGACGCTGGGGTAGTCCAGCACGACGCGGTCGCCGCGCAGCGGTCCTTCGCGGTGCACGTCGAACTTGTCGCCGGACTGAGTCACCTCCGCGCCGAGTTTGCGGAAGCCGGCGAGATGCACATCGAGCGGGCGGATGCCGATGGCGTCGCCGCCTGGCGGCGGGCATGCGGCGCGGCCGAAGCGCGCGATCAGCGGGCCCATCACCAGGAAGCTCGCGCGCAGCCGCGCGGCCATCGGCGCCGGCACTTCGCGCTCGTTGACGGCGGCGCAGTTGATGCGCAGCGATGATGACGACAGGTGTTCGATGGTGGCGCCGAGGTGCTCGAGGATCTCCTCCATCTGGCGCACGTCGCCGATCGCGGGCACGTTGTGCAGCACGACGTCATCGGCGGTGAGCAGCGCGGCGGCGATGGCGTAATCGGCGCCGTTCTTCGAGCCGCTGATGCGCACGCGGCCGGACAGGCGCTTGCCGCCGGTGATGCGGTACTTGCCGGAGGGTGGGGTCATCGCCAGAAGGATACGAGATGGGCGTAAAGCTGAGAAGCGCCGCCGCGGTGGTGCGCGTTCCGGCTCGTTCGGGGTGAGCTTGTCAAACCATGAGCACCCTTCGAAAGCTCAGGGCGAACGGGCGCTCCCACTCCTCCGCGGCTCCGCGCCTCCGCGTGACCTTACCCCAGCAGCCCTTCGATCAGCGGGTAGGGCGCACCGAGGATGTCCATGGATGGCGCGCCGGCCCAGCGTTCGAGGACGCTGGCGTACACCGAGCGGAAGTCGGTGGTGTACTTCAGATTGCCGCTATCGAGGTCGGTGAGCGAGGGCGGCGCGCCGTAGAAACCGCCGTTGACCGTGCCGCCGAGCAGGAACATCGGCGCGGCAGTGCCGTGGTCGGTGCCTTCGCTGCCGTTTTCTTCCGGGCGGCGGCCGAACTCCGACCACGTCATCGTCAGCACGTCCCGGTCGCGTCCCAGCGCCGTGAGGTCGGCGTAGAAGGCGGCCAGCGCGTCGCCCAACTGCGCGAGCAGACGCTCGTGGTCCTCCGTCTGGCCGGAGTGGGTGTCGAAGCCGCCGAGCGTCACGTGCGCCACGCGCAGCTTCGCGCCGCTGGCGATCACCTGCGCGATCAGCCGCAGGCCGCTCGCCAGCGATGTCTCCGGGTACGGCACCGCCGGCTGGCGCGCGGCGGCCGCCGCTTTGACCGCCTGCGCGCTCGAGACGGCGTCGTCCGCGGTGCTTTCCAGCAGTGCGGCGTACGGCATGTCCTTCGGGAACTGCTCGTACAGCTTGAGCAGCGCCGACTGCCGGCGGCGCGCCTCCGCCTCGTCCGGGGCGAGCCGCTGGAACCCGTACGATTCGGCGTCGGCGGCGGAGACGATCGGTGCGCTCGCGGAGTACAGCTCCGGCGAGACGAAGCGGTCGACGTTGAACCCGTGGAGCGGGTCGTGCTCTTCGGCTTCGAGCCGCGAGAGATAGCTGCCGAGCCAGCCATCGCCGGCGGCGGCGCGCGGGCCCGCGCTCTGCCAGATCAGCATCGACTGGAAGTGCGAGAGGTTGGGCTTGGCATAGCCGGCGCCGTGCACGATGGCGAGCCGCTTGCCGTCCCAGAGCGGCTTCAGCGCCGCGAGCTTCGGATGCAGCCCGAAGGAGTCGCTCAGCGGCACGACTTGATTGGCGGACACGCCCATCGATGGGCGCAGTTTCGCGTAGGCCGGGTCGCCGTACGGCACAACCGTGTTGAGGCCGTCGTTGCCGCCGGCGAGTTGCACGATCACCAGCGTGCGCGGCGCTTCCTCCACCGTGGCAGCGTCCGCCTCCGACGCGCGGATGGCGAACGCCCCCTTGAAGACGGCGGGCAGCGACGCGTGCGCGGTCCCGAGCGTCACCAGCGCCACGCCGTGCTTCACGAACTCCCGCCTCGTCAGCATCTCCGCCTCCTCATGCGAGCTGGTACTCCGGCGATGCGAAGAGCAGCGCCAGCAGCCCGCGCAACCGCTCATCGCGCCGCGCTTCCGGCAGCGACGCGAAGCCGCCGCCGTCATCGAGATACCCGCGGAGCGCCTCGCGCGCGCCGTCGCTGAGGTCGCCGTCGACGGTGGCCAGCGCCGCCTGGTCGATCGCGTCATCGGCCGAGGCGGGCGGCGCCGGGAACACCGCCGTCACATTGGCCGGGGCGAATGCGCCGCCGCGCGCGAAGCCCCTGCCGCCGGGAACGCCGGGCTGTGGCTTCGCGCCCACGCCGCCGCCGTTCATCAGCGCGGCGGCGGCGTTGACGCGCGCGAACCATGTGCTGGTACCGAGCCACGTGCGGCCGCCGGGCCAGCCGGCGACGTTCGGCGGGTCGAAGAGCGTCTGTCCCATCTGCCGGCACGCCTGCACGACGAGCTTCGGGTCCGGCCGTGCGCCGAGCAGCCGTATGGCGCCGATGGCGAAGGCCGTCGGGCTCTTGACGATCGCCCGGTACGCGCGCGGCGAGTAGAAGGCGTCGGATGTCAGCACCGCGCGCACGACCTGTTTCGTGTCGAAGCCGCTCTCGCGGGCCACGCGAGCGATCGGCTCGATCGTCGCGGGGTCGGGCTGCGGATACGCGAACGCCTCGAACAGCTTGCGCGCGAAGTGCTTCGGCGCCGCTTCGTGCCGCAGGATGATGTCGACGATGGCGGCGGCATCGAAGTTGCCGGTCTCGCCCAGGAAGGTCTTCTGCCCGTCGTCGTGCTGGCGTGGCCGGAAGACGAAGCCGGTCTTCTCCTCCAGCGCGTAGCCGGTGTGTGCGCGCGCCGACTCCTGCACGTCCTGCTCGGTGTAGTTGCCGGCGCCGAGCGTGAACAGCTCCATCAGCTCGCGCGCGTAGTTCTCGTTCGGGTGCGCCTTCGTGCTCGTCTGGATGTCGAGCCAGAGCATCATCGCCGGATCGCGTACGACGCCCTTGAGCAGCACGTCGAGCCGGTCGAAGGCGTGGTCGCGGAAGAACTGGTTCTGGGTGAGCATCACCCCGCCGAACTTCGCCGGCACCTTGGTGAGTCCGCTCGTCAGCAGGCCGTGCCAGAACAGCACCATCTGCTCCAGCATCGGCCGCTCGGTGAGGATCAGGCGCGCCACCCACGTGGCGACGACCTCGCCCGGTTTCGTCGCGTCGTAGGCGAGCGCGGCGATCTCGTCGTCCGTCGCGGTGTCGGTCGTGGCGGTACCTTCGATCAGCGCGTCGACCACGCGTTCGAGCGGCATGCCGCGGTAGCGCTCGACGTCGGCGGCCGCGGCGGCGAACGTCGTGCGGCGCAGCAGGTGGCGCAGGCGGGCCTCGTCCGTCGCCAGCGCATCCGGCCGCGGCGCGGCCGTGGGCGTGGCATGCGCCTCCGGCGATGGGCCGGCACCGTCGCGTTCCTTGAGCACGAGGGCCGTCGCGCCGCCCGCCGTCAGCAGCGCCGCGCCCGCCGCTGCGCCGCCGAGCAAGCGCCTCCGGCTGATGCGGATGACGGGCTTCTGCGTCTCGTTCACCTGGTCGCCTCCGCCTACAGTGTCGTCCGCGCGCGGCTCCTGCGTGTTATGGGATGCCAGCCCTCGTGTAAACGCTGGGGAAAATCTGACCTGAGCATAGCGGGCGTCCGGGAACTTTTCCGGCGCCCGTGGCGTCCAACTCGTATCCCCGCTTTTGTTGGGAGAACGAGGAGGACAGTGATGTTTCAACGAATCGAATCCCGGAAGTTCCTCGCCGCCGCAGGCCTGGTGTTCGCGGTGGCGCTGTTTGCCGCCTGCAGCGGGTCATCCGCCGACAGGGACAGCGCGGCAAGAGGCCCCGCCGGCTCGGACGGCGCGTCATCGCAGACAAGCAGCTACGACGCGAAATCCGGCGCGATTGCCGGCTCGGAAGGGGCGCCGGCGGCCGGGCAACGCGACTCGTCGGCCGCGCCGCAGGCGGCGGGCGCGCCCGCAAGCAGCGGCGGATCGCTCGCGCTGCCGTCGCAGCTCGACCGCAAGATGATCATGGTCGCAACGATGACCGTCACGACCGAAGACGTCGCGGGCGGCTTCGAGGAGGTCGGGGTCATCGCCACCGGCGCGGGCGGCTTCGTTTCCAGTTCGTCGTTCGGGCACAAGGGCGACAAGGAGACGGCCTCGGTGACGATCCGCGTGCCGGTCGACAAGTTCCACGACACGATCGTGCGGCTGCGCGAGCTGGGCAAGGTGAGCGGCGAGGACGGCAGCTCCAACGACGTCACCGAGGAGTTCACCGACCTGGAGTCACGTCTGCGCAACCTCAAGCGCAGCGAGGAGACGTACCTGGGCTTCCTCGGGCGCGCAAACGACATCGGCGAAGTGATGCAGGTGCAGGATCGCATCAACGCGACGCGCGCCGAGATCGAGCAGGTGCAGGGGCGTATCAATTTGGTGCAGCACCAGACGGACCTGGCGACGATCAGCGTCCACCTGAACCCGCCGGTGGTGGGGGAGGAGCCGAAGCCAGCGACCGGCGACCGCACGCCGCTGGAAGTCGCCGCCGACTCGTTCCAGGCGTCGCTGGACGTGTTGCTCGGCATCGCGACGGTGGCGCTGGCCGTGGCCGCGTTCTCGTGGTGGCTGCTGCCGCTGGCCGTCGTCGGCTGGCTGCTGGGACGGCGGCAGATGCGGGCGCGCTGACGCGCAGAACAGAGAACAGAAAGCAGAGAGCAGAGGTCCATGTCGAACCTCTGCTCTCCGCTCTGGAAGTGCGCGCTACAGCGCCGCGGTGGCCCAGGCGGTTTGGCCGGGCGATTCTTCCACGCCGACGGTGATTGACGTTACGTTCGTTGCGCCGCGGGCGCGCAGGCCGTCGGTGAGGCCGGCGATGAACCACTCGGCGAGGCGCTCGGCCGTGGTGTTGTCGATCGGCAGCGGCAGCACATCGGCCTTCGGGAAGACGTAGCCGCGTTCCAGGAAGCGGATCTTCCAGTTCGCCATGCCCTCATCGATCTGGAGCGCGCGGCTGTCGCGCTGGAGCAGGAACTTGTGGTCGAGCTGGTCGCAGAGCGCCTTGCCGAGCGCCTTCAGCGTCGAGAAGTCGACCACCCACGCATCGCCCGTGAGCGTGCCGGCGACCTCGATTGTGACGGCGTAGTTGTGGCCGTGCAGCGGCTCGCACGTCTCCTCGAAGGTGGCGAAGTGCGCCGCTGCGAACTTGAGCTGATTCCCCTCGACCCTGACCCGGTAGTCCATGGCGATGTCCTTCTGCCGCGCTCCCCTTCCCTTTCAGGGAAGGCCCCGGCTCGCCGTGGCGAGGGCCGGGGGTTCGGTCGGGTCGCGCGCGGCGCTAGTCCTCGTAGCGGTAGTCGTTCCAGCCGCCCTGACCCGCCGGCGCGGGCACCGTAGCGCCGCAGATGCACGGGAAGTCGCCGATGCGCACCCACATGGGGAAGTTGCCCTCGTAATGACGGCCGCAGGCGGGGCAGTCGGACTGGTAGAGCTTGACGTGCGGCTCGTTGATCTTCTTCCTGGGAGGCATGCGCGTCAGGCGGGTGCGACGAACACGTAGTAGCGGTCGCCGCGCTGGACGACGAGCGGCTGCTTGCCCGCCGCCCGCAGCTCCTTGATCCGGCCAGGCAGCGTGGCGCCGTGGCCCTTGATGATGATGCTGGAGTTCCAGGCGTACGCCTTCTCGCCCAGCGTCAGGCGCGTCGGCATGAAGTCGAGGTCGACGAGGTCGACGTACGGCACCCAGGTGTCCTGTTCCAGGTCCAGCGATCCGAGTTGGCCGGGGTCGAGATCCAGCTCCAAGGGCGCTCCTCCTCCGCGGGGTACGGCGCTTCATTGCATCGCACCCGCGAACCTGTGTCAACGCGGCGGCGGCTCGTACGGGCGGCGCGCGCCGTCGGCCCACGTCTGCCATGCCGGCTTCTCCGTGTCGTCCTCGCGCCGGAGGCCGATGTGCTGGAAGACGCCGAACGGCGTGTCCCTGGCGTATGCGGGGTCCCAGCCGGCGAACCAGATGATGAACGGCATCCGCAGCGTCTGCGCTTCCAGCAGCACCCGCTTGACGAAGGCCGCCTGCTCGGCTTCGCTCCCGTCGTTAATGCCCTGCGCGCCCGCCGCCGAGGAGTAGCCCATCTCCGCGATGACAATCGGGCGATCGATGAACGCGCGCAGCTGGCTGTAGTACTTGTCCGGGATCGCCGCCGCGGTCTCGAAGGCGAAGCTCGGGTAGGTGCTGATCGCCATCACGTCGAGCCTCGGCTCGAACGACTTGAGCAGCGGCCAGTCGTTGGCGTGCTTGTCCTCGCTCGGCAGGATGCCCTGCAGGTCCTCGTACTGGAACGTGACGGTCACCTGGGTGTCCGGCGAGATCTCCTTCACGGCGTCGTACGCCTCGGCGTACAGCGACGCGAAATTGTCGAGGTCGTCTTTGTTCTTGCCGAAGTAGAGGTTCATCTCGACGCCGAGCGCGAGGTACGCGGGCTTGAAGTTGAGCGCCACGTACTTGGCGTACGAGACGAACGCCATGCGGATGTCCGAGTCCGCAAAGCTCTTGCCGGACAGCGACGCCGGCAGCCCGGCGAGGCGGTCGCGCCCGGTCGATCCATCGGTGGGGTCGATGGCGAAGAACAGCCGCAGGCCGGCGTCGTCGATCGCCTGCTTCTCTGCCGCGGTGGTCTGCGTCGTGTCTGCGCTGACGTCGGAACCGGGCATGAAGTCCGCCCACGGCGGCGTGCGCTGGATCAATACGATCTCGCCGGTGTCGCCAGCCAGCTTGAAGGCGTCGGCGTAGGACGTGGCGTTCAGCTCACGCGGCAGCGTGCTGATGCCCATCATGAACGAGCGCGACTCGCCCTCCGTGGCGGCGGGCGTGCGCTTCGCGCCGCCGCCACACGACGCCAGCACGAGCGCCGCCAGCGCGATCGCGGCGATCGCGGCCGCGCGTTCTTGGAAGAGTCGCAACATCATCATCCTCGCAAGCCCCGCGGATTGTAGCGGATGCTCCGCGGGCGGAACGGAACGGACGTTCGTGCTCGGCGATGCGATACTCAGACTTGCGCGGTTGCGGCGATCTCGCGCAGGAGACGTTCCGTCTCGCGCGGGCTGCGCAGCCGCACGAAGCGCACGTGCGCCAGCTCGGGCCGGCGAAAGTAGTCCGGGTACGTGCGGTGGTACTTGAAGTGCGCCTTGACGGCCCAGAGAAAGAGCGAATCGCGGCTCATGAACTGCGAGCGCAGCCGCTCCCTGTTTCCGTTCCAGAGTTCCTCTCCGCTGCGCACGCGCGAGAATGTGCGGCGCAGCAGGCGTGCCATCACCAGCGGGAAGTGATAATCGAGCCACACGAACAGGTCGGCGTTGCGCCAGGCGACGTCGTGCACGTGGCTCGCGTAGCCGCCATCGACGACCCAGCGCGGCGCTTCGACCGCCTTCGCGACGCGCTCGCGAAAGACACCGATCTCGGCGGGCTGCCAGTTCGGCTCCCAGTACAGCGCATCGAGCTCGATGTGCTCGCCGCCCACGATGCTGGCGAGCCGCCGCGCAATCGTCGTTTTGCCGGAGCCCGTCGTGCCGGCGATGACAATGCGGCGGCGGGGAGAGTTCGTAGTTGGTAGTGAGTAGTTTGTAGTTGGGCTCACCGGCATGCACCTTGGCGCGGAGTCCGTTGGTCCCGCACCATTCACTGTGAACTGTGAACTGTGAACTGTGAACTGTGAACTGTGAACTGTGAACTGTGAACTGTGAACTACCAGCTACTCGTCGAACTCCGACGTGACTTCGACGTCGACCGTCGGCTCTTCGGTCGGGACGAGCAGGATGTCGGCGAACGCGGCGTCCTGCAGCGCGTCGAGGACGCGCGACTTGATCAGCTCCAGCACCGCCATGAACGAGACGATGATCTCCATGCGCGTGCGGCACTGCTCGATGAGCCCGCGAAAGCTGACGCGCCCCTCGGCTGCCAGGAGATCGCGGATCAGCGCGATCTTGTCCCGGACGGTGACCTTGTTCGGGTGGATCACCTGCACCGACTCTTCCTCGGGCTGGCGGTTGAGCGCGGTGAGCACCATCTCCTGCAGCAGATCGAGCGTCACGCCGTCGAGGCCGGTGGGCGCGGGCATGTCCGGCGGCGGCGCGATGCGCGGGTACGAATGCAGGCCCGCGGTTTCGATGTCGCGCAGGCGGCCTGCCGCTCCCTTGAAGAGCTTGTACTCGATGAGCTGGCGCGCGAGGTCGTCGCTGTCGTCCTCTTCCGCTTCCGCGTCCGGCTCGTCGGGCCGCGGCCGGGGCAGCAACGCGCGCGACTTCAGCAGGAGCAGCTTCGCGCCGATGGCGATGAAGTCGGCAAGCTGATCCATGTTGACGTGCTCGCCGGAATGGAGGTAGGCCATGTACTGGTCGGTGACGGCGACGAGCGCGATGTTGGTGATGTCGAGCTCTTCCCGCTCGATGAGGTGCAGGAGCAGATCGAGCGGCCCCTCGAAGATGGGCAGCGTGAGCTGGTACGTCTCGGCCTGCTGCATCGTCACGGGAGGATCATAACAGAGGGCGGGGGAGAACCAAGAGCGCCGCGCGTCAGGTCTGGGGCGCGACCTGGTAGATCACCGGACGATAGCGCGGCCTCGGGATTGGCTTGCCCTCCGCCTTCGCCGCCTCAAGCCATGCTCGCCTCGCGACCGCAAGCTCGCGCAGCGCTTCCTCCGGAGAGTCGCCGAACGCCGAGCACGCGGACAGGTCGGGGATGTCGGCGATGTACCCCCCGTCCTCGTCGCTGTAGAAGATGTTGATGTGGTAGTCCTTCACGGGCCGTCTCCGATGCTGAGATTATACCGCTCCACGATCCTCAGAAATTGACGCACCTGGTAAGGCTTTGCCTTGCCGTCCGACTCCTGCAAGTTCAAGAGTTCGGGGATGTCCGGGTGCGAATAGATGTGGTGACTTCCCGCAACCCGAGCGAGGTGGAACCCGAACGATTCAACGAGCCTTGTCATCTCATCAAAGCGAAGATTCGCGTTCTTCGCGAGCGCCTTGACCAGTAGCTTCGGACGTTTCACGTCGCTGCACCGGCCAATTCCGCGACCAGCGGCCCGATATCCAGCCCGCCGAGGCCCTCGCGGGCGAGCAGGGTGGGGGCGTCGTAGCGCTGGCCGTGCGTCCACAGCTCGACGAGCTTCGCGCCGGCGGCCGGTTCGCCGTACCAGCCGTCGCCGAAGCGGGAGCGCAGCATGCCGCGCATCTGCGCATCGAAGATCCACGCCCGAAGGTAGCGCGCGCAGTAGTACGCGTCATCGACGTCGAACAGGTAGTCCTCCGGCGAGTAGCGGGCGCCGGTCGCCGCGGTCAGCAGGTCGGCGTAGCGCTTCTGGCGTCCGCGCACGTTGTCGCCGGCGTGCAGCTCCGACTCGTACAGCAGCTTGGCGGCGTAGCGGCGGAACATGTAGAGCCGGTTGAAGCGCTGCATCTCCAGGTAGCGCGAGGGCTCGTGGAAGAACAGGTACTGTTCGAGCCACTCCGGGATCGCCATGATGTGCTCCAACACGAATGCGAAGCCCTCGGTCACGGAGTTGTCGCCGAGGCCCTTAAGCGCGAACGGCAGCGCGCCGTCAGCGTGGGCGAAGTGCTGCGCGTGGCCGCCTTCATGGAACATGGCGCCGTAGTCGTATTCGCCGCCCTGCGGGTTGATGACGAGGTAGACCTCATCCGGGATGCGCGGCGCCGAACAAAAGGCCCGCGGCGATTTCGTCGGTCGCTTCTCGATGTCGAGGTTGATGCGCTGCTGTGCTTCGTCCGTGAAGCCGAGTCCGGCCATGGTGCGCGTGTAGACGTCGACGAGCGAGTCAGCCGCGAAGAAGCGGTCGAACTCCGGCTCGCGGAAGAGGAACGCGATGTCGCTCTTCTCGGCGTGCGCCGGGTCGATACCGATGGCGTGCAGGCGCCGCGCCAGTTGGCGGCGGTAGTAGTGGTCCGTCTCGCGCAGGAAACCGGCGACGAGGTCGCGCAGGCCGGCGATGTCGAGCCGGCCGACGTCTTCCACCATCGCCCGGTACGACGGATAGCCGAGCTCGCGCGCCTTCGCGTGGAGGACGTCCCAGCGGCGCTCGCGCAGCGGGTTCTGCGCCGAGGTCACTTCGGCGAGCTTGCGTTCGATGGTGTGGCGGCGGAAGGCGTCGGGCTCGTTGCGGACGATCGGCGCGACGGAGCGGTACGGGACGTGCTCGCCGTCCCAGGCGACGGTGTCCTTCGTCTCGTGAGCGGCGATCTCCTCGGTGATGGCGTTGGCGGCGGCGTCGAGGTAGCCCTCGACCGCGAGGCGGCGCAGTTCGGGGTAGCGCTCGTCGGTCCTGTCAGCGGCGTCGAGCGCGGCAATGGTCTCGCGCGAAAAGAGGCGCGCGTGCCGGTCGAAGATCGGCTGCAGGTCGAGATCAGCCTTCTGCCCCGAGCCGTTGAGATAGTGCTCGCGGTCGAGGGCCTCGGCGAAGCGCGCCGCCTCGGCGTCCAGCTCATCAAGCAGCGATGGCGCGTTCGGCATGGTGGGGGTTCCCTCCGGGGAGAATTGTAGGGGTAGTCGGTCGTTGGCGGTCGATTGGGGAGAACCAAGAACTAAGAACCGAGAACCAAGAGGTTGGTGAGCGATGGTTGTCTGTACGAGGGTTCATGAGGAGGCGCCGAGGCGCGGAGGGGGAGCCTGGGTGGCGGCGGCTCCGCCGGCGTTCGGGGAAACACCTAGCGCGGGCGGCCGATTCCGCGCCTTACACTATCCCCATGACGGCATCGCTCGACGCATTCTTCACGCCACGCAGCATCGCCGTCGTCGGCGCGTCCCGCAATCCGCAGAAGCTCGGCTACGTGCTGCTGGACAACCTCATGCGGGCGCGCTTTCCCGGGACGTTATTCCCGGTGAACACGAACGCCGAGTCCGTGCTGGGCCGCACGGCCTACGCGCACGTCGACGAGATCCCCGGCCCGGTCGACCTGGCCATCCTGACCGTACCGGCGGCGGCCGTGATCGGCGTGATCGACGCGTGCGCGCGCAAGGGCGTGCGCGCGGCCGTCGTGGTCACCGCCGGCTTCCGCGAGACCGGCGCGGAGGGAGCGGCGCGCGAACGCGAGCTGGCGGAGCACGCGCATGCCGGTGGCGTGCGCATCATCGGGCCGAACTCGCTCGGCATCATCAACACGTTCGCCAGCCTGAACGCGACGTTCGCGGAATCGGCGCCGTATCGGTACGAGATCGCGGTCGTGAGCCAGTCGGGGGCGATGGCGACGGCGATCCTCGATTGGGCGCGCGCGATCGACGTCGGCTTCTCGAAGTTCGTGTCGCTCGGCAACATGGCGGACGTCGACGAGACGGAGCTGCTCGACTACCTGCGCGGCGACGCGCAGACCAAGGTGATCGTCGGCTACCTGGAGGGATTCGGCGACGGGCGCCGCTTCCTGGAGGTGGCGCGCCGTGTGACGGCGGTGAAGCCGCTCGTGATTATGAAGGTCGGCCGCAGCGCGGCAGGCGCGCGTGCTGCCCAGTCGCACACGGGCGCGCTCGCCTCGTCCGACAGTGTGGTCGATGCGGCGTTCCGCCAGGCCGGCATCGTGCGCGCGTACACGATGGAAGAGCTGTTCGACTACACGCTGGCGTTCTCGTATCTGCCTCTGCCGAAGGGGCGGCGCATCGCGCTGGTCACGAACGCCGGCGGCCCGGGCGTGATGGCGGCCGACGCGATCGAGCGTTATGGCCTGGAGCTGGCGCACCTCTCGCAGGCATCGAG
>Ga0080064_1000795_pt1 | contig 75015 bp, 70 predicted proteins | sample Subgrocontami54m_FD_69260 | JGI IMG/M metagenome (GOLD analysis project Ga0080064, IMG submission 69260) | Subsurface groundwater microbial communities from S. Glens Falls, New York, USA - GMW46 contaminated, 5.4 m (SPADES assembly) (version 2) ...
CGCACTGCGCAAGATTTCGCTTCCCGGGGGCGGACTCCTCCCGGGGTAGGACTTGCTTGATTCGTTGATGTCTCTTCCTCAAGCTCACCTACTTCCTCCTGCCGGTTTGTGCCGGCGCTCCTCCCTCCCTCCCCGCCCTCCCTGTTCACTTTTCTGCCCTCAAGCGCCGGGAGCGGGCCGCACGTCGAAATCGTCGAACAGCACTTGGGAGTCGGCCTTGGACCACAGGCCCACGCGCCCGGCGAGTGACTCCGTTACGTCACGCGAGAGTCGCTGCGTGCCGTCGAGTTCGACGGTGATGTGCTGTCCGCGCAGAGTGACCACGAGAGTGTGCCAGGTACGGGTCGGCGTCGGGACGTTGCGAATCGTGTCCACGACGGTGCGACGACCCCGCACGACGCGGAAGAACAACATGTTGTCCTCCAGCGCATTGGCGCGGACGCCGAGGTAGTTGCCGTTGGGCTGAATCGCGAACGCAATTCCGCCCGCCTGATCGATGCGCCCGTCCTGCGGATAGAACCGCACACTGACCCGAACGTTCCCCGCGTAGGTCGACGGTCGGTAGATCGCAAGGGGGAAGAATGCAAACGCGCGAACGCCGTCCAGGAACTCCGCGTAGCGATCACCGTACAATCGGCGGGCTTGATCGGCGAGACTGACCGAGGGAGTGCCCTGGCGCCAGCGCGAGCCGTCGACACGCAGACCACGGGCGCCGCTCGCTTCGGCGACATTCCAGTCACCCACGACACCATCGAACGAAGTCGATGGCCCACCGAGAGCCTCCGCGTTGAATTCGACCTGCACGGGCAAAACGACGGGTGCGGGCGCGACAGCGGCACCGGTCGCCGTTTGCGCGCGCGCGTGCGTGGCGATCATGAACACGGTCGCGGACGCAAGGACGCAGGTGAGTCCTACAGTGAGCGCGACGTTCTTCGGACGATTCATGACGTTCTCCGTTTCGATCGAGTGACGAGGAATCCCACCGCGAATAGCGCGCCCGGGAAGACGATGTACGCACAGACGCCCAACGCTCGCCGTGCCGTGCGGCCAACGACGAGTGGGTAGCCCGGGTACGCGGGCTGGGACCAGTCCGGAAGTGGCTGCCCCGCAGCCTCGAAGATCAAGGTCGTTACCTCGCGACGACTCGTCGACTGCGTCTCGGCGTGACGGCCGCCCACACGGACGATGATCCGACCGTAGCCATCGTCGTGCGTCGCTTCCGACGGAGCCTCGCGACCATCGAGTGGGTACTCGATGCGAATGTCGCCGAGCGCGAGACGCAGGCGCGCAATGATGTCGGACTCCATCTGTCGCCGGCGAGAGTCGTCGCGATCGAGGTACACTTCGAGCGTGATTGGAGCGGTGATCGCTCGCAGCCCAGCGACGGCCGCAGGTGGCAACGACGCCCGCGCCGCTTCGGTGAAATCGTATGCACGGTGAATGCGTGACGACACGACCAGCGCACCCGCCGTCACCGCGATCACGGCCATCGCGAGTGTCGTGCGCCGGCCGCGCGCGACGTCGAATCGCGCGCCGACGAGAGAGAGTGCAACACACCCCGCCGTCAGCGAGAGCATCCACGCAGCGGCGCCGAGCGGCAGGATCCCGCGCTCGAATGGCGTCAAGTGTGTGGTCACCGACCAGTCCGCGAGTCGCCCGAGCCAGGCGAGCGCGGCAAAGCCCTCGGACGCATCGATGGCCCACGATGCGAGCACGACGACCACCGCCAACGTCGCAGCTTGCGCCACCGTGCGCGACCACGCTGCCGCCGCCGTAGCGACGGCCGTCACGAGTGCGATGTACAGACCGTGGCCCACGAGTGCGACCACGGTTTCCCGAAACGCGAGTTGGCCCCCGACCGCGCGCCACGCGGCGATCGCAGCGAGCGGTCCCGTGAGTAGGATCCATCCGCCGGCGAGCGCGGCGAGGTACTTCGCGAGAACAACTCGCTCGTGCGAGCCTGAGAGCAGGACGAGTGCGCCGAAACTGCGACGTTCCTTCTCCACGGCGATCGCGCGCGCCGCGGCGATCGGGCCGAGAAGCGACGCCGCGAGGTACAGCCCGCCGAGCGTTGGTCGAACGATCCCCGCGAGTGGATCGAACTCGCGCGCCATCAAGACGTTTCCGGCGACCGAGCGCGAACCCGCCGTGAACAGGTCCACCGCGAGAACGAACCCGTGACCCACGAGCAGCGCCGCGAGGCCCGCCACGATCCAGGTGACTCGAGCGCGCAGAACGATGGCCAGCTCACGCGAGATCACGGTCGCGGCTCCGTCTCGATGCACGCGACGAAGATGTCTTCGAGTGTGCGCGGCGGATTCCTCCCACCCTGCTTCGCGGCAGCGGCACGCGCGCGCAGTTCGTCGGGTGAGCCGAATGCGACGACGCGTCCCGACGCGAGAATCAGAACGCGGTCGGCGATCTTTTCCGCGTCGGCCATCTGGTGCACGCTGGCGACGATCGCCGTGCCGGTCGACGCGCGCTCGCGAACGAGTTCGAGAATCGATCGAAGTTGCAACGGATCGAACGCGCCGAAGGGCTCGTCGAGAACGATCACCGGGCACGACGTGCACAACGCCTGAAACAGCCCGACGCGACGACGCTCGCCGCGAGACAACTCGCCGGCGCGCGCGCTCCCCAACGTAGACAAATCGAGCCGCGTCGTGAGTGCACGAACGAGGTCCGCCGGAGCACGCGCGAGTCGCCGTGCATGGTCCAGTACGTGGCTGACCGTGAGTTCCGCCGGCAGCTCGGCGTCGTCGGGCATGTATGCAAACGTCTCCGCGCGATCGCGCCAACTCGACAGCGTGCACGCGTCCCGACGAACCACGCCCGCGTCGGCGCGCCGAAGTCCCAGCATGCACTCCAACAGTGTCGTCTTGCCGGCGCCGTTCGGGCCGATGAGCGTCAGGACTTCCCCGCGACGCACATCGAACGACACACGATCGAGAATGGTTCGTCCGCGGATTGCAAGCGAGAGCCCCCGCACGTCGACGACCGGCAAACGTGGTTCCGCGTTGGTCTCGATGGCGACGGTCATCTCGCACCGACGGAGGCCGTGGTTGAAACTGCGGCAGCGCCGTCCGGTGGTGCCGGGCGCCCAACGCCGGACTGCGATGCGACGGAAGCTTCCTCCGGTGGACGAAGATTTCGAAACGCTGCGTACAAGAGCAGGTCGTACGCGATTTTGAGGCTCGCGCCGACGATCAGCGGCGTGGCCAACGACCCATGCTGCATCAAGTGGCCGCCGATGAACGGAGCGATCGCCGCAGTGCCCGTGCGCACGAGCAGCGTCGCGCCCGAGACCACCGTTCGCTCCTCGGGACGCACGACCGACATCACGTACGACTGTCGAGTCGGGACGTCCATTTCGACGAGCCCCTCGCGCAACAGGAAAAACACCGCCGCGATCGCGAAGTTCGGAGACCACGCAACGGTGAAGAGCAGCAGGCTCGACGGAATGTGCGTGAACACCATCGTGCGCACGAGCCCGATGCGCCGCGCGAGCCATGCGGCGCCGAGGTGACTGAATGCGTTGGCGACCCGCGCGCCGAAGAAGAGCAGACCGATCGTTCCGGCGGTCGCGCCGAAGCGAACGTGGAAGTACGCCGAGAGCAGCGCCGTCGCGAGAAAGCCGCCGCCGAGACTGTCGAGTGCGAACAGCGAACAGATCCGCACGAGCACGGAGCGCGTTTCGGGCGAGAGCTTCGCGGGACGATCTCGCGGCGCGTCGTCGACGATGCGCGACAACCGCGAGTAGCCGATCACCATCGCAACGAGCGCAAGCACGTACACGCCAATTCCCACGCGGTACGCGTCCACGGTTCCGACGCCCGCGCTGCGGTGCAGCAGACTTGGAAGCCCCGCGAACAGACTGCCAAGCGCATGCCCGGCATCCTGCGCCAGCGCGTGCCAAGCGAACGTCTGCGTACGTTCACGCTCGCCCGTCGTGGCAGGGAGCATGGCCTGCTCCAGAACGAGCGACGCGCTTCGGTCGCGCCCGAGACCGTTGAGCATCCCGAAGAACGCGACGACAAGGATTGCAAACGGCGAACGAACGAACGCCAACATGACTCCGCCCGCGATGGCCATCGTCGCCAGGGCGATCAACACGCGGCGTCGGCCGAGGCGATCTCCAAGCAACGTGGCAACCAACGTCGCGAGCGTTCCGCCCAGCAAGCCGCACGTGACCACCGCGCCCACGCGAGACGCGTTCAGCCGCAGCTCGGGGAGATACAAACCCAGCAGTACCGCGATCAGCCCCGTCGCCGTCGCGCGGAGGAACGCGGTGAAATACAGAATCCGCCGATCGCTCGCCGCGTCCTCCACTCTCAACTCTCAACTCTCAACTCTCGACTGTCGACTTCCCACTACAACCGTCCGATTGCCCGCGTCGCGCGCGCGTGCACTTCGTTCCATGCGATGTTCCGCCAGAACGCGTCGAAGTAGGCATTCTTGTCCGCGCCGAAGTCGATCGCGTACGCGTGTTCGTACACGTCGAGCACGAGCACCGGCGTCGCCGACCACGACCCGAACGCGTGTCCCTCGGTGGCGACGAGTTCCAGCGTGCGCGATGCCGGATCGACGACGAGGACCACCCAGCCGTTCGACGCCCGTGTTGCGCCACGCAATTGTGCTTGGAAACGATCGGCACCACCGAATCGTTCGGACAGCATCTGCGCGAGTGGGAGAGGCTGCGTTTGCGCGGCAGCGAGATTCGCGAAGTACATCTCGTGGAGCAGCGAGCTGTTTCGCGCGCCGAGTTCCGCGCTTCGCAGCGAGCCGTACATGCTCCAGTAGCCTCCGGCGCCAGCGGGGTCCGCGGTGCCGAGTTGTTGCCGGATCTCGTTGAGCTTGCGAACGGCCGTCGCGTAGTTGTTCGTGTGGTGCGACGTCAGCATCCGCTCGGACAAACCAGGCAACGACGCGGGCGCGAACGGCAGCGGCACCATCGCATGCACGCTGGGAGCCGCCACGAGCGTGGGCGGCGGCGTGCGCGCGACCCCTGCGCGCTGCGCGAGCGCGCTGCCCTGGATCGTGGCGACGCCCACCGCCGCAGTGGCCGCAGCCAGCGTTCCGAATTTCCGACGATTCATCTCTTCACTCATGACCCACCTCGATGTGAACGCGACCCACTGGTTCGCGTTGGAGCGACCACCCGTGCGAGCGGGCCCGCCGCCGGACGAAAGTGCGAATACAGCGCGTCGAACAGTTCGCCGCCGACCCGCAAGCGATCTTCGTCGCGCGGATGGTTCGCGCAAAGGCCAGCGATCATCGCGGCGACGCCTGCGGTCTCGGACCGGGCGTACCGGCCGTCTTTGATGTCGAGGTCATGAACGATCTCGGCAATCGCGCGCACGGCCGGATCGGCGACGTCCGCACGAATCGCGAGAACTTCGAACGTGCAGAGATCCCCCTCGTGAGTGAATGCGCCGCCGGGCATGTCGAAGCGCAGCGGTTGCGGGTCGGCGAATGCATCGTCGGGCTTCGCGACAAAGAGGAACGTTGCGTCTCGATCGATGAACTGGCGAACGAGCCACGCCGACGCGATGCGATCGACTTTCACACCCTTTCGGGTCACCCACGAGCGTGCGCAGAGCGTGCTCCGATCGACGGGCGCGAGCGCAGGGTTCGCCGACGGTCCACCCAGCGTTCGTTCGCACGCTGCAAGCGCCAACGCCGCGGCTCGCGCAGCCGGCGAACCGAAGAAATCGATTGCGGTCAGCTCCGCCGCGCGCTTTCGCAACCGAGGCAACGCGTCACGGGCCTCCTGCGCTGCACGCTTGGATCGCGCTGCCGTCTTCGCGAGCGCCGAGGCTTCGCGTGCGACGTCGTCCCACGCGGGCGCCACGGCGACGCGGAAGCGATCCTCGAGCACGCGGTCGGAGATGCCATCGACGACGGACGCTTCGAAAATGCTGACTTCCGCGCCGGCCGATTCGATCTCCGTCGCGATCCACTGGAAGTCTTCCCGTGTGCCGTCGTCGTTTGGCAACACATAGACGGAATTCTTGACGGCCACCGCGCCGACGCGCGCCAGCTGTCGACCCACCTTCGCGCGCAAGTAGCCCGGCGTCCGTGGGAGCTGATGGATCAACAGCAACCACCGCGGCGCCGTTTCGGGCGCAGGCGACTCGACCGGGCCGCGAACGGACTCGGCGATGCGCGCGCTGGGATTCGCCGAGGGCATGCCGAGCGTATAGAACAACTGTCACATCCATACAAGAAACGTCGTTCCGGCCTGGACGGGCAAGCAGGCGTCGGAGCGCGGATCGGGCTTTCGCCATCGGCGTCGGGTCCATCATCGCCGCGGCGCTCGCGTGCCTGCATTGCTCTTACATGTGTACTAGCAGAGGTTGGCGTCGGGACACGGTGTCTCCCGACCGTTCATCCGGGAGACACACGATGCGTGCACGATCGCTCACGCTGCTTTCAATCGTTCGCGACGTGGTCGGGTCGCGTGGCCTCGGGCGCGTGGCACGAGTTGCGCGTCGATGCACGCGGCGACCACGGGGAAGTGTACTTCGACGGGCAGCGAGCGATCGACGCGCACGACACGACACGACCGAACGCGGGACGCGTCGGACTCTGGACGAAGGCAAACTCGGTGACGTACTTCGACGACTTGCGCGTCGAGCCCCTTGCCCCGTGAATTCTCCTCGTGGGACGATGCGCAAATGCGTTTGCCTTCGTCGCAAGCCACGCGATGGTTCGTCTCTGCAGGTGTCGCGGCGCTGTGGCTCGCGGGCTGTGCGTTCCCGGAGGTATCCGTGCGCGACGGCGCGACGGGCGACACGCGACTGTCGGACGGCGCGATCGGTGATGGCTCCTCGGGCGATGCGGCCGATGTTGCGCAGGCCGACGGCGTGGGGAGCGAGATCAACGAGGACACGCGGGATCGCGATGCGGGACCCGTGGGTGACACCGCGACCGTCGATGACACCGTGTCGCACGATTCGCAGAGGACCGATGCCCTCGGCACCGACACGGGGATGGACAGCGGCGTGATCGATGCTCTCGGCACCGACGCGCGCGCAGACGTCCTGATCGACGTCCCCGTAGACATCCCGATGGACACCCGACCCGACGTGCCGACGGACGCACCGATGGACACACCGACGGACGTCCGCCCCGACACCCCGACCGACGTGCCGCCCGGTTCGTGCCTTCGGAACGCCGACTGCCGCACGGGCGAGTACTGCAGCGCACCGGCCTGCACAGGCCTCGGAACGTGCGTGGCGTTCTCGGCCGACCCTTGCACGACGGGATCCGTGTGCGGTTGCGATGGGCGGGGCTACCCGTCCGCGTGCGACGCCGCGCGCGCCGACGTTCGCGTGAGTTCGCGCGGGCCGTGCATCGCCCCGACTGACTCGGGCGGCCCAGACAGCGGCGCGCCTTCGTGTGCCGGCGGCGCGATGTGTCCCGGGGGATACAACTGCTGCGCGGCGGACAGCATCTGCTACGCGCACACGTGTGTTGGCTGCTGCATGCCGTAGCGAGCACCACCGCGCGCAATGCTCGGCAGCGACGGTGCTGGCGCGCGTCGGCCATGTTCAGATACGATTCCCACCATCGTCGAATGGGGTTCCACCACACGCGCGTGTTCGGGCGACCGGTCGTCTTCTTCGCGGTGGCGTCGATCATCGTGGCGGGATCCCGAGACGCCTCTGCGCAGGACGCGTCGCTGTCGGCGGCCCGCCGTGAGTTGATCGAGCAAGCGCAGCAGGCACGAACGCAGAACGATCATCCACGGGCGCTGAATCTCGCGCAACGTGCGGCGGCGATTTCCGACTCGGCGTCGTTGCGATTGTTCATCGCGCAGGAGCAGTCGCAGAGTGGCAATCTTGCGGACGCCTACGGCAACGCCGAACAATGCGCGCGCGATGCGGACAACGAACTCGCCCGCATTCGCGACGCGGTGCGCGGATCGTGCCGCGCGCTCGCCGACGCACTTCGCGCGCGGGTGGGACGGGTGATCGTGCGACTCGCAGAGCCGATCGTCAGCGGCACCGTCGTGCGCGTGAACGGGCGCGGGCTCCCGGAGGCACTGTGGGGTGCAAGCTACGTCGTCAGCCCCGGCCGAGTGCACATCGATGCCACGCCGCCAAACGCTCCCACCGTGAGTCGTGACGTCGATGTCGCCGTCGGCAGCGTTCAAACGGTGGAACTCGACGTTGCGACCCACCGTTCGGCACCGGGCCGGGATCTTGCGCAACCGCGAGGTTCGAGTTCGGCGAGCGCCGCGGCGCGTGGATCCGAGCCCGAGGCGGCGCAGCCAGGGGATGCTCCGGCCGTGGCGGAGCGCGCAGTGCCCCGCCGCGACGTGTCGTCTTCCGGCGGCAGGTCGAGTGGCGGTCTCATGGGCTCGATCACCGTGATGTCCGTCGGCGCCGCGAGTCTCGCCGCCGCGGGTGTGTTCTTTGCGCTGCGACTGGGTGCAACGGCCGGCTGCACGATGGAGCAGGCGATTCTCGTGTGCCCGGACGCCGAATCGGCGGCCCGCGCTCGATCGGGCGCGACGTACACGACGATGACCAACGTGTTTCTCGTCGGCGGAATCGCGCTCGTGGCCGGTGGCGCCACGTGGCTCATCGTCGACCGCGTGCTCGCTCCGCGCCCCCGCGCGGTTCGCGCGTCGGTGGTTCCCGTCCCCGGTGGCGCGATGGTGGGCATTGGAGGCGCGTTGTGAAACCACTGAAGTGGGCGGCGTGTGTGTGGCTGGCGGGTGCTGCTGCATGCGTGTTTCCGGGGTCGATCGTCGTCCGCGACGGAGGCGACGCGCAGACCGATGTCGCGCGCGCGGATGCCGACCCCGTCGACACGACCACCGACTCGGTTGACACGAACGCCGTCGATCGCGTGCGACCCCCGGCGGACGGCGACGACGTTTCGCTGGACACGACGCCAATCGTCGACGCGTTCGATACGTTCGCTCCGGTGGACGTCCCGACGGACGATGGCACCGGCGGGGACATCGTGCTGTCCGACTCGCCGTGCGCGCCCGGCCTCACACGTTGCATCGGCGCATGCATCGACACGCGTTCGAGTCTCTCCAACTGTGGCAGCTGCGGAAGCGCGTGCCCCGCGCGACCGGGCTCAGCCGCCGTGTGCCTCGGTGGAGTTTGCACGATCGTGTGCAATGCGAATCTCGGCGACTGCGATGCCGACCGCACCAACGGCTGCGAGACGTCTCTCACGACGCCCGCCAATTGCGGGTTGTGTCGACTGGCGTGCGCGTCGGGCACGCCGATGTGCGTTCCGACCAGCGGGACGACCTACGCGTGTGCGGCCGGGTGCACCGCGGGCGTTGTCTGCACGCCCGGGAATCCCTGCGCGACCGGATCAACGGTCTGCATGGGCGGAGTGACCACGTGCGCTCCCACGGGCAATCGTGCAGTCGGCTCGCTGTGTACTGGCGGGGTGTGCAACGGCGCGGGGAACTGCGTCGCGTGCACACCGGGCGCTACGTGTGCCCGCACGAACGTGTGCGAGATCGGTCGGATCGACTGTGCGAGCGGTGGACCGACGTGCGTGTTCGCTGGCAATCAACCCCCATCGACTCCGTGTCCCACGGGCACGTGCGACGGTGTCGGATCGTGTGTGAGCACGGCGTGCGTGCTTCCGCTCGTCCGCTGCGGTACGAGCTGTGTCGATCTCACGAGGGACAACAACAATTGCGGTTCGTGCGGCGCCACCTGCGCGCTCGGCTCGATGTGCGCCGATGGTACGTGTTCGCTCCCCGGGTTGGACGGCAGCATGACTCTCGACGCGCCGACGCGCGACATGGGAACCGGCCCCGGCTGAACGTCGGACAGAGCGCGATCGAGATCAGTGAATCTCGATCGTCTCCATTCCCGTGGGGCGCGTGCCGTTCGCACCCGGCCGTGGTTCGGCTGGACGAACCACCGGTGCCACGGACGCGGCAGCACTCGCGGACGGAACCCGACGGGCGATCGGAGCGTGCGGCGCAGACGATGCGACCACGGCGCGCGCCGGCGATGCGCGCGCGACCGCTGCCTGTAGCGGAACTTCGACTGGTGCAACGACCGTCGCCGCGGGCACCGTGGGGACGACGACGGCTGCGACCGGTACGACCGCGGGCGGTGCCGTCGCCGCAAGACTCGGGCGCGCGGGGACGGGCACAGGTTCGATCGCCCGCGCGGCGTGCGAGCGACTCGACGTCGAGCGCGACATGCGGAGCGCCCCGACGGTTGCAACGCCGACGACGGCGATACCAGCCACGGCGCCGACGAGCCATCCGCGCCGCGGGAACGCTCGGGCCGCGCCCACGGGCGTGTTGGAGACCGACGAGCGCATCGTCGTCTGCGGTTCGGCATCGCTCGTCGCGGGCGCCGCTCGCCGAGGTCCGAGCGCAATCGCCGTCGTGGCATCGTGAGAGAGCGGCTCGGCGGCACGTGCGCCCGGCAACGCCGCTCGAAGCGCTTCGCGAAATGTGCGCGCATCGGGGTATCGCTCGGCCGCGCGCAGCGACAGTGCACGACCCAGTACGGCTTCCCACGCGCCCACGTCCCAGCCGAATGCGCGAGGGGTTGGGCGAACGGCTGCGAGAACTTCGGCCGCGAGGTCCGTTCCGTCGCGCGACGTGAACGGGGGCCGGCCCGTCAGCATCTCGGTGAACATCAACGCCATCGCGTGGACGTCGGTCCACGGCCCGGTCCGCGTGCCACCGATCTGCTCGGGTGCTGCGTATTTCAGCGAGAACGCAGCCATCGGCGAGCGTGTCTGCGTCTCACCCGAGACGGGCTCCTCGCCCTCCTCCATCACTTTCGCGATGCCAAAGTCGAGCATCTTCAACACGCGACCCTGGCGGGTTTGAACGAGCATGAAATTCGTCGGCTTCAGGTCCCGGTGCGCGATCCGTTCGCCGTGAATGAGCGAGAGCGCATCGAGCACAGGATCGAGGAGCGTCATGCTCTCCTGCGGCGTCCACCGGTCGCCGCCACGCGAACGGATTTCGTCGCGCAAGGTCATGCCCTCGAGCCATTCCAGCGCCATCCACGGCGCGGGGGCCGACGGGTCCTCGGCGTGTACGCCGAAGTCGATCACCTGCACGATGTTCGCATGGCTGATCTTCGCGACGATCCGCGCTTCACGCACGAACGAGTCAACGACATGCGCGGCCTGATCGCTGCGCAGGTTCATCGGCACCTTCAACACTTTCACCGCCACCGGTCGCTCGAGCAACAAGTGCGTGCCGCGGTACACGACACCAAATCCGCCTTCGGACACGACGGCCTCGACACGAAACGTGTCCTTGAGGGTCTTGCCGACCAGACGGAATCGGTCGACGGGTGGACGCGCAGCCATTCGGGCCATCGTACCGACGCCCGAAGAATTCGCCAATACCCCGTGCGCACGGGGATGGTGCTCGCAGCGCCGACGCAAGGGACTATCCTATTGACCCTGTGCGCTCGTGATCCGACCGGGCACCATCGTCGCGGAGCGATACGAAATCCTCGGCGCAGTCGCGTCCGGAGGCATGGGGACGGTCTACCACGCACGCGACGTGCGTCACGGCGAGCAGGTGGCCGTGAAAGTGATTCGAACCTGCGACGCAATCGAGGCGGCGCGGGTCGAGCGCGAAGCGACGCTGCTCGCGAGCATTTCGCATCCGAACATCGTGCGCTACCTAGACCACGGGAGCATCGACGACAGCGCTGCCTATCTCGCGACCGAGTGGCTCGAGGGCGAGAATCTCGCTGACCACCTCGCGCGCAGCGAAGTCACTCCGCGCGAGGCCGTCCGAATCGCCGAACGCGTCGGGAGCGCGCTCGCGGCCGCGCACGCGCGCGGGGTGATTCATCGAGACATCAAACCGGGGAACGTCATCCTCGTCGGCGGTTCGCGAGATCACGTCAAGCTCATCGACTTCGGCGTTGCCCGCGTCGTCCGCGGCGACCTAGATCTCACGGGCACCGGGATGGTGGTCGGCACTCCCGGATACATGGCACCCGAGCAGATCCAGAGCACGCGCACGGTGGACGGACGAGCGGACCTGTTCGCACTCGGTTGTCTTCTGTACCGGTGCCTGGGCGGCGTGCCGCCGTTTCGCGCGCGTGACCGGCTCGCGCTGCTCGCGAGAATCGTCTTCGAAGAGCCCGAGGAACTCGCGTCGCTACGGCCGACGTTGCCCGAGTCCTTGTGCGCCTACGTGCACGAACTGCTTCGAAAAGACCCCGCCGGACGCCCGCGCGACGCCGCCAGTTGCGTCGAGACGCTGCGCGACCTCGCATCGCAGCTCGACGGGGCGGTCGACGCGCCCCGCCCCGTTGCGGGCGTGTCCGAAGACGAACAGCGCCTCGTCGCCGTGCTCCTCGCGCGATTCGGCGATCCCGACGCCAACGAAGTCAGCCCCACGGCCGCGTTCGAGGCGTGGCGACCGATCGCGTCGGCGTTTCGCGCAACGTTCGTGGCGCTGGGTGACCGTCTGGTCGCCGTGACACTCTCGAACGCCGGCTCGGCGCAGGATCTGGCGGCACGCGCGGCGCGGTGCGCACTCGCAATGCGCGACGCACTCGCAGGGGCGCGCATCGCCATGTCGATCGGATCGGCGCTGCTCTCGTCGCGCGGCGTGTCCGGCGCAGTGATCGATCGAGCGACCGCCCTGTTGCGGTCGTCGCGCGCACTTGTTGCGCGGGACGGAGTGCATCCTGTCGTCATCGACGACTCGACGGCGGACCTACTCGACGTTCGATTCGGCGTTCGCATCGAAGAGCCACACGCGCTCCTCGTCGACGAACGCCTCGACGCATCGCTCGCAGTGAACATCAATCTACTCGGTCGGCCGAGTGCGTTCGTGGGGCGTGAGAGTGAGCTGCAACTCCTGAACGCTGTCGCCGAGAGCTGCCTCGTCGATCGGCTTGCGCGCGCCGTCGTCGTGACAGGCGAGGCGGGCATCGGCAAGTCGCGACTGCGGCACGAACTCGTCGCGCAACTCGCGCGGCGCGACGAGATGGTCTCGTTGTGGTTCGCACGCGGCGATGCGCTCCGGGCCGGGTCGCCTTTCGGCACGCTCGCCGCGGCGTTGCGCTACGGCCTTGGATTGACCCAACACGTCGACGCGGACGAGCAGGCAGAACGGCTGCGTGACGCCGTCCGCGAAGCGATCGAAGGCGACGTCGACGACACCCGCCCGTCGGACCAGGCGCTGCCCACCGCCGCGGACTCCGTGCGCGTTGCAGCCTTTCTCGGCGAAATGCTCGGACTGCCTCCCACCGCCGAGGAGCGCACGTTCGTCGACGCCGTTCGCACGGATGCCGTCGTCGTCGGCGACCAGATGCTTCGAGCATTTCAGGAATTCGCGATTGCGTTTGCACAACGTCAGCCCATTGCGATCGTTCTCGAAGACCTCCAGTGGGGCGACGCGCCGACGGTGCGCTTGCTCGACGCGCTGTTGCGCAACGCACGCGACGCCTCGATCCTCGTTCTCGCGTTGGCCCGCCCGGAGATCGACAGCGTATTTCCGCGCCTGTGGGCCGAGCGCGACTGCACGCACGTACGCCTGTCACCGTTGTCCCGTCGAGCGAGTTTGAAATGGGTCGACGACTCGCTCGGCGAGATGGTCGACGGACCCTCGCGCGCCCGAATCGTCGAGCAGGCCGCCGGCAATCCGTTCTACCTCGAAGAGATCATCCGTCACGCGGCGGGTGGTGCCGGCGACGCGCCACCGGAGACCGTGTTGTTGATGGTGCACTCTCGGCTCGAAGCGCTGGATCCCGACGCACGACGGATTCTGCGCGCGGGCAGCGTGTACGGGCTGGCGTTCTGGCCCGCCGCCGTCGACGCGCTGCTCGCTGGGGGCGAGCGGGTGATCCTGACGGGCGAGTGGCTCGATCAACTCGAGCGATTGGAGTGGATCTCGCCGCGCCCGTCGTCACGCTTCGGCGCCCACGTCGAATACGCATTTCGCAACTCGACCTTCCGGGATGCGGCGTACGCGACGTTGGCCGACGTCGACCGCGTGCGCTGCCACGCGCTCGCGGCCGAATGGCTCTGCGCCGCCGGCGAGTCCGAGTCGGTCGTTCTCGCCGCCCACTGGCAGCGCGCCGGCGACGATCCGCGGGCTGCACCGTGGATGCTACGCGCGGCGGAACACGCGCTCGAAGGCAACGATTTCATCGGCGTGCTCGATCGAACCCGTCGCGATCTGCCCACGGCCCATCGAACGGTGCGCGCACGCATGCTGCTTCTTCGCACCGAAGCGCTCCGGTGGACGGGGGAGCTTCCGGACGCCCTCGTCGCCGCGCAAGCCGCCGCGGACGTGTGCGGACCTGGCTCGAAGGAGTGGTTCGAGTCGGTGGCCCAGCAGGCCGTGATCCTTGGCGCGCTTGCACGACCCGACGATCTCGACGGGCTCGCACATTCGCTCATGAACACGCCGCCGTTGGACGCGAGCGCGGATCTCGAGCACGCCCGCGTCATCGCCGCGGCGCGACTGGGTGTTCGCCTCGTGCTCGCCGGCCGACACGCGCCCGCCGCCGACCTGCAACGCTGGATCGAGCGGGAGTGCGCACTCGCGAACGCAACTCCCCTCGTGCGCGCTCGGTTGCTCGAACTGCGCACCGCGAGCGCGATGGTTCGCGGTGACGCCGGCAGCTACGTCGAACTCGCGCAGCGCTCGGCCGACGCGTTCTCTTCAGCCGGCGACTTGCGATCGGCGTGCGTGCACATGGTGAACGTCGGATGGGCGCGAAATCAGTTCGGGCAGTTCGACGATGCCGTGTCGGTCCTGCGCGACGCGATGTCGGTGGCCGCACGATTGTCGCTCGCAAACGTCCGAGCGTACGCGGCGCACAATCTCGGGCCCGCCCTGCTCCGGCTCGGAAAGCTGGACGAAGCCCACCGATTCGAACTCGAGGCCGTGCGCGCATTCGTCGCGCAGGGGGACCGTAGGCTCGAAGGTGCCGCGCGAATCTATCTCAGCGAAATTCTCCGCGCGCGTGGGCGCATCGGCGAAGCCGAGGCGGAGGCCCGATCGGCGGTCTCCGTGCTCGCTGGACTTCCGCCGGCGCAATGCGTCGCGCTTGCAACGCTTGCGGAGACACTCCTCGCACGCGGCCGGCTCGACGAAGGGTTGGAGGCAGCGGACGGAGCGTTTCAGCAACTCGAACTGTCCGACGGGGCCGAGGAGGGAGAATTCCACGTGCGCTTGACGTACGCGCGTGCGCTCGACGCGGTCGGCCGTACGGGGGAGGGCGCGGCGGTGCGCGACGATGCGAGGGCACGAATCGTCCAACGGGCTCGCCGCATCGAAGACGTGGCGAAGCGGGCGCAATGGCTGCACGCGACGTGGGTGCGTTCGGCCGGGCCGGAGGCAACGGCAGCCGCGTCCCGGCCGGCGGGTTAGCGTTTCGACGTACTCGCACGCGCGAGTGCTGCCGCTGCAATCGGCGTCGTCCGTGCACAGATCGCGCGAGTGTGAGCCAACGTGCCCGAGAGCGCAGCCGCCCGCGTCGACCGGGAGTTTCGTGTTTGCGTCGGACGACGAAACGCGGTTCTCTCCGCGGTCGGAGGATCGAGAGCATGGCAACCCGGGCCGAGATCGAGCGAGCGAAGCAGGAACGCGCTGTCAGTAAGAAGCGCCGCGCCCAGGCGTCGAAGAAGGAGTCGGTTCCAACCAAGAGCGAGAGGATCAAGGCCGCGCAGCACGCAAGCACGAAAGGCCGCGCGGTGCACGGGAGGACGAAGCTTCAGGCAGACGCAAAAGCCGGCAAGCCGGAGACCGGCCTCGACGGAAGCGAGCCGCGCACGGGTGGTGGTCCGCTCGTCGGTCGCCCGTCGCGTAAGAGCACACGGGGCAGCGTGCCCGGCGGTGAGATGGCGTCGTCCGAAACTCGCGCCGCGCGCATGCGAATCGCGACACCCGAATCGCGTGCGCGACGCGGGAAGTAGCTCGATGAACAACGTCGCGCGAGCACAAAGCTCATCGAGCTCCGGCGAGTCGAGGTCGCGCCGGTTTCACGGTCATCGCATTGGCGGCGCGTCTCTCACATCGGTATGGCGCCCGGCACGTACCAGCTGAAGGGATTCGGGCGCACGAAGTTGTTGAAAGCCAGACTGATGCTGACGGACAGCGCCCGCACGTAGTGCCACCAACCCGCGGGGATGAACAGCGCGTCGCCAGGCCCCAGCACGACGTCGTGCAGCAAGACGTCTTTGTGCGACGGATGCTTCTTGAAGTCGGGCCGCTCGGGGTCGAGGTCGGCGTACATCGCCCGCGCCCCGTCGAGCAGCGCGATCTCGGTCGGGGACGCGAGCACCAGTTTCTTTTCGCCGTAGACCTGCACGAACAGAATGCTCGACGTGTCGTGGTGCAGCGGCGTGATCGTGCCGGCGGGGCCGAACCACAGCGCACTGCCCTTGGGAGCGTGGGCGCGTTCCAGCCAACCGAACGACCAGTCGATGTCGTCCCAGAGCGGCTGAAGCTCGTTGCGCGCCGTATTGTGATTGCGGGCAATGAGATAGAAATCGTTCGACTTGGGCTGCGCGACGACGCGGTCGACGAAAGCGCCCATCGTCGTGGGTGCGAAATACTTTTCGCGGTTCATGTCGTAGTCGGGGTCGCCCTCGCGCCCGGAGGTCATTTGGACCTCGACCGCGCCGAAGCGTTGCTTGAAGTGCTGGGGCGACCAGCGGGTCACCGCCTTCCAGTGCGACGCGAATTTCGGCAGGACCACGGGTCGCTCGGCAGCGTAGTAGCGCGCGAAGAACTCGTCGCGTGGCAGTGCCTCACGACGCTCGAGCTGCGCAGGCTCCGGCACCGTTCGCGCGGCGGTGTTGTACAGACGAAGGATCATTTCCAGTTGGCGCACGCGGCGCTGCGCCTGGCGCGCCACCGCAAGCGCCGGCGACGTACCGATTTCCGTCACCCACCGCTCCGCCTCGGCACGAGGAACTTTCTGGGCACGCAGCGTCTGGGCGACTCGGGCTGGCTCGACGCCTCGCGCGAGATTGTCCGCGATCCAGGTCCGCCATGCGGGCGCGAGCGTCTTCGTCGCGCGAACAGTCCGCCGGGTCACACGGGCAGACGTCTTGGAAGCGGGCGCTTTCTTGGTCGGGGCGCCTCGGCGTGCCATCGCGCACGGGAGTGTATCCCCGCACCGCCCGATCGCGATACCGTTCGCGCATGGACGAAGCTCCCGCGCCACCCGTCTCGCTGTTGGACCACGAACGTCTCGCGTTTGCCGGCCTCGCGCTGTGGCTCCGCCGCATCGACAGCGCTTCCTCGGTCGACGAGTCGGACGCCCTCTACGACGTCGCACGCGACTTGTTGCTCGATGCCCCGGCGAGCGCGGTTCCGTACCGCGATGTGCCCGGCACGAAGGCCGACGCCGACGCGGCCGTGCAGGCGTTCTTCGATCGGGCCGTCCATGCCCTGCAGGACGAAGAATCCGTGCGAAACGCTGCGCTGGGAGTCGAACGTCGTGAAGCACGCGACGCGATCTTCGGCGCGCTGTACGAAATCGCCTCCGCCGATGTCATCAGCGCCGCCGAGTGGCCCATGCTCGAGTGGCTCGCCCGCGAGTGGGGGATCGAAATGTCCACGCCCGAAGATCCTCCGACCGCCACCGGCGCGTAGCGGTCTTGCCAACCGTCACCGACGCCACCAGAGTTCGAGGCGACGCCGCAATCGGCCCAGAACCACTTGTCCGCCGGCCCGTGGGGCTGTACTAGAGATGGCCCCGGACGAACCTTCCCGCGGAGCGATCCCGCACAGCGAGCCCAGCACGTGCAGCCGACGAACGCAAGCGATCCGAATTACTTTCACCGCGTCGTCGATTGTCAGTGGGCGTGCCCGGCGCATACGAATGTGCCCGAGTACATTCGGCTCATCGCGCAGGGGCGCATGGGCGATGCGTACATGCTCAACCGGGAGTCGAACGTGTTTCCCGGGATTCTCGGGCGCACGTGCGATCGACCCTGCGAGCCCGCGTGCCGCCGCGGTCGTGTCGAGGACAAGCCCGTCGCGATCTGCCGACTGAAGCGGGTCGCGGCAGATCTTCGGGAAGACATCACGGATCGCCTGCCCACCGCGCCGGCGAAGAAGAACGGCAAGCGGATCGCATGCGTGGGCGCGGGCCCTGCGTCACTGACCGTCGCGAACGATCTGATGCCGCTCGGGTACTCGGTGACGATTTTCGAGAAGCAGGCGAAGGCGGGCGGGTTGATGCGCACGAACATCCCGTCGTTTCGTTTGCCCGGAAAAGTGCTCGACGAAGAGATCGAGATGATCACGCGCATGGGCGTGGACGTGCGGTACGGGACCCCCGTAGCGAGCATGAAGGCGTTGCTCGACGCCGGATACGACGCCGTGTTCGTCGGCAGCGGCGCGCCGCGGGGCAAAGACCTCGACGTGCCCGGGCGCAACGACAGCGATCGAATTCACATCGGGATCGATTGGCTCGAGTCCGTCGCGTTTGGGCACACGGAGAAGATCGGCGAAAACGTGCTGATCATCGGCGTGGGCAATACGGCGATGGATTGCTGCCGCACGTCGCGTCGGTTGGGGGGCAAGAACATCAAGGTGATGGCGCGACGGCCGCGACCGTACTTCAAGGCTTCGCCGTGGGAACTCGACGACGCGGAAGAAGAGCAGGTCGAGATCGTCGTCAATCATGCACCGAAGTCGTTCGTGCTCGAGAATGGCAAGCTCAAGGGCATGATGTTCGAGAAGCTCGAGTGGCAGTTCGACGCCAAGGGCGAGACGACGAAGTCGACGGTAACCGAGACGGTGTTCCTCCCCGCGGACGACGTGATTCTCGCGATCGGGCAAGAGGGCGCGTTCCCCTGGATCGAGAGCGATTGCGGGATCGAGGTCGACAAGTGGGGCATGCCCAAGGTCGACAAGACCACGTACGAGTGCTCGCGCGAGGGCGTGTTCTTCGGTGGCGACGCAGCGTGGGGACCGCAGAACATCATTTGGGCCGTCGAGCACGGACATCAGGCTGCGATCTCGATCCATCGGCACTGCGAGAAGATGGACATCGCGCAGCGACCGCCGCAGGGCATGACGCTGTCGAGCGCCAAGATGGGCATCCACCAGTGGAGCTACAAGAACGATTACAACCCGGTCAACCGGCAGAAGATGAACCACGTCGACCTCGAGGCGCGGTTCAAGAAGTTGAACATCGAAGTGGAGATGGGTTTCGACGTCGCGCAGACGGCGCGCGAGGCCGAACGATGCCTCAACTGCGACATTCAGACGGTGTTCACTGATCGGTTGTGCATCGAGTGCGACGCGTGCATCGACATCTGCCCCGTGCTGTGTCTGACGATCGCGCCCGAAGGGAACGAAAGCGAATTGCGCGCACGTCTCAGTGCGCCGGCGCTGAATTTGAAGCAACCGATGTTTGCATCGGGAGCGCTGCCACAGACGGGCCGCTTGATGGTCAAAGACGAAGACCTGTGCGTGCACTGTGGCTTGTGTGCCGAGCGGTGCCCTACGGCGGCGTGGGACATGCAGAAATTCGATCTCCTGAACCCTTACGCAGGGAAGCCAGCGTGCACGAAGCCCTAGCCGTCCAAACCAACGACTTCGCCTTCAAGCTTGCCAACGTGAACGGAACGGGCTCGGCAAGCGCGAACTCGATGCTCATGCAGGCGATCTTCCGGATGGGAATTCCCGTCTCGGGCAAGAACCTGTTTCCTTCGAACATTCAGGGGCTGCCGACCTGGTACGAGATTCGGGTCAACAAGGACGGGCACACCGCACGCACGTCGACGTACGAGTTGACCGTGGCGATGAACGCCGAGACGTTCGAGCGGGACATCCTCGAAGTCCGCGCGGGCGGATATGTTCTGTACGACTCGACCTGGCCGCTCGAAAAGCGGCTGATGCGCGACGACGTCACGTTCCTCGGCGTGCCCTACGCGCGGCTGTGCAACGAAGTGTTCGCGGATTCGCGCGAGCGCACGCTGATGAAGAACATCGCGTACGTCGGCACGCTCGCTGCGTTGCTCAGCATCGACATGGAGGTGCTGTCCTCCATGCTGAAGGAAAAGTTTGGCAAGAAGCCGGCGTTGATGGAGTCCAACCGCAAAGCGATCCAGCTCGGATTCGACTATGCGAAAGAGCACTTCAAGTGCCCGCTCCCGACGCGGCTCGAGAAGATGAACGCAACCGACCAGTCGATCCTGATCGACGGCAACACCGCGACGGCGCTCGGATGCGTGTACGCCGGGGCGACCGTGGCGGCTTGGTACCCGATCACACCGTCGACGAGCGTGCTCGATGCGTTCACGTCGCTGTGTGCGAAGTTCCGCACGGACAAGGACAGCGGCAAGCGCAACTACTGCATCCTGCAAGCCGAAGACGAACTGGCCGCGATCGGGATGGTCATCGGCGCGAGCTGGATGGGCGCGCGGTCGTTCACGTCGACGGCGGGTCCGGGCATCTCGCTGATGAACGAACTGATCGGGCTCGCGTACTACGCGGAGATTCCCGCTGTGATCGTCGACGTGCAGCGGGTCGGCCCGTCGACCGGGATGCCGACGCGAACGCAGCAGGGCGACATTCTCCTGTGCGCGTACGCTTCGCACGGAGACACGAAGCACATCCTGCTGTTCCCGGCGAACCCCGAGGAGTGCTTCTACTTCGCCGTGAAGTCATTCGATCTCGCTGAGAAATTCCAGACCCCGGTGTTCATGCTCACCGATCTGGACATCGGCATGAACGACTGGGTGATCCCGCGCCTGAAGTGGGACGACGCGTACCGACCCGATCGAGGGCGCGTGCTCAGCCACGCCGATCTCGAAGCGATGCCGAAGTTCTATCGCTACTCGCCCGAGGACGCGGACGGCGTCGCCGCGCGCACGCTGCCGGGCGTGCACTCGAAGGGTGCGTTCTTCACGCGCGGCTCGGGGCACAACCGGCTCGGGGGATACACGGAGATTCCTGACGAGTACCAAGACGTGATGGACCGTTTGACGCGCAAGCACCATTCGGCGCGCGCGTACGTACCCGAGGCCGTCGTCGAGACGCAAAAGGCGGCGACGTTCGGCGTCGTGACGGTGGGCGGATGCGATCTCGCGGTACGCGAAGCGATCAAGACGCTCACGGCGCAAGGCCTCGTCGGCGACTTCATGCGCATCCGCGGCTTCCCGTTCGGCGACGATGTGGAGAAGTTTCTCGCCGAGCACGATCGAGTGTTCGTCGTCGAGCAGAACCGCGACGCACAACTTCGCACGTTGCTGGTCAACGAGACCGCCTCGCCGAAAGAGAAGCTGCACTCGGTGCTGGCATACGGCGGATTCCCGCTGCAAGCGCATCAGGTCGTCGCGGGCGTGACGTCACAAATGAAAAGCGGAGGCCGCGCGTGAGCTACATCAAGAAACCCGTTGCGCGACACCCATCGCTCCAGCCCAACAAGCTGGGACTGACGGTGCGCGACTACGAAGGCTCGATGAGCACGCTCTGCGCGGGCTGCGGGCACGACTCGATTACGGCCGCGATCGTCCGAGCGTTCTACGAAATGGACATCTCGCCCCACATGGTCGCGAAGATGTCCGGCATCGGATGTTCGTCCAAGACGCCGACGTATTTCCTCTCGGGAGCGCACGGCTTCAATTCCGCCCACGGTCGAATGCCCGCGATTGCGACCGGCGCCGCCGCGGCGAACAAGCAGATGTCGCTCATTGGCGTGAGCGGTGACGGCGACTCACTGTCGATCGGGCTCGGACAGATGTGCCACGCGATCCGACGCAACGTGAACATGCTGTACGTCATCGAGAACAACGGCGTGTACGGACTGACCAAAGGGCAGTTCTCGGCGTCGGCCGACGTGGGTTCGAAATCGAAGCGCGGCGAGCCGAACACGCAGTCGCCGATCGACCCGGTCATGCTCGCGTTGAACCTCGGCGCAACGTTCGTCGCGCGGAGCTTCTCGGGCGACAAGGCGCAGCTCGTGCCGATCTTGAAAGCCGGCCTGCGCCACCACGGCTTCGCGCTCGTCGACGTGATCTCGCCGTGTGTGACATTCAACGATCACGAGGGCTCGACCAAGAGCTACATGTACACCCGCAAGCACCAGCTCCCGATGATCGAAGCGAGCTACGTTCCGCCGGCGACCGAGATTACCGTGGACTTCCCTGCTGGCAGCGCGACCGATGTGAAGTTGCACGACGGGAGCACGGTTCGCCTGCGCAAGCTCGCAAAGGACTACGACGCGACCGACCGGACGAAGGCCCTCGCGCAATTGTACGCGCATCAGAATTCGGGAGAAATTCCCGTGGGGTTGCTGTACCTGAACGAGGGCGGGACGGAGATGCACGAGGGTGCGAAGACCGTCGACGTACCCCTGACGAGCGTCCCGTACGAAGCGCTCTGCCCGGGGAGCACCGCACTCGACAAGTTGCAGCAGGGATACCGGTAGCGGCAGGCGGCGTGCGCGTCGCCGGGCTGCTACGATGCTCGGGCACGCACGTGGGCACCGAGTCATCGAAGCTGCGTTCTCGGCTCCTGTCGGTCATGGACCGGAAGACGCACTGGGCGTGGCCGCATTTCGCGGAGGGGCGCGTACCGCTCGACCGATTGCGATCGCACTTTCGGCAAGAATGGGCCGTGTACGTTCGGGATTTTCCGATGTTTCTCGCGCGCGTGATGGGGCACGGACCGCCGACGGATGCTCGCGAAGCCCTCGCGGCGAATCTCTACGAGGAGCAAACGGGGGGCATTTCGCACACTGCGCCGCACCCGGAGCTGTTCTTGCGAATGATGGATGCCTGCGGGTACGTCCGTGCGGACTTCGACGCGGTCACGCTGCTGCCCGCCGCCGCGGAGTATCGCGCGTGGCTCGATGCGCAAACGACGCAGGCACCGTGGTGGGTCGGATTCGCGGTCACGGCGATCTTCGTCGAAGGCAGCGCCAATGAACGTGCAGACCTCGCAACCCCGCCGCACGCGGGGCCGGTCGACGAAGCGGAGATCGCGCGGGCCGTCGCGGCACATCCGCTCGTGCGCGTGCACAAGATTCCAGCCGACGCGATGCAACTGACGCGGGTGCACCGCACGGTGGAGGCCGGACACCGTCACGACGCGTGGCGAATCGTCGAGCGGCACGCAACGGACGCGGATGCCGCCGTCCTCGTCGGTGTTCTCGAAGACGCGCTCGCGCGGTGGCTGGCGTATCGCGACGCGGTCGCCGAGGCGTGTGGGCTGGTGCGGTAGGTGACCCGCGGCGCGAGTGGTCACTTCACGAACTCGCCCGCCCACAGCCGCGTCAGGAACTCCCGCCACGGCAGCACGTCGATCCCATCGATCCTCCGCGCTCGCTGTTCGAGTGTCACGACGACGTAGCGTTTCAAGAGCTTCTCCTCGCGCAGCGCACGCAGCCCGCGCAGATCGCGATCACCGATCGGATCCTTGCCCTTGACTTCGATCGCGGTGCAGTCCGCGAGGATGAAGTCCACCTCGAAATTCGACAGCGATCTCCAATACGCAAGTGGGGTGGGCGTCGTGTAGTCGACGTAGCTCCGCAGTTCGTGATGCACGTACGTTTCGAGTGCCTCACCGAACTCGGGAGTTCGCTTCGACAGGCCCGTGCGACCTTGCAACTGACGTACGAGACCAACGTCGAAGAAATAGTGCTTCGCGGTCGCGATCGCTTTGCGAGAGCGAGTCCTCGTCCAGGGTGCGAGTCGCTGCGCAATCAGCGTGTCTTCGAGGATCTCGTAGTATTGCCGGACAGTGCTCACCGCAACCTGCGCATCGCTGGCGACCTGCGTGTAGTTGAGCATCGTTCCGTTCGACAGAGCCGCTACGTCGAGGAACCTTCCGAACGCCGGTACGTTGCGCGTGGCCGCCTCCGCGGCGATCTCCTCGCGGAGGTACGTCGCCGCGTAGCTCCGTAGATCGTCGCGCGGAGCCGTCGAGAAGTAGATCGACGGGATCGTTCCCACGTCGAGCGCGCGGCTCAGGTCGAACGCCGCACCGAGTTCGTGCAGGGTCAGCGGGTGCAGTGTTCGAGTCACGGCACGACCGCCGAGCAGGTTGTTGCCGCCGCGACGCAGTTTCCGCGCACTCGATCCCGTCAGGACGAAGCGCACCCCGCGTCGCTCGATCAATCGATGCACCTCGTCGAGCAGAACCGGGAGCTTTTGGATCTCGTCGATGACGATCACCGAGTCGCGACCGTCGATTTCCTCCTCGATCCGCTTTGGACGCCGGCTCAGCTCGACGAACACTTCGGCGTCGAGAAGGTCATAGAGCCTCGCCGTGGGGAGCGCGTAACGAACGAGCGCCGACTTGCCGGTCTGGCGCGGACCGAGAAGAAAGAGAGACTTCCTTCTCGCCAGGGCCGCAAGGTCCAGCGTGCGGGGCACGAACCGTGGGTCGGGATGCATCGTTCACTAAGGTAACGTTTATCATGATAATCAGCAACTAAGGCGTGTGGCGCCGCGCCGCCGGCTTCACGTGTAGCTTCGACGAGTTGTGACGGATCGAACGCGAACACCGACCATGCTTCGCGTTGGGGCCGCTTTTCTCCGCCGCCTTGCGACCCACCCCCCCACCGACGTCACGGAAACCCCGTGACCATCACGGGCACCGCGCTTTGCGTTCGCGATCCGTCGCCGAGCTGGCCCGAACCATTCGAGCCCCAGCACACTGCCGCGCCGCCCGTGCGCGATGCACAAACGTGGTACGCGCCAAGGCCGCCGTGCGCCGCGGCGATGAACGATGCGTCCGTCAGATTCATCACCGAGGAGGGACTCGGGCGCTGCAGAACCGTCGTTCCATCGCCCAACTCGCCCGTCTGGTTCGTGCCCCAGCACGAGACGCGACCGCTCGCGCGTCGTGCGCACGTGAAGGCGGTGCCTGCGCTGAGTTGCACCGCGTCGGTGACGCCCGGCACGGCCATCGGAGTGGCGTGGTTGGTCATCGTGCCATCGCCGAGCTGGCCGTTCATGTTCGAGCCCCAGCACAGAACCGCACCCGTCGAGCGTCGCGCGCACGAATGTCCGAGCCCGGCCGCGACTTCGACCGCGTCGATCAGTCCAGTCGCTTCCACCGGCGTCGCGCTCGCAACCGTGCTCCCGTCGCCCAGTGCTCCGCTGCCGTTGTCGCCGAAGCATCGCACGCGGCGTCGCGTGGTGAGCACGCACACGTGCCGCTCGCCGGTCATGACTTGCACGGCATCGGTGATCCCACGAACGCGGGACGGCGCCGACGACCGGCCGGTCATCGCGTCCGTGAACGGGATTGCCATGCTCGTGCCCCAGCAGACCACTTCACGCGTCGCACGCACCGCACACGCGAAGTCCAGGTTCGCGCTGATCTGAACTGCATCGTTGAGTCCCGCGACGCGGACGGGCACGTTGCTCTGCAGGCTCGACATGCCGATCCCCAGTTCGCCATTCATGTTGCTTCCCCAGCACCAGACGTCGCCTGCGCTTCGTCGCGCGCAACTGTAGAAGCGCCCGAGCGCCACCTCCGCGACGCCCGAGAGCATCGGAATGTCCGTTGGCATCGTCTGCATCGAAACCGCCATGCCCAAGCCAAGTTGGCCGTTGCCGCCGTTGCCCCAGCACGCGACCACGCCGCTCGCGCGCACGCCGCACGTGTGCGAGCCGCCAAGGGCGATTCGGGCGGTGCCTGGATGCATCGCACAGTCGACATCGGCAACTTCGTCGATCATGCCGTCGCAGTCGTCGTCGACGCCGTTGCACGATTCGGGCTGCGGTGTGCATCCGTCCGCGGGCAGCGTGTCGGGAGTTGCTGTGTCGGTCGGTGCGTCGGCCGGTGAGTCCGTCGGTGGGGCGTCGCTCGTGTCCGCGAGCAACGCGTCTACCGTGACGTCGGGGCACGTACTTCCGGCGCACACGTCGGGGATGTCGGCGTCGCGTGGCGCACCGTCCGATGCGTCCGTCGGTTGACCGGCGTCGGCGCACGCCACGCCGGCGAGAATCGCCGTGCCCATGAGCGCGAAGAGTCGTTTGGACGAACGCGCGGGACCGGAGTGCTGGGTCGTCATTCGAAACCTCGACGGGCGATGGTAGCAAGCGGACGTGCGCTCGGGGGATTGTTCAACCCGCCACGCTCTCTCTCGAGCGCCGCGACAGCTCATGGATCTTGCGGTGCCACACGAGCCCCATGTCGCGGGGCGGTTCGGGCCCATCGTCGGCTCGCGGGAGGTCATGCAATGGCACGTACGCGACTCCGAGCCCCGCGACGTCCGCATCGGAAACACGGGCGAGGTAGAACAAATGATCGACCACAGGCGTCTCGCCGAAGTCGAGGTTGACGCAGGCGAGGAGTTGCTCTTCGTGGGTCAGAATCGGAATCGCGGTGCGAAACAGACGCGCCAGTCCGATCGCAGCGATGCCACGCTCCCCGAGTCCGCGGCCGAGTTCCGCGCTCGCGTCCAAGTCGAACATCCGCGTGACGGTCTTGACGTCGCGACGGTGGAGCACGAGGGCGAGGCGAAGATTGCTGATGTCGTTGTCCGTGCAGACGAGCACGGCCGCGGGGCCGAACGCTTCGAGCGCCGCGAGCGCGGCAGGTTGCGTTGCGTCGCCGATGCACACGTCGCATCGCGCGCGCTCGCTCTCCGTGAACGCTTCCATGCTCGCGTCGAGCCCCGCACGAGAGCGCTCGATGACGAGAAAGCGACTCGAGCCCGGGGTCGAATCGATCAGCTCCCGCAGCACCGATCGCCCGAATCTCCCCACGCCGACGATCGCGAACGAATCGCCTGTGCCGGTCTCCGGCTCACGTTCGAGCCGAAATGCGCGCACGAGCCGATCGCGGTCCTCTTCGACCGATTCGCGTCGATCGCGCACCTCCGCGGGCGATGCCGGCCACGCAGTTCGCGCGAGCATCACACCCGGCGCGACGCGTAGCGCTCGGACGATCCGGTCTCGGACGAGGTTCGCGATCAGCGCTTTGGCGGCGAACCGGTAGCTGTTGAACGTCACGATCGGCGCGTCATGGAGGTGCGCAGTGACGAGCTGATTCTCGAGCGCATCGGCGAGCGCACCGTCGTAGACGTGGGCGTAGATCGTCGGCGGCTCGCGCACGCCGGCAAGCCGCGCAATGCGCCGCACGTGAAACGCAGCGTCGAGGTTGGCGACATCGTTGGGAGACGTGAAGAACACGCGTGCAGCGCGCTCGCACCGTGCCCGACGGAGCGTATCGGAACTGGTCATGTCGCCGACGAACACGACCGCCGCACCGGATGCCCGCAAGCTCGCGACCTCGGGATTGTCTCGATCGCGTTCGATGCCGATGAACGGGTGTCCGTGACGTTGAAGGTCGCGCGACAACGTCGTGCCGAGATTGCCGAGACCTCCGACGATCGTGTGCCCGTCGAACCGCCGGAGCATGAGCGGCGCGCGCTCCTCGAGCAGGTGCAAGAGAGCGCCGACGAGGGCCGACGCCGAAATCGTGGGCGCCAGGAAGTAGATGACAAGCAGAACGGGTGTGTGCGGGTAGCCGAAACGGTTGCCCGCAAACGTGAAGAGGCCAAACGTCGAGTACAGGGCCTCGTGCCATCTCACGGTCGTATGCGTGGCGCGCGCTTCGAGCGCGAATCCGATGATCCCACCGACGAAGACCAGCGGCACCAGCAGAGCGAGCACGCCGGGCCCGCGAGCCCGAGCGCGGCTCAAGACGGCTAGGAACACCCGCAACACGCGATGCTGCCAATGCGGACCGCGGCCATGTGCGACTGACATCGAACTCGCTCAACGTTACACCGAGCGTCGACCGCGCGCTGGCCGAATTCGAGTGGGCGCAGGCGCTCGAGAATGCGGTCAGCGGGGATCGGACCTGGCCTCCCGGGTTCATCGATCGGTTCCGCCGCGCGGACCTCGAACGCCGACGGCCCGGCGAGATCGCGATTCCGCCGTCAATTGCTCCGCAGCGCGTCGTTCACGCGGTCGACGACGATCGTTCCGATGCGCTCGCCGATCACCTCGTTGAAGTGCCGACACGACATGAACCCGAACGAGCTGATGACGATCGTCCCACGCACGTCCACGGTTCCGCCTCCATTCCCCATCCCGCGCGCTCGGTCCGTCCAGTACGAACTGATCGACGCGTGAACGTCGAAGGGCACAGTCGCCCAGCGGTACAGGGGGAAGTGGCAGAATTCGTCGCGGTTGTTCAGACTGAAACTGACGGTGACGTGGTCGTCGCCAGGCGTGGTCGCGGGACAGCGAATCGCGCGGTCGAAGCCCCGCACGATGCTGTCGCGTGAAACGTTGTAGTTGCGCGCGCAACGAACTGGCAGCTGCGCAAGCGGCCGGCGCTCGATGCTCGCCGTGGTGAACGAGTACGTCCGGTTCGACGTCCAGTTGTGCGTCATCGTCTCGCGCGAGAGCCAAAAGTCGAACGAGGCCGGCTCTATTTCGCCTTCGCGCATGGCGGTCAGCAGACCGAATGCCGCGACGGGAACGATCCACGCGGCGTGGCCGCCGATGGATCGCCGCGGACTGAGATGGAGATCCCAGGACGGCTTCGCACGCGGCGGCAGCAGCCCGATGGCGCCGAGCACGACAAGTCGGGCAACGAGGAGCGACGCGAGAAGGTACAACCCGACCTGAAGCCCCGTGCGCAGTCGAAGTGTCAGTGGCGCGGCCGACGGCATCTTGATCACGACGAACGCCGCAATCGCGTAGCATCCCAGTGCGCACGCGAGCACGAGCCATGGATACTGCATCGCACGCTCGATGCGACGAACCGCGCTGGACTCCTTGATTCCCACGAGCACCTCCGGGGTTGGACGCTACGCACATGCCGACGTGCGTCGCAAGCTCACACACGCGCGAGCAGGACGACCGAGTAGCCGACCGCGACGCGACCCCCGGGATTGCCGTACGCGTGCTTCTGGTCCCCGCGGAACACGACCACGTCGCCTGGCGCCAGCGTCCACTGTTCGCCTGCCGCGCTGAGTACGATCTCTCCGGTCTCGCACGTGAGGTACTCGCGCGTCCCCGGTGTGTGCGGAACGCCCGTCATCGACGAGCGCGCGGCGATCTCGATGCGTTCGATGGACATCCCAGGAATGGGATCGGGCAGCAATCCGCGCACCCGCGCGCCGCCGCGCGTTCGCAGCGGGAGCGTCGCGGCCACGTGAAACTGCACGGCGGCCTTGGGCTTGCTCACCAGCTCCTCCATCGTGACCTGCAGCGCCGTCGCGACCTTTTGCAGAACCGCGAGCGTCGGGTTTCCCGCACCCGACTCGAGGTTGCCCCACGTCGCGCGGGGGATGCCCGCAACGCGCGCGAGCTGCAACTGCGTGAGCCCCCGTCCCTCGCGTAGTTGGCGAACATTTTGCCCAAGTCGCTCGGCGACATCGTCGTGCATGCCCGTACGATAGCCCGATGCCAATGCATTGGCACCTCGGACAGAAAACTGTCCGACCGGGTCATCCTACGTTCGTACACACACGAGGAGGGCGGCCATGCAACTTCGAGGAACGTCAGCTTTGATCACCGGCGCAAGTCGCGGACTCGGCGCCGCACTCGCGCGCGAATTGGCAGCCGCAGGCGTTCGCGTGGCGCTCGTCGCACGCACACAGACAGACCTCGACCGAGTGGTCGCGGAGTTGCGAGCTGCCGGCGGCGACGCGCACGGGGTCGTCGGGGACGTCGCGGACAAGTTCGCGGTGCACGGAATCGCAGCGACGGCGGCCGCGGTCGTCGGGCCGATCGATCTTCTCGTTCACAACGCGGGTACGTTGGGTCCCACGCCGTTGCGCGCGCTGCTCGACACGGATTGCGAGGACCTCGAGCGGGCCCTCGACGTCAACGTCGTGGGGCCGTTTCGATTGTCGAAGATCGTGGCCGGTTCGATGGCGCTGCGCGGGCACGGCACGATCGCGCACGTGACCAGCGATGCCGCGGTCGAGGCGTATCCGACGTGGGGTGCGTACGCGATTTCCAAGGCGGCGCTCGAGCATCTTGGCCGCTCGCTCGCGGTGGAGCTGCAAGACACAGGAGTGCGCATCTGGAATGTCGATCCCGGCGAGATGGACACGCAGATGCACCGCGACGCCCTGCCCGACGCGGATCCCGCGACACTCTCGCGTCCCGCCGACATCGCGCGGCGGTTCGTTCGGCTGCTCGCGGAGCCGCAACGCTGGCCATCGGGCGCTCGCATCGACCTGCTTCGCGCGGAGGCTGCGTGATGGAGCCAGCCCGCCGACCCCGTGGCGAACCCCTGGACGAGCGCGTGCTGCACGTCGATCCGGCGCGAGGCACGCTCACGGACCTGCGCGTGCGCGAGCTGCCCGACACTCTTCGTGCGGGCGACGTGCTCGTGCTCAACGACGCCGCGACGATCCCCGCCTCGCTGCGCGTTCGAACGAGTGCGGGTGAGACGATCGAGCTGCGCCTCGCGGGCGCCATCGACGACCGACGATGGAGCGCCGTGCTCTTCGACGCTGCCGACTGGCGCACGAAGACCGAGGATCGCGCAGCGCCGCCGACGGTGCGCGAGGGCGAGACGCTTTTCGTCGGGCCGGACCTGCACGCACGCGTCACGTCCGTTTCGAGCGTATCGCCGAGGTTGATCTCCATTGCGTTCTCGTGCGAGGGCGTCGACCTCTGGCGCGGGATCTACCGCCACGGGCGGCCGATCCAGTACGCGTACGCGGCCCGTCCGTTCGAACTCTGGGACGTGCAGAACCGCTTCGCGTCGCGCCCATGGTCGGTCGAGCCACCGTCCGCGAGTCACGCATTGACGTTGCCGCTCATTGCCGCGATGCGCGCTCGCGGGGTCATCGTCGCAACGGTGACGCACGCCGCCGGGCTCAGTTCCACCGGCGACGCGGTGCTCGACGCAGCCTTGCCGCTGCCCGAGCGGTACGACTTGCCCGAGGACACCGTCCGCGCTGTCGTCGCGGCGCACGCGCGTGGCTCGCGCATCGTTGCCGGGGGCACCACCGTCGTGCGCGCGCTCGAGGGTTGCGCGCACTCCAATGGCGGTGCGCTGGTGGCGGGCGTGGGCACCACCGAGCTTCACATCGCCCGCGGATTTCGGCCGACGGTGATCGACGGCGTGTTCACGGGTGTGCACGAACCAAGCACGTCCCATTACGACCTGCTCGAAGCGTTTGCTCCCGCGGACCTGATCGCGCAGGCCACGCGGCACGCCGAGGCGACTCGCTACATGATCCACGAGTTCGGTGACGCGATGCTCGTGCTCGGGTGAGGGCCGCAATCCGCGCAGTGCTGGTGGTCGTGTTCAGCCGCTGGCGTACGAAGCGCGACTTCGAGTAGCTTCTCTGCGCGCGATGTCGGCGCAGAAGGACCGAGCGTGAGTGAGCGTCTCCCATTTTTCGACGCCGCGGCGCTGACGGCGCTCCGGCGCGTCACCGAAGTTGCGGCGAGTCCCGACGGGACCTGGCTCGCCGTGTCCGTCGCACGACGCACGGACGATGGCGCCAAGTACGTCTCCGACCTGTGGCGGGTCGCGCTGGATTCGGCCGATTCTCCCGTCGCGCTGACCCGCGGGATGTCGAACGACCGCGCGCCGTCGTTTCGTTCGGACGGCTCGCTGTGCTTTCTGAGCAATCGCAATCCGCGGGACGGCAAACCCGACGAGGGCGACGATGAACGTGCACAAGTGTGGATGCTTCCCGCGCGCGGCGGCGAACCGCAACCGCTGACGGACGAACCGCTCGGCGTGATTGCGTTCAAACTCGCCGCGCGGGCCGAGCGCATGATCGTGCTCGCGCCGGTGCTCCCGGGCGTGGCCCACGAATCACAACGCGCGCGCGCGGCGGAGATCAAGGCGAAGGGTCCCTCGGCGTTGCGGTACACGCGACTTCCCGCGCGGCATTGGGATCACTGGCTGCCCGCGGCGGCGACGCACGTGATCGCGTACGAAGCGGCGGGTGCCGGCCGAGTGGACCTCACACCCACCGCCGAACGCGATTTCGCGATCGAGCCCGACTTCGACGTTTCCGCAGATGGCCGTGCAGTGGTCATCACCCGCGCACGACCCGGGCCGGGGCGCATCGACGATGGAGACTTGCACTGGATCGAGATCGCGACCGGCCGCCCGCGCGACTTCGGTGCGACTCCGCGCCGCATGGTGGCGCACCCGCGAATCTCCCCGGACGGCGCTTCCATCGCGTGCACGGTTCACGACCGGCGCGACGATGTCCACGGAGTTCCTGGCGTGTGGCTGTTCGAACTCGCGACGGGCGAGGGACGCCCGCTGTGTCCCGCGCTCGACGATTGGCCCCGGGACATCGCTTGGACTGCGGACGGGCAGAGTGTCGTCTTCACGATCGACGACCGGGGCGACGTGCCGGTGATGTCGGTCGACGTCGCGACACGCGAGGTGGTTCGGATCACGCGGCGGGAGTCCGGTGGATCGCACGAGGCAATCGTGTGTGGTCGGATTCGCGATGAGGTCGTGGGGATTCGGCATCGCTGGAGTCACCCGCCGGAGCCGTTCCGCGTGAAGCGTGCGCCGGGCACGGAGCCCGAGATCGTCGCGCGACTGAGCGGCTTCGACCCGCGCGTCGCGGAGGATCACGTCGCGTGGTCATCGCACGAGACCGAGAGCGAGCCGGGCGTGCGCGTGCAGTGGTTCGTCGCGCGGCCGGCGGAGACATCGGGGATCGACCGGCGGCCGACGCTGCACTGGATTCACGGCGGGCCGAGACACCAGTGGGCCGACGGCTGGCATTGGCGATGGAACGTAATCGCCGCCGTCGCGCAGGGGTACGCGGTCGTGTTGCCGAATCCGCGCGGGTCGACGGGATTCGGGGCGGAGTACATGGAAGGTTTGTGGCGCAATCGGTGGGGCGACACGTGCTTTCGTGACTTGATGCGTGTGGCGGACGAAGTCGATCGGCAGCCGTGGTGCGATTCGTCGCGCGTCGGTGCGATGGGCGGCTCGTTCGGCGGATACATGGTCAACTGGTTTGCGGGCAACACGACGCGGTTCCGCGCGCTGGTGTCTCACGCCGGCATCTTCTCGTTCCGCGGCTTGCTCGCGGCCGGAGACCACCCCGCGTGGTGGCGCCACGAGATGGGTGCGGACCCGTTCGACGATCCGGAAGCGTATGGGAAGTATTCGCCCGATCGGAGAATCGATCGATGGAAGACGCCGACGCTCGTGATTCACGGCGCGAATGATTTTCGTTGCCCGCTCAGCGAGGCGCTCGCGCTCTTCGAGGCGTTGCAGTCGCGCGGGGTTGCGTCAGAATTGGTGGTGTTCCCCGACGAAAACCACTGGATCCTCAAGCCCCGCAACACCCTCGCGTGGTACGAGAGCGTGTTCGACTTTCTGCGACGGCACATGGAAAGCGAGGCAGCGCGATGACGACGGATGCGGATGCGCCGGCAGAGATCGGCGCACTCGTCATGCTCCGCGGTACGATCGACGGAGACGGACACGAGCCTGTTCTGGCATGGAGCACGTTGAAGTCGTCCGAGGGCTCGCCGCGCACGAGAGTGCGGCAGAAGCCGTTCCGGTTGCGCCTGTCCGACGGGCGCGGGATCGATGTTGCGAGCCTCGATTCGCCATCGGTCACGACGTTGCTTCCGGCGCAGGAGGTCTCGGGTCGCTGGGACGAGATCTGCGAACACGAACTCGTCGGGCTGCACGGCAGCGGATCCGAGCCGGGACCGCACGTCGTGCTCGAAGCGTCTGGGTGCATCGTTCACGCGGGCGAACGCGTGGCCATCGTCGGACGGGTTACAGCGACAGGGCCCGCGAGCGATCGGTCCGGCTACCGCGAGGCGAGTGAGATCGTGATCCAGTCGATCACGCCGCTCGTGGTCGTTGCCGATCCCGGCGCGGAGACCCTTGCGCGCAAGCGGCTCGCGTCGCTGCGGCCAAAGCCTCCCAGGCCGCGTGCACCGGCGTTCGCACCGCCCAACTACGTTGCACATCTCGGGTATGTCCTCGTGGCGGCCGTGTCGGTCGCGATCGCCGTAGCCTTCGTTCGCGCGGGCGTCAGCCGAACCGTTCTGTGCGCGCTCGCGTTGTCCCTGCTCGCGACTGCGTTCGTCGCGCGGCCGGCGGCGCGAGCCACCCCGCTGTTCCGCACACCACGCAACGAGTCGTCGTCGGATCTGCTCGGTCTGTCCTACTTCGTCGGCGGCGCCAGCGTCGCGGGCGCGCTCGTCGCATTCCTCGTGGCCTCGGACCGGCATCCGAGCTACCTCGCCGTCGCCATCGTCGGCCTCGTCGCGCCTGGCATCGCGTCGTTGGCGGCGCTCGCCTGGTACCTTCGAGTCCGCCGCGCGCAGTTCCGCATCATCGCGTCGATTCTCGGCGCTCAATCCGCGGAACCACGAGCCGGGCGTCGATGGCGTGCATTCCGGGGAGTCGTCGACGTCGCGGACTCCGTATCGACCCCCTCGCGTCGCGACGCCGCGCTGGTTCGCCGCGAGGAAGGGGACGGGACGAAGACTCCGAACAAGACGTTCACACTGGTCGACGGCGAACGCCGCGTTGAGGTGCAGCCGTCGGGCGCGACCTGGGCATCGAGCGTCTTGGAAGGCGATCGTGGCGACAAGGGACTGGACGACGCCGTGCCAGTTTTCATCGTGCCCGACGGCGCGCAACTGATTGCGGCTTCGTGGGCCAAGGAGGACGCGGACTCACTCCAGTCCGGCGGACCCGAGTCCCTCGTCCTGTTCGCGACGGAGGGCGACGAGGACGTCGTGCAGTCTTTGCGGCGCACGCGACGCGGACACATCGGAACGGCATTGGCTCTCGTGGTCGCGCCGCTGGCGTACGCAGCATGCGCGTGGCTCATCGTTGCGGACGTGTCCGTCCCGTTCTTGCATCCGGAGTACGACAATCGATACCGCGCGACCCACTCGTTCCCGGACACGTTCGTGGACGCTTGCAGTCTTCCGAACGCGCGGGTGGGATTGCTGGCGAGTCGCGATGACGACACGTTCATCTTGTCGCTCTCGGATTTCATGTACGACGGGTCGCCGTTCTTCGAAACGCGCTTGTACGGCACGCCCACGGCGCAACTCGTCGTGTCGACCAACGGCTGGCTGTCGGTGCTCCCGCAGCGTTCGTCGGGCCTGAGCGGCCGCATTCCGGACCCGAGCACGCCGAACGGCGTGATGGCGCCGTTCTGGATCGACCTGATCACACGGGACATTGGGATCTGCTACGGGATGGAGGGCACGACGCCGCGTCGAACGTTGCGCGTCCAGTGGACCAACGTCGGGACGTACCGCGGTCCGAGAGACAGCGCGCACTTGACGTTCCAAGTGGCGATCCACGAGGCTGCGCCCGGCCGGGACAACGTCATCGACTTTCTCTACGCGACGATGGACGGCGCGCCGCGCGACGCAACGTCCGGCATCGAAGACGCCAACGGCAACGACGGTTACCCGAGGCAATTCGTGCTCGGGCATTCCAACGTGCGATTCTCGCCGCGCTGAGCCTCCCCTTGACCGCAAGCGCCCGATCGTGGTTTTTGCAGGTGTGTTCACCATGATCTCCCGCTCGGCTCCGTGTATTCTCGCTGCTGCTTCGCTTGTCGCCTCGGCATGCGGACAACGCACCAACCCAATGCCGGCCCCCATGCGCCCGTGCGGCTACAACGACGCCGGCATGACACTGGACGACGTGACCGCGCGGCGGGCGCCGGGCGGATTTGCGATGCTGTCCCTTGCAAGCGGCGACGCGAACGGTCGAGTCACGGTGACGGTGTCGTCCAACGTCTACCCCGGCAACACCGCGACGGGCGACACAGCGCATTGCGGCACGGGGTACGTGTCGGTTCGCTACGTCGACATGCGTCTGGGCAGCGTCGAGTGCCGCGTGCCAATCGCACCCGACACGATCACGATGACCGCGAATGGAACCGTGTGGTCGTTCGACTACATCTCGCTCTGCCAGCCGCAAATTTCGCAGCTCGGCGAACCCTGGGGCCGCGCGTTCTACCTCGCGGTCGTCCCGTCGAGTCACGTGATCGCCAACGATACGGTTCCGGGCCCCGGCGACGCCGAGTGCACGTTTCGCTGCGATTACGTCGCGCTGCACAACGACAATGGTCAGGCGATCATCAGCAACGACGTTTCGTTCAACTGGCCGATGCGATGACCGTCGGGGGTTCGCAGGAGGCTCTCGCGACCGAGCGGGACGCGCGGCCGACTGCGTTCCGTGCCGTGCCGCGAACCGGTGTCATTTACGTCACAGGCGAAGCCGCGAAACTTGGTTACTCGCCCGCGGACGATGCGTGGTGCAATCTGGGCCAAGGGCAACCCGAGACCGGTCCGCTGGCGGGTGCGCCCGATCGCATCAACACGATCACCATCGACCCGAACGATCAGGAATACGCACCCGTCGCGGGTCTGTGGGAACTGCGCGAGTCGATCGCGTCGCTCTACAACCAGATGTACCGACGGGGACTCCCGTCACAATACAGCGCGGAAAACGTCAGCGTGTCGGGCGGCGGCCGGATGTCGCTGACTCGGGCCGCGGCCGCCCTCGGCAACGTCAATCTCGGTCACTTCCTCCCGGACTACACCGCGTACGAAGAGCTGCTGGACATCTTTCGGTTGTTCTCCCCCATTCCCATCCTGCTCGAACCCGAGAGCGGCTACAGCTTCGGCGTCGATCAACTTCGCCGCGAGATCACAGGACGCGGCCTGGGCGCATTGCTCTTGAGCAACCCGTCGAACCCGACGGGAAAGCTCGTGGCCGGCGACGATCTTCGCGCATGGGTCGACGCGGCACGGGAACTCGACTGCACGCTGCTCATCGACGAGTTCTACTCGCACTACATCTGGCGCCGAGACAATCGCTTTGCGCAGCCAATGGAAAGTGCGGCGCGGTACGTCGACGACGTCGACCGAGATCCGGTGGTGATCTTCGACGGGCTCACGAAGAACTGGCGGTACCCGGGGTGGCGAGTGACCTGGACGTTGGCACCGCGGAGTGTCATCGACGCCGTGGCGAGCGCGGGAAGCTTTCTCGACGGCGGCGGATCGAAGCCGATGCAGCGCGCCGCGATCCCCCTGCTGAATCCCGACCATCGCATGCGTGAGACCGCCGCGATTCAGAAGTCGTTCGGACGCAAGCGACAGCTCATGGTCGATGGCCTGCGAGCGCTGGGGGTCACGATCGACCGCGCACCCGAGGGTTCGTTCTATGTGTGGGGCTCGGTCGCGGGGCTGCCGGACACGATGCGGACCGGAATGACGTTTTTCCGCCGCGCGCTCGAGCAGAGGGTGATCACCGTGCCTGGCGAATTTTTCGACGTCAATCCCGGCAAACGCCGCGCCGGCCGGGTGTCGCGATTTCGCGACTACGTGCGGTTTTCGTTCGGACCGGCTGAACCCGTGCTCGCGCGAGCCCTCGAGCGACTTCGGGCGATGGTCGACGCCGGCCCGGAGGATTGAACAGGGAGGCGGGGAGACGGGGAGATTCTTGTTGTTCGGAGCGCCACGGGGCAACGAGGTGCACGCCACAGCCTGCCGCAGACGGTACGATCGGCATCGACCTCGAAGCTTGCCAAATCAAATGCCCTCCCTTCCTCCCGTTCTCCCTGTTCATGTTCCTATGGGACACCGGGCGTTGGCATCGAAGTTCGTGAACACTTCCGCCGAGAACGGTTGTACATTCGGGGCGCATGGCGAACCCCGTCCAATCCGTTCGCATTCTCGTCGTCGATGACGATGCCGGCATTTGTGACCTGCTCGAGACCGTCCTCAAGCGAGATGGCTACGAGGTCAAGACTCTGAACGATCCAACCGCCGTCGACACCGAGGTGCGGGCTGGAAAGTACCATCTGGTGCTCCTCGATCTGATGATGCCTCGGCAGGACGGCATCGAGACGCTTCGCAAATTGCGAAAGATCGATCGCGACCTCGCCGTGGTGATCATCACGGGCTATCCGTCGCTCGAGACGGCCGTCCAGTCGATGAAGCTCGATGCGATGGACTACCTGCGCAAACCGTTCACGGTCGACGAACTGCGGGACGTCGTCGGGCGCGTGCTCAAGAAGAAGGGCCTTGCGCGGACGCCCGAGGAGCAACTGCACCGCGTGATCGGCGAGACCATTCGCAATCTGCGCAAGGAGCGCTCGCTGACACTGAAACAGATGGCGAAACGGACCGGGCTGTCGGTGTCGTTGCTTTCACAAATCGAACGCGCCGAGAGTTCCGCGTCGATTTCGTCCCTGTACAAGATCGCGTCGGCACTCGAGGCCCGGGTGCAGGACTTGTTCGGCGAATTCTGACCGCGCCGAGTGGCTGCGGCGGAGGAGCGATGGCACGCTCGACGAACATGCGCTCCTTCCGCGCGTTCGTCGCAGGCGTCGCGTGTGCGTGCGGGATCGCTTCCGCGAGACCGAGCGCATTCGCGCAAACGGTCGTGGCGCCACGCGTAACGCGGTTCGTCGAGGCGGCGTATCCGCCCGAAGCGCTGCGCCGGGGCGACCGCGCAGACGTCGTGCTGGACATCGACGTGGACATCGGCGGACGCGTGGTGAGTGTTCGCGTGGCCGTCGGAAGCGGGCAGCCGGCGTTCGACGAAGCGGCCGTTGCCGCGGCGCGCGAGTTCGAGTTCGAGCCCGGGCGGCGTGCAGGACGCGCCGTCGACGCGCGGGTGAGATACCGCTACCGGTTCCGTCCGCCGGTCCAACCCGCAACCGACGAAGACGCACCGCGTCCCAGTCCGATCGCCAGCCCCGGCCCAAGCTCGATCCCCAGCCCGAGCCCGATCCGCCCGAGCCCGAGCGCAAGCGCGCCTCCAGCCACCCGGGCGCCGGCCGCGAACTCCACGGGAGACACGGAACCTGGCGTCGTCGTGTACGGGCGCGCGCCGTCGCGCGAGATCGTGCGCAGGGAGTTCAACGCCGAAGAGATCCAACGGATCCCTGGCGTGCGCGGAGACGCACTGCTCGCGGTGCAGAACCTCCCCGGCGTCGCGCGACCGCCGTTCGGAATCGGGCAATTCATCGTGCGTTCGAGTCCACCCGAAGACTCGCTCGTGACGCTGGAGGGTCAGCCGATCCTTCTTCCGTTCCACTTCGGCGGATTCGCGAGCACGATCGCCACGGATCTGATCGAGCGCATCGAGTTTCTTCCCGGCAACTTCTCCACGCGCTACGGCCGCGTCGCCGGTGGTGTGATCAACGTCACGTTGCGCGCGCCGCCGCGCGATCGGTTTCACATGGCCGCGGACTTCGACCTGATCGACCTCGGGGCCTACGCGTCGGTGCCCCTCGGTCGCCGGGCTTCCGTGGCGTTTGGTTTTCGGCGCAGCATCGTGGACTTGATCATGCCGTTCTTCTTCGGAAGCAACGACGCGACGTCGTTTCGGCAGTTTCCCTTCTATCTCGACTATCAGCTCGCGCTCGATTGGGACGCCGGTCCGCGCGACTCGATTCGATTCATCGTGTCCGGCAACGACGACCAACTCATCGCGCGCTTCCGCGATCCCAATGCCAACGACCCGAACCTTCGCGGCGATCTCGGCACGCATCTGGGATTCCACGGCGGTCAAGTGCGCTGGCGCCACCGATTTTCACCCGAGGTCACGCACACGTTCGCGCCGGCGTTCGGCTACAGCCTCGTTCATGGCCAGCTGGGACCCGAGGTACGATTTGATTTCATTTCGTACGTCGTGAGCTTCCGGGACGAACTGGAGCTGCACCCGTCGCGCAACACGCGTGTGTTCCTGGGCACCGATACCCAGTTCGGCTTCGTCGACAACGACGTCCGAGCGCCTCCGCTGCCGGTCAACGGCATCGCGGATCCGATCGATCCGTCCACCGTCGTGTCGTATCGCGACCAACGCTGGTTCGCGAATCCCGCGGCATACCTCGAGGCGGAAATCGACGCGACGCGGGCCGTGCGCATTCTCGCCGGGGTGCGCGTCGATCACTTCGGTCTGCTTCGATCCACGTCGATCAATCCACGGAGCATGGTGCGGATCGCGCTGGGCGATCGGGTGGTCGCGCGCGTGGGCTTCGGTCTGTATTCCACGCCGCCCCGCGGCTATTCGATCGTGCCGGGCTTCGGCAACCCAGCGCTCGAACCAGAGAACTGGCAGCACTACACGGCCGGACTCGTGTACGAGCTGATTCCCGGCGCCGTGGAGTTCGACACGGACGTGTTCGTGAAGATCGGCGACCACGTCGTGGCCCCGTCGAGCCGCACGATCGAGCGCAACGGTGTGCCGGTCCTGGAACGTTTCGCGAACACCGGCCTCGGACGCGTCATCGGGGGCGAATGGATGCTGCGGATTCGCCCGGGCCGCGCATCGCCGCTGTACGCGTTGATTTCGTACACGCACCAGCGCGCCATCCGCTCGGTGTGTGCGAGCTGCGCGTGGACCACGTACCAATTCGATCAGCCCCACATTCTCAGCGCGACCATCGGCGCGATTCTCCCGCACGGCTGGGAAGTCGGCGCGCGCGTGCGTTACACGAGCGGTGCGGTGGAGCCGCGTGTCACGGGGGGGCTGTTCGACGCCGATCACGACGTGTCGCTCACCGTGACCGACCCACTCTCGCTCGGTCGCTTGCCGCCGTATTTCGCGCTGGATCTGCGCATTTCGAAGCGATTCCAACTCGGGCCGCTGCGCGCGCAGGTGATTCTCGAAGTGCTCAACACGACCAACAACGCCAACGCCGAGAGTCGGATCTACAGCTACGATCGCCGCAACAGCCAGCTCGTGCTCGGGCTGCCGATCCTGCCGAGCCTCGGAATCCGCGCGGAGTACTGAACGATGAACGTGGGCATGTGGGTCAAAGCCGTGCGGGTCATCCCGAGGGTGTCGAAGCAGGAGTGGGACGGGCTCGACATCGTCTCGCGCTGGCTCATCGCGACGCGGTCGGCGGTCCTCGTGATGACCCTGATCTCGTCGTGTGTGGCCGGTCTGCTCGCCTACCGCGACGGACTGTTCCACGGCCTGCTCTGGGGCGCGGTCACGACGGGACTGCTCTTCGCGCACGCGACGAACAATCTCATCAACGACTACACGGACCACGTCAAGGGCGTCGACAAGGACAACTACTTCCGCGCGCAATACGGCCCGCAGCCGCTCGAACACGGACTGCTCACCAAGGCGCAACTGTTCGCGTACATCGCGTTCACGGGTGCGATTGCGCTTGCGGCGGGAGTCTATCTCGTTCTCGTGCGCGGGCAGATCACGCTGACGCTGTTCGGCGTCGGGATCTTCTTCGTTCTTTTCTACACATGGCCGCTCAAGTACATCGGCATGGGCGAACCGGCCGTCCTCGCGGTGTGGGGCCCTCTCATGGTCGGCGGCGGGTACTACGTGATCGCCGGGCGATACGACGTGCGCGTGGCGATCGCCAGTCTGCCGTTTGCCCTCGGCGCGACGAGCGTGCTCTTCGGCAAACACATCGACAAGCTCGAAGCCGATCGCGCGAAACGCATACGAACCCTTCCCGTGCTGCTCGGCGAGCGCACGTCGCGCGCGGTGACGATCGGGATGCTCGCGACGCAGTACGTGCTCGTCGCCTACCTCATTGCGACGCGCTATTTCACGTTCATTCTCGGCGTCGTCGTGCTCGCGCTCGGACCGTTCTGGCTCGCCGTCAGAGCGTACCGCCGCCCGCGACCCGAAACCCCGCCGCAGGAGCTGCCCGCGGGGATCTGGCCGCTGTGGTACGTCGCGTTCGCGTTTCATCACACGCGACGATTCGGGATGTACTACCTGCTGGGACTCGCGGCCGACGTTCTTGCACGCCGCGCGGGCTGGCTGCACTGATCTCGCCCAGCTGCGGTTCGGACGTCAGCGCCGCGGACGCGCGAGTCCCGGCATCGGCGCCCGGGGTGACTTGCCGTACTTCACGATCTTGCCGGCCATCGCCTCGCCGTCGACGCGGCCCTTCACGATGTAGTCACGAGCGCCCAGCAGCAGCGCGCGAACACCGAGACGCTCGTCGTTGTTGCCCGTCAGAACCAGAATCGGCGGCACGTTCGGGACGGCGAACAGCCGCTGCAACACGTCGATTCCGAGCGCATCCGGCAGACCGAGGTCCGCCATCACCAAGCCGTACGTCTTGCTCTTCAGTGCGTCCAGGGCCGCCGCGAGCGTTTCGACATGGGTGATCGACGCGTAGCTTCCCAAGTACTCTTTGCACGCGATGCGGACGAGGTCTGCGTCGCCTGCGTTGTCCTCGACGAGCAATATTTGCATGCTGTCGATCGGGTGTTCCCCTGACGATTCCATTGCCGGTCCCCTGAGACTGTTCGAGTTGGCTCGTTCGACGACGCCCCTCGGAAACGACGTTGTACTCGCGACACGGATTGTCGGCAACCCGCGCCCTCGAACGGTCGGTACGCTGCCCGGCGCTGGCTGGATTTCCAGGAGCTGTGGGCGCCGGCACGAGATGCTGCTAGGCTCGCCGCCATGCGACGACTGAGTCTGGCGTGGGGTTTGCTAGTGGCGGCTTCGGTTGGAAGCGTTTCGGGATGCAGCGCGATTCCGAGCAACGGCGACGGCGGGGTGAGCTGTTCGGGGGACTGGGGTGCCACGGCCGAGGCGCGAAAGCTGTCCGCGTTCTTCGCTGCCGCCGGCGACTTCTCGACGCAGGCCACTCGGCTCGACGGAGCGCTGCTGAACGCGTGCACGCGCATCGCGACGGATCTCGCGATCCCGTCGAGCGAGCTCGTACCCGCGGCAGGCCAAAGCGCCACGCAAGCAGCGTGCACCCGCGTCGCGCAGCAGATCCGCACGGAACTGACGGCGATCCGCGCGGGCGTGGGCGCCCAGCTGGACATCGGCATCGTACTTCCGAGCTGCACGGTCGCCGTCGACGTGTACGCGGACTGCGTCGGCCGTTGCGATCTCACGGTGCGCCCGGGGGTCGCGGATATCCGTTGCGAGGGCGGTGAGCTACGTGGCGGCTGTTCGGGCACGTGCAGTGGATCGTGCAGCGCCATGGTCAGCGGAATGTGCTCTGGCAGTTGCGAGGGAACTTGTTCGGCGAGCTGTACGGGGACTTGTTCGGGACGATGCATGGGCACGTGCACGACGCGCGCCGCGGACGGCAGCTGCAACGGTGCGTGCATGGGCACGTGCGACGGTCGCTGCTCGGCCGGGTGCACCGGTAGCTGCATGGGCTCGTGCTCGGTGATGGCGTCGGCGCAGTGCATGGGCGAGTGCCGCGGAATGTGCAGCGTTGCGTTCACGGCACCGGTCTGCACGGGGCGCGTCGTGCCGCCGACGGTCGACGCGGACTGTCGCGCGTCGTGCGAAGCACGGGTCAACGCGAGCGCAACCTGTAGTCCCGCACGCGTGACGTACGCGATCACGGGCTTGACGCCGCCAGACCTTCAAGCACGCGCGACGCGGCTCTCGATGGCACTGACGACGTCGTACGGAGTATTCCTCACGACGCTCGAGCAGCTGCGCCGGCTGATTCTGTCGGCCGACGCGATGATCCAGTCGGCGGCGAGCGTGCCGAACGCGATTGGCACGTTGGGAGCGGGTGCGATTCTGTGCGCTGCGCAGGCTGCGGCGGACACGACGGCCGCCGTAAGCAAGATCCGCGTATCGGTCGACGTCAGCGTGATGGTGAGCGGGTCGATCGGGTGACAGCTGCCGACGGGCACTGGCGACTGGATCCGTCGAGTCTGACCGCCCGCGCCGACACTACGGACGCGCGGCGTACGTCGTGCTACCTGACGATGCGCGACGGCGTGAAGATCGCCATCGACGTTCACGTTCCATCCGACGCGGCCCGCGGAGCGCGGGTTCCGACGATTCTCCGCGCCACCCGCTACATGCGAGACGTTGCGATGCGCGGCGTGCTCGACGTGCGTCCGTTGCGCCTGTTGTTCGACACGATCCTGGTGACACGCGAACGTTTCGTCTCGCGCGGGTACGCGTGGGTGGACGTCGATGCTCGCGGCTCGGGCGCGTCGGGCGGACACCGCCCGTATCCCTGGTCGGGCGACGAGGTGCGTGACAGCGGCGAGATCGTGGATTGGATCGTCCAGCAGCCGTGGTCGAACGGGCTCGTCGGTTCGACCGGGATTTCGTACGACGGAACGGCCGCGGAAATGCTGCTCGTCAACCGTCACCCCGCCGTGCGTGCGATCGCGCCGCGGTTCTCTCTCTGGGACACGTACGCGGACGTCGCGTTTCCCGGCGGCATTCACCTGGCGTGGTTTACCGAAGCATGGGCGCGGTTCAATCGAACGCTCGACGAGAACCGGTTTCACTCGGCGGTCGCGCAGGCCCTGTGGCTGATGGCGCGCACGTCCGCGCAGTACGATCCGGTAGTCCTACGACGCCGCGTGATGCGTGCCGCGACGTCGCTGGGCGAGCGGCGATTCGTGCAAGTCGTGGGCACGACCGTGCGGTCGATACTCGCAGGCGTACGTCCTGTCGACGACGACCCGCGCGGTCTGGGCGTTCGAACGGCAATGGCCGACCATCGGCAGAACTTCAGCGTTCACGAGGGCGCCATGCGCGTGACGTTCCGCGACGACGTCGGCCTGTCGGCCGCGCATCCCGACGAGACCATGGACGCGTTCAGCCCTCACGCGTTCGCGAAGGACATCGCAGCCAGCGACGCAGCGATCTACTCGTCGAGCGGCTGGCGCGACGGCGCGTACCAGAACTCCGCTTGCAAACGTTTCATGAACGTCCGCACGAACGGATCGCGATTGCTTCTCGGGCCGTGGAATCACGGAGGACGGTTGTTTCACCCCGGAGACGGAGCGGCGGTGCCCACGGCGTTCGATCACGACGGCGAACTCGTGCGCTTCTTCGACCTGCACCTGCGCGGACACGACGACTCCCTCGCGGACGATCCGCCCGTTCGGTACTTCACGATGATCGAGAACCGCTGGAAGACGGCGTCCACGTGGCCGCCGCCGAACGCGAATGTCCGCCCGTTCTACCTCTCGACGCACCGCGGATTGCGGGAGACTCCCCCCGAGCCGGTCAGCGATGGCGACACGCTGCGCGTCGAACCGCGCGGGGGCAGTGGCGATCGTTCGCGATGGAAGGGGCTCCTGGGCCCGTTCATTCCCGCGGACTATCCCGATCGAACCGTCCGTGACGCGCGGCTTCTCACGTACGACTCGCCGCCGCTGGAGACGGAGATCTGCATCACCGGACATCCCGTGGCCGTGATGTTCGTCCGTTCGAGCACACCCGACGCGTTCTTGTTCGTGTACCTCGAGGCCGTCACGCCCGATGGCGACGTGCGATACATCACCGAGGGCCAACTGCGATTCCTCCACCGCGCGATCGCGAACGAATCTCCCGATGTGCGCAGCGCCGTGCCGGTGCACTCGTACCGGCGCGCCGACGGGCGAACGATGGGCCGGGGGGACGTCGCGGAAGTGGCCATCGAGCTGCTGCCAACATCGTATCTGGTCCGCGAGGGACATCGACTACGCGTTTCGCTCGCGGGTGCGGACGCCGATCACTTTCGCGCGCCGCCGGACGCCGGCGGTTCGCTGGACGTGTTTCGCAGTCGTGCGTGGGCGTCGCGGATCGAGCTGCCCATCATGCCGCGGGGATGACGCCCGCCCGCCGCCATTGCACTCGCGGCGGCCCGGCACTAAGAAGAACATGAGATCGAGGAACGGCATGGAGATCACGATCAAGTACTGCGTGGTTTGAAACTACGGACCCCGGGCCGCGAGTCTCGCGGCCGCGATCAAAGAGCAGACCGGTGTCGACGTGCACCTCGACAAGGGGAGCGGCGGCGTCTTCGACATCACAGTCGACGGCAAGCTGCTCTTTTCCAAGCACCAGCAACGCCGCTTTCCTGATCCAGCCGAGATTCTCGCCGCGCTCCGCCCCGCGTAGCCCGCGCTCCGAACTCTCAACTCTCAACTGTCGACTGTCGACTTCCCCTAATGCTTCATCGTGCGTGCGTGCGGGACGGTCTCGTCGAACGCGTGCGTAAGCAGGAAATGACACCGCACGCCGCCATCGTCGCCCGCGCCGGTGATCACTTCGAACAGCGTGCGCTCGGGCTCATCGTCGCCGGGATCCGGTGTCGTTTGAACGCAGAGCACACCGTGTGGATCCACGATGATCTCCGCGATCACGAGCTTGCCAAAGGCGAGCTGCACGATTCCGTTGCGATCGTCATCTTCGCTGAACTGCCAATGGAACTGCTCGAGGTCGTACACGTACGAATCGCCCGCGCCGACACGCAGGATGCAGTTGCGATGGCGCTGCAGCCAGTTCCAAAACTGTTCGAACGGCAGCGTGGCAGGGTTGGGCAGGTCGAGGCTCATCGGGATTCGCCGGGTGTATCACGTCTGGCGCGCGCGCCAAGAGCGGCCCGATCCAGGAAACCGACGATGGTGGTCGCGAGTGCTCGGGGTCGTGTCCAGTGCATCATGTGTCCGGCGCCTTCGATCGAGACCACTTCGCGGTTGGGATAAAACGCGTTTCGCGACTCCCAATCGGGCGGGCGGTAGCCGCTCTGCCCCGCGTCGACGAGCAACACGGGACACTGGAACCGCACGGAGAACGCCGCAAACGCGGCAACGTCGAACACGAGCGGTGACATCGTCTGGTGCAGCGGGTCGAAGTGCCACGTCAGTCCTTCGCCGGACGGATCGGGCACGGTCATCTCGGTCGCCACCCGCAGCAGCATCTCGTCGGTCACGGCGGAACCGTGGCTCACGCGGAGGCGCGACACCGCGTCGTCGAGCGACGCAAGCCGCCGCGGCGTGCGATTGGACAGCTTCGAGACGCCGTCGATCCAGCGCCGCATGCGATCCGGCGCGACCGTTGGCTCCATGCTCGGCGGCCCCGTGCCCTCGGCGATCACTGCCGCCCACACGCGCTCCGGATGCGACCCGACGAGCATGTTCGTCACGCCGCCGCCCATTGAATGCCCGATGACGCCTACACGGGGGCAGCTCTCGGCCGGAGCGAGAACTTCCATCAGCGAGAACACGTCGAGGACGTAGTCCGGGAAGAAGTAATAGCCGCCGGCAGCGACACGATCGGTGCGTCCATGCCCGCGAAGATCGGGAGCGAACACTCGGTACCCTGCGGCCGCGAGATGGCTGCACGTGTCCGCGAACGACAGCGCGTGGTCGAGATAGCCGTGCAGCACGAAGAGCGTGCGTTCGGGATCCCCATCCCACGAGAGCACGTGGTGCTGCATTCCGTTGGCACGCACGAACGACGCGGTCGGCGATGGGGCGCTCACGCAGCGGCACCCGTCGGCGGCGTCTGAGACGGGACACGATTCGCAGACCACGACGAAACGTCCCGGCTCGTTCGACCGTGCACGACGAGGTCGCGGACGATCTCGGCGGTGACCGGCGCGAGCAGAATTCCACTGCGGAAATGCCCAGTGGCAACCGTGAGCCCACGCACGCCGACGTCGCCGACGAGCGGAGTCATGTCCGCCGTGTGCGGTCGAAAATTGCTCCACGCCGCACCGACTCGTGCGAGCGCGAGCGCCGGAACGACTGTCGTCGCCATCTGCAGGATCCGCAGCACGCCGGCTGCGGTGACGTCTTTCTGGTATCCGACGAACTCCAGCGTCGAGCCGCACAGCACCCGCCCATCGCGACGCGGAACGACGTACCCACCGCCGCCGTAGATCACGCTCGCGAGGGGGGGCGTTCGACACAGGAGCTCTACGATCTGGCCGCGAGCAGGACGCACGCTCCCGGGCGCGACCGATCCTTCGACCAGCGCGCTCCACGCCCCGGCCGCGACGACGACGTGATCCGCCGGAACGAAGTCGTCTTCCAATTCGACCCCCACGACGCGGTCACCCTCGCGACGGACACGACGCACGTACGCTCCGGTTCGGAAGATCACCCCGGCACGTTCGGCAGCTTGCGACACGGCGCTGACCAATCGCCGCGGATCGATCTGTCCGTCGTCTGCAAAGAACAACCCGCCCGCAAGGTCCGTCGACAGTTCGGGCTCGCGCGTGTGTGCCAATCGCGCGTCCCAACGCTCGACCGTGCGGCCGGCGACGCGCTGCCACGCGAACTTGCGATCGAGTTCGTCCAGCATGGTTTCGTCCCGCGCGATCTCGAGAACGCCGCATCGACGGTACTCGACATCGACCCCCACGAGATCGCGCAGCTCGTCGGCCAGGCGTGCGTACAGCCCGAGACTTTCGCAGCCGAGGTCGTACGCGGCCCCCGGTCCCGCGGCTTCGCTGTGCGCCGCGAGGATCCCCGCCGCGGCACTCGACGCTTCCGCACCGGGAACCGCGCGTTCGAGCACGGTGACCCGCGCGCCCGCCTGCGCGATGCGCAACGCACTCAAGCAGCCGACCAGACCGCCACCGACGATGAGAACAGACGCCATGACTCGATGCCGTCTATTGGAGAAATCGGTCCCCCCGTCAATCCCCATCGGCTCGCAGGCAACGCGCAACGGTTGCGCGGCGGTGGTACGGTTCGCGCGTGCGCGGAGTCCTGGTCGCCGGCGTGTGCTTGCTGTGCGCGGTCGGCGCGTGGTTCGCGTGGGATCCGCCGGGCGATCGAAGGGCGGCCGTTGCATCGCGTGAGCAGCGGGGGGTCGAAGTCGAACGCGCCGTGCGGCGGGCGGTGACCGTTGCGGCGTGCCACGAGTCACGCGGCCGAAGCGCGATGCAGGAAACTCGATTCACGATCGAAGTGCGCGTCTCGGCGACCGGCCACACGCGCGTTGCGGCGATCGACGTCGAGCGAGATCCCACGGCGCAGGGCGAAGTCGCGCCGGAGACCCTCGATTGCGTTTCGCGCTCGGTCGAACGACTGCGTCTCGGCGACGGCCTCGCGATCAACGTGCGGATGCCGATCACGATTCACTGAGCGGGGCCCCCTCCCCGATCCGAGTTCTCTCGAACTCTCCACCCCCTCCCGGTTTCGGGAGGGGGTCGCGGCCAGAGCGGACCGTGCTCAGTTCACCCGTCGAAACACGGCGGTCACGAGTCCCGTGGGCGCCCGCGCGCGCAAGCGTCCGTCGGCGGTGTAGGTCACGACGACTTCGCGGCGACGACCGTCGCGATCGAGGGTCAGCGTGCAGCGGTCCGCGCCGACCGTGCGCACCGCAATGATCTCGCGCGTGCGGCGTTCGCCCTGAAGCGTGTCGAAGTACCGCCGGCCGATCGTCCAGCGTTCGTGCCGGACGATCTCGCGTCCGAGGTGCAGCGCGTTGTGGTCGGCCGTGTCGGATTCCACGTCGTCGCCGGTCCACTCGCCCTCCGCCCGCTCACAGGCGTTCGACGGACCTCGCGGAGCGCGGGCGCACGACGACGCGATCGTCGACGCCACTGCAATGCAAACTGCCGTGGCGTGGGCGAAACGCATGGAGCGTGGTTCGAGGGGGAAGTCCGCGACGTTGCGACGCGCGAGACTACTTCTTCGGAGGACCCCCGCCCGGCTTCGGCGGCGCTGCGCCCGAGGGCTTCGACGCTTTTCGATCGCCCGAGTGGCCATGAAACGTCCGCGTGGGAGCGAACTCGCCGTACTTGTGACCGACCATGTTCTCCGTCACGAACACCGGCACGAATTTTCGTCCGTTGTGCACGGAGAGCGTGAGCCCGACGGCGTCCGGCGTGATGGTGCTGCGACGCGACCAGGTCTTGATCACTCGCTTGGTCTTGTCCTGTTGCGCCTTGCCGACCTTGTCCGCCAGGTGCTCGTCAACGAACGGACCCTTCTTCAGTGAACGTGCCATGGATCAACCCTTCTCGCCGCGTCGCTTGATGATCATGCCGTCAGACCGCTTGTTGTGCCGGGTCTTGAGCCCCTTGGCCAACTGACCCCACGGCGAACACGGGTGCCGCCCGCCGGACGTGCGACCTTCGCCGCCGCCCATCGGGTGATCGACCGGGTTCATCGACACGCCACGGTTGTGCGGACGCTTCCCGAGCCAACGCGCGCGGCCGGCCTTGCCGATCACGATGTTCGCGTGGTCGGGATTGGACACTTGACCGATCGTGCAGCGGCAGTCGAGATGCACTTTGCGAATCTCCGTGGACGGCATGCGCACCTGTCCCCAGTCGCCTTCCTTGGCGATGAGCTGGGCCGAGACGCCCGCGGAACGCACGGCCTGCGCGCCGCGACCGATCTTCAGTTCGACGTTGTGAATCACGGTGCCGAGCGGCACGAAGCGCAGCGGCAGCGAATTGCCCGGCTTGATGTCCGCGTGGCGCGACGACACGATCGAATCGCCAACTTTCAAACCGTCGGGAGCGAGGATGTACCGCTTCTCGCCGTCGGCGTAGTTCACGAGGGCGATGCGTGCGGTACGATTCGGATCGTACTCGACCGTGGCGATTTTCCCGGGAATGCCGATCTTGCCGCGCTTCCAGTCGATGATCCGATAGCGCTGCTTGTGACCACCGCCGCGGAATCGCGACGTGATGCGGCCGACGTTGTTGCGCCCACCCGTGGACGACGTCGGCTCGGTGAGCGGCTTGTGCGGCTCGTTGCCAACGCTCAATTCGGCGAAGTCGGACACCGTGAGGTATCGACGCGCTGGCGAGCGGGGTTTGAAGGTCTTGACGCCCATGGACGAATCGCCTTTCTAGAACTCAGAATGCCTCGAAGAACTCGATCTTCTCGCCCGCGCGGAGCGTGACGATCGCCTTCTTCCAATTCTTGGTCTTCGCGTGCCCCCGGCCCATGCGCCGCAACCGACCACGCACGATCATCGTGCGTACGGCCTCGACATGGACGTCAGGGAACTGCGCGTTCACTGCGTCACGGATCTGATGCTTGGTCGCTTCCTCTGCAACTTCGAAGAGGAACTTGTTTTCTTTTTCCTTCATTTGGTTGCCCTTCTCCGTGAGGATCAGGGGCCGCTTGAGGATGTGGTGCGCGCTGCTCATGGCTTCCTCGTGTCGTTCGCCACCGTGAATCGGTTCGAACGCGTGCCTTTCATCCCGCGAGCCGCTCTTCGAGCGCTCGCACTGCCTGCTGCGTGACGATCACGTGATCGTGTCGGAGAAGATCGTAGACGTTGACTCCCTCGGGGGGCAGAAACGTCGCGAACGGGATGTTCCGGGTCGAGACCCGCAACTTGTCGTTGTTCGACGCGTCGACGACGACGGAGCTTCCACCCTTGCTGTTGAGCGTCGCGAGCGCGCTCGCGATCAGCTTGGTCTTGAAGTCCTGCACGTCCCACTTGTCCACGACGGTCAGCCGCCCTTCTTTCAAGAAGTGCGACAGCGCGTGGCGCAGCGCGCCGTTGCGCGTCGAGCGCGGTGGGCGGTACGCGTACGAACGCGGGATGGGCGGGTGCGCTGCCCCGCCGCCGACGTACACGGGCGCGCGAATGGAACCGTGTCGCGCGTTGCCGGTGCCCTTCTGCTTGTACAGCTTGCGCGACGAGCCCGCGACGGCCGCGCGACCCTTGGCGGCGTGCGTGCCCGATCGACGCGACGCGAGTTGTGCCTTGACGACCTCGTAGAACAGCGCGGGGTTGATTTCCTGCACGCCGAAGACGTCGTCAGAGAGTTCGATCTCGCCGACCTTCTCGTTCTTGATGTTGTGTAGAGCGACCTTGGTCATGGCACCCTCCACTACGACTTGATTTCCACGTCGACGCCCGCCGAGAGGTCCAGCTTCATCAGCGCGTCGAGTGTTTGTTGGGTGGGCTCGAGGATGTCGAGAAGACGCTTGTGCGTTCGGATCTCGAACTGCTCCCGTGACTTCTTATCCACGTGCGGCGAGCGCAGGACGGTGTAGCGATTGATCTTGGTCGGCAGCGGAATCGGGCCCGCAACGCGCGCGCCCGTTCCCCGTGCAGTCTCCACGATCTCGCTCGCCGCCTGATCGAGCAGCTTGTGGTCGTACGCCTTGAGGCGAATCCGAATTTTCGTAGCAGCCATTGAATCTAGTCTTCCTTCACGCGCGCCGTGCGCGTTCGGCCCATGCATTCCGGTCCCCGACGAGCGGGGACACGGACTACTCGATCATCTTGGTCACCATGCCCGCGCCGACGGTCTTGCCGCCTTCACGGATGGCGAACGTGGTCTTCTCCTCGAGGGCCACCGGAGCGATCAGTTCGACGGTCATCTCGACGTTGTCGCCGGGCATGACCATCTTCACGTCTTCCTTCAGTTGCACGTCGCCCGTGACGTCCGTCGTGCGGATGTAGAACTGCGGGCGGTAGTTCGTGAAGAACGGCGTGTGTCGCCCGCCCTCTTCCTTCTTCAGAATGTACACCTGCGCGAGGAACTTCTTGTGCGGCGTGATCGATCCCGGCTTGGCGATGACCTGGCCGCGCTCGATGTCGTCCTTCTCCACACCACGCAGAAGCACGCCGACGTTGTCACCCGCCTGGCCTTCGTCGAGTAGCTTGCGGAACATCTCGACGCCCGTGACGACGGACTTCTTCGTCGGCGTGAAGCCGATGATCTCGACTTCTTCGTTCACCTTGATCTTGCCGCGCTCGATACGACCGGTCGCGACGGTGCCGCGGCCCTTGATCGAGAACACGTCTTCGACGGCGAGCAAGAAGGGCTTGTCGATCTCGCGAACGGGCTCCGGGATGTAGTTATCTAGGGCGTTCGCCAGTTCGATGATCTTCTCCTGCCACTTCGCGTCGCCGTTGAGCGCCGGGAGCGCCGCGCCGCGAACGACGGGAACTTCCTTGCCCGGGTACTGGTACTTCGTGAGCAGTTCGCGAACTTCTTCCTCGACGAGATCGAGCATGTCCGGATCGTCCACGGCGTCGCACTTGTTGAGCCACACGACGATGCGCGGCACACCGACCTGGCGAGCGAGCAGCACGTGCTCGCGCGTCTGCGGCATGACCGAGTCGAGCGCGCTGACCACGAGGATCGCGCCGTCCATCTGCGCGGCGCCGGTGATCATGTTCTTGATGTAGTCGGCGTGTCCGGGGCAGTCGACGTGCGCGTAGTGACGCTTCTCGGACTCGTACTCGACATGCGCGGCCGCGATGGTCACGGTCTTCGTCGCGTCGCGTTCGATGCCGCCCTTGGCGATGTCCTTGTAGGAGATCGCCTTCACCCTGCCGCCGCTCTTCTTCGCGAGCACCGAGCTGATCGCTGCTGTCAGCGTCGTCTTGCCATGATCGATGTGACCGATCGTGCCGACGTTGACATGGGGCTTGGTGCGCTGGAACTTCTCCTTGGCCATCGTCCTACTCCTCTGAACATCGCGCCGATCGTGGCGCCCGGTGACTTCTTGAAAACCCGCTTGGACTCATCGAACACTGACGCTGCAACGACGGACACCGACAAACGGTGACCGATCAACCACCCTTGGACTTCGCGATCACTTCTTCTTCGACGGCCTTCGGCACAGCCTCGTAGTGCGAGAACTGCATCGTCGACACCGCGCGGCCCTGCGTCTTGCTCCGCAGGTCCGTGACATATCCGAACATCTCCGCGAGCGGCACGAAGGCTTCGATCACCTGCGTGTTGCTGCGCTGGGTCATTCCGCGGATCTGTCCGCGGCGCGAGTTCAGGTCGCCGATCACATCGCCCATGAACTGCTCGGGCGTGACGACTTCGATCGCCATGATCGGCTCGAGCAAGTGCAGCCCGGCCTTCTTGACGCCTTCCTGGAACGCGATCGAGCCCGCGATTTCGAACGCCGCGCTCGACGAGTCGACGTCGTGATAGCTGCCGTAGAACAGGCGCACCGTGACGTCGATCACGGGGAAGCCCGCGAGCACGCCGCGCTGCATTGCGCCGTTGATGCCCTTCTCGACGGCCGGAATGAATTCCTTCGGAATCACGCCGCCCTTGATGTCGTCGTCGAACACGAAGCCCGAGCCGCGCTCGCCCGGCATGACCTCGATCGTGACGTGGCCGTACTGACCGCGACCGCCGGACTGCTTGACGTGCTTGTAGTCCTGCTCGACCTTCTTCCGGATCGACTCGCGGTAGGCAACCTTCGGCTTGCCCGTGTTCGCCTCGACTTTGAACTCACGCTTGAGCCGGTCGACGATGATTTCCAGGTGCAACTCGCCCATGCCCTTGATGATCGTCTGGCCCGACTCTTCGTCCGTGGAAACGCGGAACGACGGGTCCTCGAACGCAAGTCGCTGCAGCCCGACGCCCATCTTGTCCTGATCGACCTTGGTCTTCGGCTCGATCGAGATCTCGATGACCGGATCGGGGAACGTCATGGACTCGAGCACGATCGGCTGACGATCGTCGCACAGCGTGTCGCCGGTTCGCGTATCCCGCAGTCCGACGCATGCCGCGATGACGCCCGAGAAGATGTCCTTGATGTCCTCGCGATCGTTCGCATGCATCAGCAAGAGCCGGCCGACTCGCTCGTTCTTTCTGCGCGTGCTGTTGAGCACGCCCGACCCGGAGTCCAGCATTCCCGAGTAGCAGCGAATGAACGTCAGGTTGCCCACGAACTTGTCGTTCATGAGCTTGAACGCCAGCGCGCTGAACGGCGCCGAGTCGTCGGCCGCACGCGAAAGTTCCGAGCCGTTCTCCGGGTGCTTGCCCTTCACCGGCGGAATGTCCGACGGTGCCGGCAAATAACTCACCACCGCGTCGAGCAGCAGCTGGACGCCCTTGTTCTTGAATGCCGAGCCGCAGAGAACCGGCACGAGCTTGAACGAGATCGTCCCCTTGCGAAGCGCCGCCTGGATTTCCTCTTCGGTGATCGTCTCGATCTTGCCTTCCAAGTACTTTTCCATCAGCGAGTCGTCGACGTCCGCGACCGCTTCGATCAGACGCGAACGTGCTTCCGTCGCGGCCGGCATGAACTCCGCGGGAATGTCGATGACATCGAACTGCTGACCCTTGGACTCCTCGTCGAATACGACGGCCTTCATCCGCACGATGTCGACGACGCCGCGATGCTTCTCTTCTTCGCCAAGCGGGATCTGCACGGGCACCGGGTTGGTCCCGAGACGATCTTTCATCGACGCGACGCACATGTTGAAGTCCGCGCCGATCTTGTCCATCTTGTTCATGAACGCGATGCGCGGCACACGGTACTTGTCGGCCTGACGCCACACGGTCTCGGACTGCGGCTCGACGCCGTTGCCTCCGTCGAACACCGCGACGGCGCCGTCGAGCACGCGAAGCGATCGCTCCACTTCGATCGTGAAGTCCACGTGTCCCGGCGTGTCGATGATGTTCACGCGGTGCTTGACGTCTTTGAGCGCGCCACACGTCGGTGCCCAGAACGCCGTCGTCGCGGCGGACGTAATCGTGATCCCGCGCTCCTGCTCCTGCTCCATCCAGTCCATCGTGGCGGCGCCTTCGTGCACCTCGCCCGTGCGATGGATGCGACCGGTGTAGAACAAGACCCGCTCCGTGACGGTCGTCTTGCCAGCATCGATGTGGGCCATGATGCCGATGTTCCGGTAGCGTTCGATTGGGATGTCGCGGGGCACGGTCGTTGTCTCCTCGGTCGTTTACAGACGAAACCCCCCCGCGCCGCTTCCTCTCGCGCCATCGGCGAGAAGGGGACGATGGTATTTCGTCCCAGTGGGTTCGGGAGGGTCACGACAAAGCAATGGTCGCGCGATCGCTCGCGCAGTGTTCCAGCCTGGTCGTCTTATGTCGGGGTATGCATTCGGTCGATTCGGTTCCTCTGCTCTACCAACGGTAGTGCGCGAAGGCCTTGTTGGCGTCCGCCATCTTGTGCGTGTCTTCCTTCTTCTTTACGGCGTTGCCGCGACCCTGCGCAGCTTCCACGAGTTCCGCCGCGAGGCGCTCGTTCATGCTCTTCTCGCCACGCGAGCGCGAGTAGCCGACGAGCCAACGCATCGCGAGCGACACGCGCCGCTCGGGTCGCACTTCCACCGGCACTTGGTACGTCGCACCGCCCACGCGTCGCGACTTCACTTCGAGCTTGGGCTTCACGTTGTCGAGCGCCTTGCGAAACACCTCGAGCGGGTCTTCCTTGAAGCGCTCCTGGATGATGTCGAACGCGCCGTACACGATCTGCTCGGCGATGGACTTCTCGCCCCGCAGCATGACGGTGTTCGTCAGCTTCGCGACGAGCCGGTCCTTGAACTTCGGGTCCGGAATGATCTTGCGCTTGGGGACTTCACCGCGGCGAGGCATGGACTAACCCTTCTTCCGCTTGACGCCGTACTTGGACCGGCCCTGCGTGCGTTCTTTCTTGTTCGTGTTCGACGGACCCGACGCGCCGACCGCATCGAGGGTTCCACGCACGATGTGGTAGCGAACACCCGGGAGATCCTTCACGCGGCCACCGCGGATCAGGACAACCGAGTGTTCCTGGAGGTTGTGTCCCTCGCCCGGAATGTAGGCCGTGACTTCCATCTGGTTGGTGAGTCGAACGCGCGCGACCTTGCGGAGCGCGGAGTTCGGCTTCTTCGGCGTGGTCGTATACACACGCACGCACACGCCACGCTTCTGTGGCGAAGAACGAAGCGCCGGTGAGGCGGTCTTCCAGGGCTTCGAGTGGCGGCCCTTGCGTACGAGTTGGTTGATCGTCGGCATCGAAGAGATACTCCTGCAGTCCCGTCGGGTTCGCGGACAGCGACCCGACAGCGCCGCGCCGCCCGGTGCATGGCAGCACCAGAGGTCGGGCGTCGCGAGGGGCGGGAGAGTACTCGCGGCGGCGGGAGTGTCAAGCCCGCGTGCAGGGGTCAAAATCTGCCGCGAGCTCGGTTGGGAAAGCTACGTCCGACGACGACGGCGCGCGCACGATGTCCGCGGTCACTGCTCGAAGCAGAACAGCGGCCGCTGCCACGTGCAGGGTCCGCCCGACCAGGTTCGGGAGTTGGACCACGCCATCGTCGCGAGGTCGGAGCGCCCCTCGGTCATCTGGTGGCTCGACGTGCCCACGTCCGTCCAGTCATTGCAGTGGTCCGTCGACGGTGTCGCCGTGCCCATCGCCGTGGATCCCGTCCAGACGGTCGGTTCGCCGAGGATCACGGGCATCGCCATCGGCGGAGCGCCGCGTGTTTCGGTCATGTTGATCGGCCGTGCGATCGTGCCGTCGGTCAAGTCGGCCCAGTCGTTCGCGACCATCGAGCCGTCGAGCAGCACGTACGGCACCGTACTGTGCGTGAGCCGGGTTGCCGCGTTGCTGGTTCGGTCCGATAGCCACGCTCGGAACGTGCCCATCAATCCGGCGGCCGTCGCGCGGGTCTGGCAGTTCATGTCGGCCCCTGCCACTCCACCCATGTTCGCCGGGTAGATCACGCTCGTGACGAACACGCGTCGCGTCGCACGACAGACCCCCGCCGCGCACGCCATGCCACCGGGGCACACCGTGCCGCACGCGCCGCAATTGCGTGGATCGACGCGCGTGTCGGCGCATGCCGCGCCGCACATCATGAAGCCGGCAGCGCACGTACACATCGACGCCGCGCACGCGCCGCCGACGCCACACGACGTGCCGCACGCGCCGCAGTTGGCCGCGTCCGTCGTCAGGTTGACGCAACGACCCATGCACGCGGTCTGGCCGGCGGGACACACGCAAACGCCAGCGGTGCACGACGTCGTCGGCGGGCACGCGTTGCCGCACGTGCCGCAGTTTGCAACGTCGGTCATCAGATTGGTGCAGCGAGTGCCGCACGCCGTCGCGCCCGACGGGCAGACGCACGCGCCCGCGGTGCACGTCGACATCATGGGACAGGCGGTGCCGCACGTGCCGCAATTGGCTACGTCGGTCATCAGGTCCACGCACGCCGAACCGCACACGGTCCGACCCGTCATGCACATGCACGTTCCCGCGGCGCATGTCTGACCGGTCAAACACGCGCGAAAGCACATGCCGCAGTTGGCTGTGCTGGTCATCAGGTCCGCGCACGCTGCGCCGCAGCGGGAGCCGCCGCCAGCACACAGACACGCACCGGCCGCACACGTGCCGGTCGCGCCACACGAATTGCCGCACGTACCGCAGTTGTTGATGTCCGTGGATGCATTGACACACACGCCGCTGCACTGGATCCCGGGCGCCGGACACTGACACCGTCCCGCCGTGCACATGTACCCGACGCCGCACGCCGCGCCGCACACGCCACAGTTGTCGTGGTCGGTTTGCAGGTCGACACAGGTCATGGTCCCGAAGCGGTTGCACAGCGTCCGAGGCGCAGCGCACTCGAGTCGGCACATTCCGGTGGTGCATGTTTGCCCCATGGGGCACACGTTGCCGCACGCGCCGCAGTTCATTACGTCGTTCTGGGCGTCGACGCAGTTCGCGCCACATGCACGGCGGGGCAACATGCAGCTGCACGTTCCACCCACGCACCCAACACCGGGCGGGCACGTCGTGCGGCACGATCCGCAGTTGGAATTGTCGGTCTGCAGGTTCACGCACATCGAGCTACACAGCGACTGCCCCATCGTGCATCCCGAGTTCGAGTCCAGCGCCACGTCCGGCGCGATCGGCACGTCGGTCGCGTCGGCGGCGTCGACGCGCGATGCGTCTCGCACATCGGGCACGTCCGAGGTGGTCATCATGTCGCCACACGCGGAGGCGAGGACGGCCGTCAACGGAGCGAACAACGCAACGAACAGTGGGTGCCGAGATCGCTTCGAGAATAAGTGCATCGACAAGTCCTCCATCGGGGCGTGCGACGCGTCCGCACGACGGAACACACGGTATCACGGTCGACGGCGTGCAACTACGGCGGACCGCGGGTCGGACCCGACGCAACGACGGACCGTCCCGCGTTGCGACGCCACGCGGATGGTGGCACCGTGATCGCGTGATTCGTTTCCGCTCGCGCGCACGAACGATGCCGGCCCGTCCCGCGATCATGGCAATTGCGGCCTGCGCGGTGCTCGCGTGTGCTGGCCCCCAGGGAACGCGCGCGTCGACCACGGGTGGTACGTCGTCAGCGCGCGCGTCGGCTTCCGCCGGTTCGCCGGCCGGCGCCCATGGTCGCGGCGACCCGCTCGTCTGGCGCGTCGAGTCGTCCGGACATGTCTCGTATCTGCTCGGCACGATCCACCTCGGCGCCACCCTCGACGCCACCCTGGGAACCGAAGGCGCGGCCGCGCTCGAGCGAGCACGCAACGTATACGTCGAACTCGATCTCACGCAGCTCCCAGACTCCAGCATGATGCAACAGGAGCTGCTCAGGACCGGCGTGATGCGCGACGGTCAATCGTTGCGCGTGCTCCTCGGAGCGGAACTGTGGCCACGGTTCGTTGCGCTGCTGCCGGGACTCCCGCCCGAAGCGCTCGAACGGTTCGAGCCGTGGGTCGGCACGATGATGGTGCTGAGCGCGATCGTGGCAGGTCCACCGCCCGGGCGTTCGAGTCCCCCGGCGGCCGGCGAGAATGCACCGCCCGCGAACGCGAGCGCGGCCGCGACACCCAGCGGCGCCGTACCTGCCCATGCCGAACCGATGGACCTCACGGTTGCTCGTCGCGCGCACGCACGCGGAGCCCCCGTGCTCGAACTGGACTCGATCCGAGAGCAACTGGACGTCTTGCGGAGCGGCACGCGCGAGTCGTCGCTCGCGATGCTGCGGGAGTTCATCCAAGCGCCCGCGCACGTTCGCCGCGGGCTTGACGCGCTGATTTCGGCGTACGCCGGTGGCGACGCCGAAGCGGCGATGGAGCAGATGGTTGCGCAGATGGCAGTGTCGTCCCCGCGATTTGCCGAGTTGTTGTTGGACCGTAGGAACACCCGCTGGGCCGCGCGGCTCGCAGCACCGCTGCGCGAGGGCGGAATTTTCATCGCGGCCGGCGCGGGGCACATGGTGGGTCCCCGTGGACTCGTCGCGCTGCTGCGCGCCAGCGGATTCACGGTGCAGCGCATTCGCGCGGCCGACACGACGAGCACCCGCGTCCAAGGGCACTGAGCCGGTGTCGTGGAAGGCTCGCGCGTGCTCTCAGGGTGAACACCGCGTCGCGCTCCACGCTGCTTGGCCCGCCGGCCCGTGCGCGTTGCCCTGCATCGCCGTCGCGCTCCACGTTCCCTCGAACGTGGTCTGCCCATGCGGTCCCTCGAACGTGAACGCAATGTGCGTCGCGTCGATCATCACGGCCGTGAGCGGCCGAAGCCGACCCATCGGTCCGGTGAAGCTCCCCGACCCTCCCTGCCCTTGGATGACCAGCACGAGCCGGCCGGTGAGCGCGAGCGCACCGATGTTGAACCGAAGATTCCAACATCCAGCGGCCGCCTGCGTCGCAACGATGGATTGCGCGCCGCGGTGTACGTGAATTCGCGACACCGATGGACGCGCACCGACGGCGGCTCCAAACGACGCACCGCAGCAAATGAGCAGGATTGCAGTAGTCTGTCTCACGTTGGAGCGGTAGGGCGCGGTCCCGTGCGCCGCGGCGACGGATGTCAACTCGAGGGCGTTACGGTCCGAGATTGCGCGTCCCCGTGATGATCTCCGAGCCTAGCTGAATGGTGCAGTCCGTCGCATCGCAACGGTATTCGGGATAGGCGAACAGCGACTCGTGCCCCGCGGCGTCGGCGGCCGCGACCGACACGAAAAACGCTTCCGCGCTGCCGACCCCCAGCCGCTCCGCGGGCAAGTCGATCGACGTCTCGCTTCCCGCGACCACCACGCGCGCGACATAGAAGTTGCCCGTCGTTGGTCTGGCCGCGACAACGTAGTGATCTGGATTTCCGCTGGCGGGCGAAGTCCAACGGAGCGAGATCGTGTCCATTGCGCGGCCGACCGCCACAAACATCCGTGGCGCCGCAGGCGCTCGCGCGAGGCTCCCCGCGGTCGCAACGACGACCTGCGCGATGCGCGCGGTGTACGCCGGGGTAACGTACGCGACGATGTCTTCGGGCGAATGTTGGTGCGCGAGATTCTCCACGGGCTCGACGAAGCGAACGCCAGCGTAGCCCTGGGACAGGAACGATTCGTGATCGCCTCCGCGTCCGGGGCGATCCTCACGCAAGCGCGGGAGCATGGTCATCGCGGGCACGTATCGCGACGTCCATTCGGCGATGTATCGCATGATCCCGCGCGCGGGCGATGTGTCATCGGGTGTGCCCTGGCGCTCGGGATCCTGTCCCACAGTGCCGCCCGTCTCGCGCGGGGTCCCTGGGGAATACAGCCGAAACTGCTGCAGCAACGCACCGGTGTTCGACACGTTGTCGCCGCCCACGATGTCGCAGTTGAGCATCGCCTCGACCGTCGCACCGGGAAAATACATCCCGATGTTCCGCGCAAGGTGCGCCGAGCCTTGGAGCCGTTGCTCCTCGCCCGAGAACGACACGAACACCAGCGTTGCGCGGTACGATCGCCCCGCCAGCGCGCGCGCCGCTTCGAGCACCACGGCCGTCTGCGAGCCCGAGTCATTCGCGCCGGGCGCCATGAGCGTCGGATCGATCGCGTCGGGTCCGATGCCTGCGATCGAATCGTAGTGCCCGCCGATGATCACGAGTCTGTTCGGTTCGGTCCCGGGAATCCACGCGACGACGTTGGCGCTTTGCGTGGCAGCCAGGCAACTGAGGTGGTCGTACGTGTCCACGGTGACCATCACACCGGGGATGGCCGCGAATTGCGCACGGATCCACGCGCGCGCCGCGCCGATGCCGCGCACCGGGTCCGTCTGCGACGAACACGAGTTGCGCGTGCCGAAGCCAACGAGGGACTGAATGTCGCTCAGCACGCGATTGGCGTCCGGATGCGCGACGGCCGTGATGATCTCCGGATCGAGCCGCGGCGGACCCGAGTCGAGCGCGCCATCCTCTGCGTCGGCGTCGACGGGGCCCGCGGCGTCTCCGTCGAATCGCGCCGTCGCGTCGTCGTTCGCGTCGGCGGCCGGAACGGGACCCGCGCAGTTCGCGCACAATCCCAGCGCGAGCGAAGCGAAAACGAACCACACCGGGACGGACGGAGCGCGATCGAACATCTCGCAGAGACTATCACGCTCGAACACCAGGCTGCGAGACGCGAGGGTCACCGCGCCAGGGCGCGCATCACTTCATCGTCCTGAAGCTCGGCGCCGAGCCCGAGTCGCATGAGCCATTCCGCGAGTGCGGTCGTGCTGAGCGCGACCAATTGCGTTCCGCGGAACCACGGACCCCAGATCGCGCGCAACGAAACGTAGCGCAGCGCTGTCGACTGCAAGTCCCGTGGGATGCGTGCCATCCAGTCGAGTTGATCCGGTTCGATGGGATGCGTCTCGCCGGTCTGGTGCTCGTTCGAATACGAGAGCGCGCAACCGTTCGGCTGGCGGTGCAGCGCGACGCGCAAGTAGTGCCGCACGACGAACTCGCGCACACTGGCATTCGAGTAGCCGCGACCGAGTGCAATGCCCGTGAGCAGCTCCATGCCGAGCGCGCCGCCGCTCGGGAGATCGCCGGTCACCTCGCGGTGTTCGCCCGTCGAGATTCGCACGAGTACGCCGTCGATCTCTCGCGCGTTCACCGTCGCATCGCCGCCGGAGGCCGTGACACGCGAGACGATTTCCGCGGCCTCCTCGGGCGTCAGTGGACTCGATCGATCAGGCGAGTGCTGCGACGCGGTGGTCCCGACGTGCCACACGCGTTGCGACGCATTGCGCATCTCGTCTTCGGTCGCGTGCCTGCGCATGCCGCGTGCTGCGAGGGCCGTCAGTGCGAGACGCGCGAGGCGTTGCGGAACACCGACGTTGGTCCCGAGCGCGAGAAGCGGCTCGAGGTCCACGAGGCGGCGGATCTCGAGCGGTAGAACGCCCGCGTCACGGATCGCGCGCGTGGGCGAATCGACGAATTCGCAACCGAGCCCACCGGGCGCCGGCGTCCCCGTCGCGGCGGGCACGGCGAACGGACAGCCGCAGTACATGCAGGCCCCGTCGGTGCCGGCGCGCTCGCCGTCGAAGACCGTTCGGCGCGAACAGACGGGACACGTGGCTGCGACCTTTGCACGGCGAGGCGACGTGGGTGCTGCGCTCGTCCGTTGCGAGGCGTCCGCGACGCGGGCGACATCGTTGGCCGCAATCGCGAGCGCTTCGCCGCAGTAGATGCACTTCGGGCGCGAGGCCGCGCGCTCGGGCGTGAGCGTCCATTCACGCTTGCAACCCGTGCACGTCACTCGGACGAGGCTCGGCGGCATGGGAAACCGGGACTCTATCAGCAACACCGCGACGCGGGCGTCGACGAAGGTCTACGGCCCAATCGTTAGCCCGATGCTTCAGCGTCAGGGCGCGCGCGACCGTCGGGGCGCGCGTCAGCGTCGGGGCTCGCGTCCGCGTCAGGGCGCGCTTCGCCGCCAGAGTTGCCATCCGCTACGTCGGCCTGCTCCGTTGGCGCCGGCGCGAAGGCCTCGTATGCCATCGCGACCTCCTTCAGCAGAATCTGCGAGTCAGCGTCCGTGCTGCACGACGCACAGCCCGCCATGTCGACGCGCGCACGCTCCAAGAGTCGCAAGGCCTTCGCTTCGTCGTTCGCGGCGTCGGCATCGGCCGTGTCACCCTGCGGCGGCCGATGGGCCGCGGCGAGGGCGCGCATCGCAACGGTCTCGGCGCAGTCGGGATCGATCTTCTTCGCCCGTCGCGCGGCCGCTCGCAGCGTGTCGAAGCGCTCCGCTCGAATCGCCATCAGCGACATGCGCACGAGGGACTGCTTTTTCTCCAGCGACGCAATTGGCGCTTGCTCCAACAGCGCGTCGAGCGCGGCGCGGGTTTCGTCGAGATCGTCCGAGACGCCGAAGTCGTCCCACGCGGTCGCAACGATCGAGTCGGCGGAATCGTTCTCGGGATCGGGCGCCTTCTCGTAGCGCGCGTTGATGCGCGACACCCATGCTGTGACGAGGAGGAGTCCGGCGACGACCGCGGCGAAAGTCCACATGGCGGCGGCAAGCGTAGCACGGCGGTCTCGCCGCGACCCAGGCCACGTGCTAGTCCAACGCACCGATGAGCGACGACACCGTGATTCGAGTGCTGCCGTTGGGCTTCCCGTGGGAGACGGCGGATCCGTTTCTGTTCTGCGTCCACCACGACGATGCGTACCCGGCCGGCAACGAACAAATGGGCCCGGCGGCGTCGCTCGCGGGCCGGAACATCGGTCAAGACTTCGCGGCCAAAGACGGCTGGAACATGTACCACGGGGACATCGTTCCTGGCTTTCCGCAGCATCCGCATCGAGGGTTCGAAACCGTGACGATCGTGCGGCGCGGGTTCATCGATCACTCGGACTCGCTTGGCGCGGCGGCGCGGTTCGGCGGAGGCGACACGCAGTGGCTCACGGCCGGAGGCGGCGTGGTGCACTCGGAAATGTTCCCGCTGCGCGATCGCGAGCGGCCCAATCCGTTGGAGTTGTTTCAGATCTGGCTGAACCTGCCCAGCAAGGACAAGCTCGTGGCCCCGCACTTCACGATGTTGTGGAACGAAGACGTTCCCACGCGATCGTTCGCCGACGCGAACGGTGTGTCGACCAGCGTGCGCGTGATCGCGGGGCGGCTGGGCGATGCGACACCGCCGGCGCCACCGCCGCGATCATGGGCGTCGAACGTGGACGCCGACGTCGCCATTTGGACGATCGCGATGCCGGCACACGCGCGCTGGACACTGCCGCGCGCGCGCGGCGCGGAGCTGAATCGTTCGCTGTACGTGTTCCGCGGGACGGGCGTGACGATCGCCGGCCGTGCCGTACGCAATCGTCATCGTGCCGACGTGCGGTCCGAACGCGACGCGGAGATCGTCAATGGCGCGGAGCCAAGTGAGATTCTCGTGCTCCAAGGCAAGCCGATCAGCGAGCCGGTGGTTCAGCATGGGCCGTTTGTGATGAACAGTGCCAGTGAGATCCAACAGGCATTCTCGGACTACCGACGTACGCAGTTCGGTGGATGGCCCTGGCCGAGCGACGCGCCGGTGCACCCCCGCGAGCGCGGAAGATTCGCGCGGCACGTCGATGGACGAATCGAAGATCGGTAGTGCCGGGGCAAGAAACCGGATGATGGAACAGGGAGGCGGGGAGATAGGGAGAATTTGTTTGTTCGGAGCGGAGATAGGCAGCCAGTCGGTCGCGCGATCGTGCATGAGTCTGTCGTGCGAACTTCGTTGTTCATCTCTGCAAATTCAAACAACTCCCTACCTCCCGATCTCCCCGTAAATCTTCTGGGTTCGCCGTCACGGCGCGCGATAGGTCGCCATCAGCATCGGACACAGTGCTTCGATGGCCTGCGTCGTGGCCATGTGACCGCCGGCGTAGAACCAGATCGTCACGGGAATGTTCTGCACCGTCTTGCTGCAGCCCCCGAGCCGGCCGGCGGCCGAGCAGCGTGTGCCGGATCGCCAGTCATTCGCGGCGGCGCCGAGCTGACCACTGCGGCATGCCGAGCTGAGCGTCACGTCGTCGCTGAAACTCTGCGAGTCGCTCTCCGTGCAAATCGGCACGCTCATCCCGGCGACGTCTTGCGTGCCGTTGCAGGAGCCTGCGACCGCTCCCTGAAGCAACGCGCAGTCCGCAAGCACTCCGACCGACAACACGAGACCGAGAACGGCGGTGATTCGCATGGCACTCCTTGACTTCACGCGATGGTAGCCGATTCGGTGGCGTCCCGCGCGGCCTCGCTCGCGACCTACTTCGCGCGTTCGTACTTCCAGTTCAGTGACTTACCCTCCGTGAGCCACTCGAGCATCGTCGCAATGCGCTTGTCGCGCGTGGCGTCGGTCTTGGCTTCGACGATCCACTCGACGTATTCGCGTCGGTGGCTGGGAGGGAACGCGTCGAACGCCGCGCACGCCGTGGCGTTCTTCGAGAGCGCAGCCACGATGACCGTCGGGACCTTCACGGGTTTCGTGTTGCGCTTGGGCGAGCGGCCGGGATCCTTCACTCCTGCCTCGTTCAGCGCGACGGCCTTCTTCACCCACGCGATGATCTTGGCCTCACTCGGCAGTTCCTTGACCGACGTGATGCGCCCGAACTGACCCATGGCAGCCTCGCCCTGCGACGGTCGCGTCGCGTCTGCGAACACCAGGCGTCCCTTCCAGAAGCCGAACGCACAGTGCTGCTTGAACGCCGCCATGCTGCACAGCACGCCCTGGTGCTCGAAGTGCGGGAACTGCCATTTGACCGTTTCGGTCACGCCGGGACAGCCCCTGTGAACGATCTTCCGCAGGTGCCGGAGGATCGGCTTTGCAAACTCGGCGGACCGCTCGATGTACGCGTCGATCCGGGGATCTCTCTTGCCCATCGTTCGCTCCACGATCACGGCCCGATGCGATAGACCATCCCGGTCGCGCCACCGCGAACGACGTACAGTTCGCCGGCAATGTCCTCGCCGAACGACGTGATGGTTCCGAATGGCAGTGCGTTCAATCCGGGAATCTGGACGACGTTCATCGGTCGACTGCCACAGTAGCGAAGCGCGGCAATCGTTCGCCAGCAATAGTCCGAGAACACGTACGTGCCCACGAGTGCAGGAATGGCCGCGCCGCGATAGACATATCCGCCCATCACCGAGCACGCGGGGGGGAACGCCGGCCCGCCGGGATAGATCGGACCGCCCGCCTGCGCGATGGGAAGAATCGGCGGCGTGTGCACGGTTACGACGGGCACGGTGCCTGCGTTGTAGACGGAATCGCCCTCGTACGCGCGCCAGCCAAAGTTCAGGCCGCCGGGTACGCCCGCGCGATGCACGTCGAGTTCTTCGAACCGGTTCTGTCCCACGTCGCCGATGAACAGATCGTTGGTCGCGCGATCGAACGAGAACCGCCACGGATTGCGCAAACCGAAGTCCCAGATCTGCGGCAATCCCGTCGCGCCGCTGAACGGGTTGCCCGCAGCGGCGAATCCGCCGCCGACGTTGTCCACGTCCAGACGCAGGATCTTGCCGTGCAGCACCATGCGGTTCTGCGCATTGCCGTTGGCGCCGTGCATGTCGCCACCGCCGCCCTCGTCGCCGGTTCCCACGAAAAGGAATCCGCCGGGCCCGAACGTGATCATCCCGCCGTTGTGATTGCTCTCGCGGTCCGGAATCGCGATCAGTCGTCGAACCTCCGCCGGATCGGCGACGTCTGCAGTCATCGCGCGGTACTCCGCGACGATGTTGAGGTACGTCGTCGTCGTGCCGGCCGCCGTGTAGTACACAAAGAACCGCCGATTGGTCGCGTACATCGGATGGAACGCCAGGCCGAGCAAACCGAGTTCGCCTCCCGACGAGATGCGACCAGCGATGTCCAGGAACGGTGTTCCAAGCGTTGCGCCCGCGCGGACGATGCGAATCCGACCGGCCTGCTCAACGACGAACAAGTCCGTGGAGCCCGGCGGCTGCGCGACAAAAACCGCGCCTGGGAAGTTGCCGCTCGTGACGATTGGCGTCACGCGCAGCGTCGGCAGAGTCGGCAGCGTGCAACCGGCGTCGGCGACGGGAACGTCGATGACTGGCACGTCGACCACCGGAACATCCACGACGGGCGTGTCCAGGACGGGCACGTCGATCCGCGGCACATCGACGACGGGCGTGTCGGTCACGGGCGAGTCCATTGTCACGACGTCGGGCGCCGGTCCGTCGGTTGGCGGAACATCCGCTGCGGGCGTGTCGGTCGACGGCGAATCCGTCGACCCAACGTCGAGGCCGATGGTTTCGCCAGCGACGTCTGCAATGGCTCGATCGCCCGCGACATCGCCCGTCGTGTTCGGCGTGCCGCACGCCATGCCCATGAGCGCGGCCGCGAACGCCAGTGTGTGCAGTGTCTTGAGACGTGGCTGGAAGTGAATCGTCGTCTTCATACGGGAACGTTCGCATTTGAACGGCGGGACTTCAACGGAGGGCTGGGCGTGGGCGCGCTGCCGGTCGCCTGGTGCGTTCGCCGCTTCGCAGCGGCTCCGGACCAGGCTCTTGTCTGTAGCGGCCGCCGAAGCGGCGGGCGCCGCGTGGGATCGAGTGCGGCCACGATGAGCGGACGTGCTTCGCGCGCGAGTGAATCGAGAGCCACATCGGGAGCTGCGTGGCGTGCTCGCGAAGCGAAGCCGCACTCCAAGCCAGACGGCGAACGCGCCGGGCGATCGCACACTGCGGCTTCTACGGCGACGCGCCGAACGTGGGCGCGTCTCGGGCATGCGCGCCGCTCACTCCACTGGGTCGATTCGGATCGCGTCGGCCAGCGTGTACCCGTCGGATTCCGCGCCCGTGGGGCTCGCGGACGCGAGCGTGACGCGTGCGCCCGCGCTCAGGGTGTACTCGCCCAGCAGCACCCACCCGCGTGCGCCGTCGGCCACGCGCTGGTTGACGATCACGGGGACACCCAGCACGTTCGTCGAAGCGTCGCCGAACACTCGGTACGTCGCGTGCGTGTTGCGATTGCTCGCGGCTGCGTAACGCGCCCACACGGCGTATCGTCGCGTGCGCTGCACGGGCAGTTGCCACGTCGCCGTGCCGCTCGCGCCGGCGTTGAGCGCCTGGTAGTCCATGCCGGTGCGATTGGGGCTGACGCGCGTCGCGAACCACGCGCCGGTCTTCGAGAACGCCGCATCGGTGTTGTCGATCTCGATCGGCCCGCGCGCTTCGCCCGTCACGACGTCGCGCACGTTCTCGGGCATGTAGTTGCAAAAATCGTTGCCGACGATCGTGCCGGCGACACGCGACGTGCGGTTGTCCTGGCACACGTTCCGCGTGAGTTCTTCGCCGCGCCATGTGGGAAACACTCGCGTCGCGCCCGTGGGCCGCATTGCGGAGGCGATGCGTGGATAATCGACGTCGACGATCTCTCCGGACTCGAGCCGATCGAAGTCGCGCGTGACCGTGATCTGCAACGCGCGCGACACCTGTCGCCCCGCCGTCCACGTGTTGCGCATGTTCACGCCCATGAGATGCGCGAGTTCGACCACGTGCTCGCCCTGCATGCGATTGCATCCATGCGAGACGGGACCGCGCTGCAGGTACCACTCGTACATCTGCACGCCGTTCTGCGTGCCTTCCGGTGTCCACGTGATCGGTCCGTGAAGCGCGATGCCGCCGTTGTAGTTGATGAACGGAAACCCGCCCCAGCGCACGAACGTCGGGCCGCTCGACGGATACGCCATGCCGTTCGGACGGTACGGCGTCGCGGTGACCGACGAGTACGTGCCGGGCGCGTCGAGCCGGCTGCTCTGCCCAGTTGCGATCGGGTACACGACCGTGATCATTCGCCGACCGGCGACCGTCTCGCTCCCGGCGTAGTACGGCAGCGGCCCCGTGAAGTTCACGGGCGCCTCGCCCACGACGCGCACCGTCAGACCGTTGAGCGAAACGAACATCCGCGGTCGAACCAGCGCAGGCAGCAGACCGTTGTAGATCCACGGCGGCGACCCGACGCTTCGAATCTCATCGACGTCGAAATCCACGCCGTCGGCGTCGTTCGCCGGGTCCTCGCCGGCAAGGTTCGGGGCGCAGGCGCCAAGGGCCAGAAGCAGGAGCACGGACGCGAGCAGGATGTTCGGGGTTCGCATGGGGCCTCCGCGAGGGTGCCGGCTGGTACCATGTCGGCGTTCGGACACACAAGAGGGGATGTAGGTATTTGTGAACGGTAGATCGCACTACTACAGGCGCACGGGGCGCGGTTGCGGGCGCGGGGTGCGGGGTGCGGGGTGCGGGGTGCGGGGGGAAGAGGAGGATTTACAGGAAGGAGGGAAGACGGGAAGTATTTGATTTTGTTCGGAACGGAGGGGAGGATGGTGGCCAGGGTGGCGAGATCGTGGCGGGCGACGGCGTTTGGGGGGATCGGTCGGCGGTCGTATGAATATTGGATAACATAAGTCCATTTATCATGTGAGAATGGACTCATGATTCCCAGACTTCTCGCGGTACCGAAGGCGAGCTTTCTGCTTCTCGGCCCGCGCGGCACGGGAAAATCCAGTTGGGCTCGAGACTCGCTGCCGGACGCGGTGGTGGTGGATCTGCTGGAGGGCGACACGTACGTCGAGTTGCTCGCGTCGCCGGAGCGGCTCGGTCGTCGCATCCCGAAGGGCCATCGCGGCTGGGTGGTGCTCGACGAGGTGCAGAAGGTCCCCGCGCTACTCGACGAAGTGCATCGGCGCATCGAACGCGATCAGACACGCTTCGCGCTGTTGGGCTCGAGCGCACGGCAACTGCGACGCGGGGGCGTGAACTTGCTCGCGGGGCGCGCGGTGTCGAGGTCGATGCACCCACTGACCGCCGCGGAGATCACCGGGGACGACGACGTCGCGCGCGCACTCACCGTCGGTCGGCTCCCGGCGGCGCACACGTCCCCGACGAACGAGGACGCGCGGGACTATCTTCGGAGCTACGTCCGCACGTACCTCCGAGAGGAAGTGCAGGCCGAGGGACTCACGCGAAACCTCGCCGCGTTCACGCGTTTTCTCGAAACGGCGAGTTTCTCGCAGGGGGCGGTCCTCAACATTTCGGCGGTCTCGCGGGAGTGCCACGTGGAGCGCAAGGTCGCGGAAGACTACTTCCGCATCGCGGAGGACCTGCTGATTGCCGTGCGGCTCACGCCGTTCACCCGACGCGCGCAGCGGCGTGTCGTCGCACACCCGAAGTTCTACTTCTTCGACGCCGGCGTCTTCTCGGCGATCCGACCGCGCGGCCCACTCGACGGCAGTGAAACCGTCGTCGGCCCGGCGCTCGAGACTCTCGTGCTGCAAGAGCTTCGCGCGATCAACGACTATCTCGCGCTCGAATACGAACTGCACTACTGGCGCACGCACGACGGAACCGAGGTCGACTTCGTGCTGTACGGACCGAACGGACTCGTGGCGATCGAGGTGAAGTCCGGGTCGCGCGTGCGATCCGAGGACCTCACCGCGCTTCGCGAGTTTGCGGCGGACTATCCGATGGCGCGAACGACGCTCGTGTACGGCGGGACTCGGCGCGAGCGAGACGGAGACATCGACGTGGTACCGGTCGGCGACTTTCTGCGCGAGTTACCGACGACGCTGCGGGGCGCGTGACGTGCGCCGGCGGCGCGCCGCACTCCGTCACTTCGCCCACAGCGAACCGAGCGGGAACTCGACGGCGTCGAAGGGCTCGGCTCGCAACGTCACATCGCCCTCGTAGGTGTCCACGACGCTGTACCGGCCGCCTTCCAGGCGGAGCACTTCGAGCGTCCGCAGGGCCGGGTCGGGAGTCTGCCGCGCGGACGCTACGTCATCGAGTCGATCGACGATGCACCGGTGCTTACCCACGAACAGGAAGCGGGCATCGTCGCAGCGATTGAGTCCGTCGCGCAGGGTCGGGGCGTGAGCCTCGAGGATGCGAAGCGAGCGGCCGACGCGGTTCTCCGCCGTTGAAGATCACGATCGCGCCGGAGGCCGTCGTCGATTGGACGGTCGCAGTCGAGTACGTCAGCGAGCGCAATCCGGCCGCGGCCGCGAGGCTCCACACGAGAATTCACGCGACGATCGAGAAGCTCGCCGATCGCGAATTCGAGGGGAGCGAGCAGACCCTCCGCGGTGGCGGCGCTCGTGTTCGGGCCGAGGATCTGCCGAACCCGAATGCTGTTCCCCAGGAACCATCGCAGCCCTGACGCGGTTCAAGATCGACGAGAACCTGCCAGGGAGCCTCGCGGTGGCGCTACGATCCCGGACTGGCGCGGCGCGGCGGAGCTGCGCGCGGGTGGTCTACGAACGTCGCAGCGCAGAGTTGGACGGGTCACGTACGTCGAACTCCGCGAGGATCGGCGCGTGGTTGCGAGCGTACGTGGCCGCGGGGCGTCGGCCGGTCGAGCACGCGCGACGTGTTCCAATCGCCTCCGAGCAGCGCGCGGCCCGACGATGGAACCCAGTCGCGATCCCGATCGGCGCACGCGCCGGTGGTGCCAGTGCTGCTGCCGTTGTGAAGCGGAGGGGGGGGGGGGCCGCGGGGCTCAGCGCTTGCGCTTGGAACCCGACGTCTCGTCCTTCGCGCGCGGTTTGCTCGATCGAGTGCCGGCGGGGACATTCTCGAGCAGGGCGACGTCGCGTAGATCCTTGTCGCGTCCGGCGGAGCGCTTGTTCTTGAGGAGCGCGGTGCGACCGATGACGAACAGCGGCGACGCAACGAACTCCGCCTCGACCCGCCCGGCCCATGCCTCGTCGAACGTGACGCCGTCGATGCCCGTCAGAATGTCGATGCGCCAGGGCTTCTGGCCGAGCATGAACACCTTGCCGGGCTGCGCGAGCACGCCGACCTCGGGCGCAACGGAACCGAAACCGAAGTCCGACAGTGCCCCGCGCAGGCGACGCGCATTGTCGACGGTCGGCTCCACGAAGACGTCCAGGTCTTCAGTCAACCTTGGCTCGCCGTGCCCCGCGACCGCGTGACCTCCGACGAGCAGGAAGCGAACGCGACGCGAAATCAGTGCAGACAAGAACTCGGTCCAGTCGCGACTCAATTCGATCTTCACCGAACCACACCCTTCGCAGGCGCTCCACGCCGGAAATGCGCTCTTCGAACGACAGCGCGGCGACGTCGTCGCGGTCGAAAGCGGCCGCCTGCTCGAAACTGTTGGCGACGCGAATGACCCGTCGGATCATCCGACGAGTATCGTGCGTGCGTGCCCACTTGGCAAAGGGCGAACGCCTCCCGCATCGTCCCGAATGCGCCGATCGCGGACCGCGCGGATCGACCAAAACCGGATGTGGCCGGCTCGACGCGTCGGTCAAAGGCTCGCTCGGGGCGCTGCCGAAACGGTGGGCATCTCGAATTCCGCGAGAATCGGCGCGTGGTCGCCCGCGTCGCGAAACGCGTCGGTGCGCACGACTTCGAAGTCCAAGCCTGCGCGCTGCATCCGCGCGAAGAACTCGGCATTGCCACCGGGCGTCGGGGGATCGAGCACCCGCGACGTGTTCCAGTCGCCACCGAGCAGCGCGCGGCGCGACCGGGTAGGGGTACACGCTCGAGACGGATAGCCGTCGCCTTCGGCAGAGCGGTGCTATCATGCTCCATGCATGAGCAAGACTCCCGCTGTCAGGCTCGCAGACCTTGCCGTCGCCGTGCAGGCCCTGCCCGAGGACGTCCAACACCTGCTTGTCCGGGAAATCGAAGAGCGACTGTCTGATATCTCGGTGCCCCAGATGACAGGTGCGCAGCGCCTCGAGGTGAAGCGTCGTATGGCCCAACCGCGGCAGTACGTCTCCGATGTCGAGGTGCGTGCCATCCTTCGTCGGTACGATCCGCTCCCGTGAGACTCGCGTGGACGCGCGCCGTCGCGCACATCGAGGAATTCCCGGCAATCGGTCGAGTGGACGAGAGTACCGGATGCCGCGATTGGGTCGTCCGTCTCCGCGCAGCCTACGGCGTTCGCGAGATCGGTCGCTGCGCACCATGTCGAACACGGAGCACGCGCGTCACGCCGCCGAGTCTCGCGTAGAACAGGACGAGCGGTGGACACGGCCACTTGCGTCGAGCGCACGCGCCGTGTTCCAGTCGCCACCGAGCAGCGCGCGGCCCGACGATGGCACCCAGTCGCGAAGGGCCCACCAGACGAGGAGCCCGAGGGAGGGAAGACACCGGCGTCGACCCGCGATCGAATTGCGAAATAGGCCAACGCCCGCGCTGACGCGGCGTCGGGCTGCGGCGACACCGCGCAACTTCCGACGCCGAGCGCCCGAGAATCGTCATGCGCACAAAATCACCTACGACGGAAGACCGCCCCCGCGAGGACGACATGGCGGAGGACTCGCACGTCGCCGTCGAACGCATCGAGCATGCAATCCGAATGGTTCGCGGGCAGAAAGTGATGCTCGACGAAGATCTGGCGGCGCTCTACGGCGTTCCGGCGAAGCGGCTGAACGAGCAGGTCCGTCGGAACCGGGCGCGCTTCCCGGACGACTTCATGTTCCAGCTCACGGACGCCGAGTACGCCAACTTGAAGTCGCAATCTGCGACTTCAAGTTCGTGGGGCGGTCGACGCAAGCTCCCGTTCGCCTTCACCGAGCAGGGCGTCGCGATGCTGTCGAGCGTATTGCACAGCCCGCGTGCGGTGCTCGTGAACATCGAGATCATGCGCGCGTTCGTGAAACTTCGTCAGATGCTGCACGCGAACGCCGACCTGGCGCGCAAGTTGGTGGCGCTCGAGGCGAAGTACGACGTTCAGTTCCGCGCCGTGTTCGATGCGATTCGCAAGTTGATGCGTCCGCCCATGAAACGGAGCAAGCGAGTGGGGTTTCGCACGTAGCAGACGTGATCGCGGTTCCGCCGGGGTTCGGTGAAGCTTCGCGACCTGCATAGTGCGTATCGAGCAGCAGCTTCATGTCCCGCGGTCGAACGCGCGCCGCAAATCGTCGGGCAGCGGAGCATCGAAGTCGTCGGCGATGTGGACTTTGCCGCGGTCCATGCCGAGGGCTGCTCGCCGGGCCGCTGGTCCAACCCGCTGCGTCGAACCGCTGAGGACGATCAGTTCCGCCGGTCCTTCCGGCAGATGCGCGGGAACGTTGATCTCGACGCGGCGGTCTGCCGGGATGACGATGGCGATCTTCGCGGCTTTCACGATCTCTACCGAATCGTTCGCACGTGCGGGTAATGGAGGATCTTTGCGTCTGCGGTGAGCAGCGGCAGGTCGAGGCTTCGCGCGGTCGCGACAATGATCTGGTCGGCCGGATCCCGACGGAAACCTGCAGGGAGCCGCGTCGACTCGACGGCGATCTCGGGCGTCAGGTCGAGCAACCGGACGCCGGGAGCAGGTAGGCGAGCGCGTGTGCGACCCAGTCACTCACGGACTGTGGAAGCGCAAGTCGTCCGACCTCGACGAGCTTCGCGACCTCCCAGCACGAGATGACGCTCACGCCGAGCCCCGCGGCCTCGTGCAGCGCATTCAATTCCGACTGCCGAGCGTCGAGGCGAGCGTCGCCGTGGGCCCACCAGACCCAGATGTGCGTGTCGAGAACGATCAACGGGCTGCGTCCCAGTCGCCGGGCGCGACCGGACCGGTGGGATCGTCATAGCGAATCACGGTGCCCCGCAGTGGATACGGGTCCGACGTGTTCGCGGCGCTGGTCTTCACAAGCACAATCACTTCGAGGGCGTCGCCGGCATGCACGGGAACGTTCTTGAGGTTCAGCTCGCCGTCGGTGGTCACGGTCGTCTCGATGCGGTGCGCCTGCATGAGCCCATCGTACCACGCCACGAGCCGGCATCCTCGGATCCGGATGGCTGCATCGGTGAAGCGGAACGGAAGCGGGCACGGGCACGGGCGCGGGCACGGGCGCGGGACAGAGGGACGCGAAGAAGTGGTCCAGTTGCATCGGGCGCGCGGGGTTGCGAGCGTACGTGAACGCCGCTCCTCGTCGGGGAAGAACGCTCGCGCAGTTTCGTCC
>Ga0080064_1000796_pt1 | contig 75009 bp, 52 predicted proteins | sample Subgrocontami54m_FD_69260 | JGI IMG/M metagenome (GOLD analysis project Ga0080064, IMG submission 69260) | Subsurface groundwater microbial communities from S. Glens Falls, New York, USA - GMW46 contaminated, 5.4 m (SPADES assembly) (version 2) ...
AATAGACTCTGATCGTGCATTTCGGCGGCAAGTGGATAAACCTGATACTTCGATCGTTTTCAGTCCACTTTGACGAGCGTCCTTCCCACCCTCCGTTTTCGAACGTGTAATCCTGATCGACGCGATAAGGATTGGGAACGACGAGCACATCCCCCAGCTTCTTTGAAACACTGAATGACAACTTCACACGCTGCCGGTTGTCGAGGAGGTCCGATTCATTGAACTCGACGGCAATCGTATCAATCTTGACAGATGCGTCAAAATCGTGGTAGTTGATGACGGCGTAATCCGGAACGCCGAAGGAGGTGACCGCGTACCAATAGACTCGTCCCTGCACGAGGTTGGAGTCGATGAATACCGAATCCAGGGGAGTCACTGTCTCCGCGGCGGAGTCCTTCACCTCAAATTGGCGGAGGAGCGTGAACGTGCTCGGATTTCCTGATGGATCTTCACTGCGGTACACCCTGTAGCCCTTGAAGATGCGGCCTCCGCGGGTATGGCCGGCCGGAGGATCCCGGCGCCGCCAGTTGGTGTCAGGGAGCGTTTCGACATATTTGTTTAAGTCATCCCATGTGTCTCTGGGCCAGACGCCCTCCACCGTCCCGCCCCAGCGCAGCGTGTTTTTTTTGAATCCCTGTTCGACAGAAAGCGGAGGCGAGGGGGGCCTCGCTGGAAAGTGGTAGTTGCGACTGTAGAGCATGTGAGCTCGCGCCGCGTTTTCTCGTACGCTATTTGCACCCTGATCGATACCAGAGCCGCAGACGAACGCCACGGCAAATCGTACCGTATCACCACGTTGCAACTCATAGGGACCAATTGAGAGCCAGAAACTGATGTATCCCACACTGATAGCTGATCCATTCTTTCGAATATATTCATTCTGTGACATACCTCGCCCACTGATCCAAGCATATATGGCAGAATCATCCTGAGAACCAGGGAATCTATATGGATATGCAGTGAAATCTTCGAACGCGTTATGCCACTCGAAGCGAAATGTTTCTAGTCCGGGTGGAGCCGTATAGCCTAATAATGCGACACCTAGGGGAGTCGATCCCTTATCGATTGGGTTGTGGGCGTACGCGGTGCGGAGTTCAGGGAGGAACCCTCCAAAGTTGCGGTAAAAGTATAGCGGAGAAGTAATCGGACCAACGCGCGCATCGACTGCGAAACCCACATAAACCTCTGAGAGGGCCTGTCGTCCCACATTTATAACCTCATATTGAATTGGCAAAATGGCATCGGTAAATTTGCTCCGCCAGGCATATGATTTTTGTATGATCTTGATGCCGAGTGGAGTGTGATTGGACACGATTGGGAAGCGAAAAGTATCAGTGTAAGAGCAATAGATATCGTTGTCCGAGATGGCTGCATAATCCTCATCGACATGCGGTTCTCCGTGATCGGGGGTCCCATTTCTCTCTGTGTAGATATCCCGATTGCTTTTGAATGGATGTGTCCCGTCAGGATTCGTGTGGCAAAGATCTAGGCGCGTGGTGTCGTAATTGTCAAAAGCAGGATCGGGATTTGCGACGGCGTCATAACTTCCCTTACACCCGGATTCCAGTGAATCCGGCACCCCGTCGGCGCCGATATCATCTGTAGGTGGATTCCAATCGCCGTCGTTGTCGACGCCGTCAAGGTCATCTTCATCGATCTTGCCATCACCGTCGTCGTCGAAGTCACGTCTGTTCGGCTCAATCTTGTAGTAACCGGTACCTGTTGAATCGTATGATGCGCCCGCTTGGCGAAGAACTGATGTTTGCCAGAGCCGGTCTCTGAGTGTATCGCGAATTTCAGGAAGTAATTCAGAACCTTGTGTAAAACCAGTATATTCAGCCCCTCTGCCATATTCGCCGGTAGTCACGGCGGGACGGCCACCGGGAGTAAGTCGGGCTCCGACAAACGGGAAGGCGCCAAAAAGATGCTCGCCGAAGCTTCCGACCGGATACAGCAGGCCGATGTGGTCGTGCGAGTAATTCGTCGTAAAAGGATATGCCAGATCGCCCTGATTACTTAGCCAGAGTTGCATATTAAAACCCTGACGTGCTTTCTTCACCCACGAGTGAACAGTATCCCTTGTTTGAAACGAGAAGGAGGGTTCAGATTTGAATAGCAACAACAACAGCGGCAGGGCCACGATGACATGGCCGTTGGGGCTTTGCGTTTTTTTCACGGCTGGATGTATGCGAAAGTTGACAAGCAATATACGCGCATTTCATCTGAGAATCGACCAACTCGAGTCATATGGTTTCTCCTTCGTAGCCGAAGCAATGACTCATAAGTCTGGTCCAACTCGCGCAACTGTACTGTCTGGTAGCGTTGGCTGTTATGCAGCACCGCGGAACGGCATATCATATCCTCCGTACAATTTGACACTTTCACGTGATGAAGTCCTGTCAGCGGCGCACACCAAACAGAGGGTCGTCCGCTCGGCATCACTGCCCATATGGCCGATTAGGTTAGGTGCTTTGTACAGATCAATATTGATGGCAACAGGTTCAACTCGTTTCAGACTAAATTGAACACTGTAGCACGAGTTAAATCACCTTCCCTCCAGGGTCACAATTTGTTCGCTGAGAGCGGGCCATTCTAACGTTGCAGTCCGCGCGTGCTGTGGGAAAAAATAAGCGGGGTCTCTTTCGAATCCGTTAGAGTCAGAAACCCCGCCTGCGTCAAAAGGGCAACCCGCGTACACCAATTATGCTTGATTGTCTATGAGTTTTACTGGGCGCAATATTGGCATGCCCTCGTGTTTTGAATGTCTCCGCACGGACTGCATGGCCAGAGGGGACAAGTGGGGGGACTCCCGCAGGCAGAAGCGTTGGCATAATCTGTGCAGTATTGTGGCTGGTAGCAGGTGCTCGAGGTGCAGTAGCATCTCACGTAACTGTCGCAGAAACCCGGTGCGAGACAAGCCAACGCGGCGACGGCCACTTGAAATTGAACCGCAGCGGCCATGAGCACCACCACTGCTATCACTCGCAACACAAGAACTATCCTCTTCATAGAGACCTCCTTTTGTAAGGTTTATGAGATTGTTCGGTTACCGAGATTGGCCTTGCTCTTCAACCAACCTCTTTATTTCATCCATGCTCTGGTCGTTTAGCGCGCCTCCCCAGGAACCGCGCACCGTGCCATCACCGTCAATGATAAGGGTCTGAGGTACACCTGCAATCTTGTACTGGTTCCGGAAACTTGAGTCGACGACGCAGACCTGGTAATTCAAGTCCTTTGTGGTGGCGTATTCGATGGTCCTGGACAAATCGTGATGAGATTCATCTCTCCTCCATGCTGTAACCTTCAGACCTTCCCTCCGCGCCTGCAAGCTGCACGGCGGCGGTTTGACTTACTGGTTTACTTTCCGTAATATTGAAAACATACTCGTTAAAGTCAACGGCTTTTCTATTACGTTTATTGTAATATCAAGTCAGGAAGAATAAAGATCACGACCTCATCAAGCCCACAGACGGTCATTGTTCAGCACCACGAATTCGAGCGGCTCATCTCAGCCCTTCGAAGCAGGGGATACTCTGTTGTCGGACCCACAAGGCGCGAGACCGCCATCGTGTACGATGAGATCTCATCAAGCAATGAACTGCCGATAGGATGGACCGATGAACAGCAGCCTGCCAGCTATCGTCTAAAACCCCGCAGTGATAAAGCATACTTTGGGTTCAGCGTCGGTCCATACTCGCTGAAAAAATTTCTCTTCCCACCCGTTCTCAAACTTCTCAACGCCGACCGCCGCAACGGCAGTATCACTATCTCATCCGCACTATCAGGAACAGATGACGGTCGAAATCCGGATCCCAATTCCGACATCAAGAAGTATGCGTTCGTGGGAGTCCGCTCCTGTGAGCTCCATGCACTGGAGATTCACGACAAAGTGTTCGTCACAGGCGCGTACGTCGATCCATACTACAAATCGCTCCGCGAAAACGTCTTCATCGTCGCCGTGAACTGCAGTCAGGCCGGCGGGACGTGCTTCTGCGTTTCGATGAACACCGGCCCGAAGGTCGAAAGCGGCTTCGACCTCGCTCTCACAGAAGTGCTGAATGAACGTGAGCATTATTTTGTCGTCGAGATCGGCAGTGAGAAAGGGCGGGACGTGATGACGGATGTACCGTTCACGCCTGCTCAACATGCACAGGAAGAAACCGCGAGAAAGATCGTCGAGGACACCGCACAACACATGGGAAGGAAGCTCGAAACGTCCGGCATCAAAGAGCTTCTCTTGGGCAACCTCGATCATGAGCGATGGGAGGACGTCGCGAAGAGATGTCTCTCGTGCGCCAATTGCACGATGGCATGTCCGACCTGCTTCTGCTCTACCATCGAGGATGTTACAGATCTTACCGGCGACCATGCCGAGCGCTGGCGGAAATGGGATTCCTGCTTTACAATGGATCTTTCGTATATCCACGGCGGCAGCATGCGATCTTCAGTGAAATCGCAGTACCGCCAATGGATGACGCACAAACTTGCGGGCTGGATCGACCAATATGGAACGTCGGGCTGCGTCGGTTGCGGCCGATGCATCACCTGGTGCCCCGTCGGCATCGATATCACGGAAGAGGCCGCGGCTATCCGAAACACTGAAAAAAATGAAGCAACATCTTGAGGATCAAAAATATGGAAACTCTTGAATCAATCTTATCGGAACATCAGTTCTTAAAAGGGCTCGGACCGGATCATCTTAAACTGATTGTCGGCTGTGCGTCGAACGTCCGCTTCAATCCGGGACAATATATTTTCCGTGAGAGCGAGGAAGCCAATCAATTCTATATTATCCGGCAGGGCAAAGTGGCCCTGGGCGTCTTCACGCCTGGACGAGGCTCAATGATCATCGACACGCTCGGTAACGATGACATCCTCGGCTGGTCGTGGCTGATCCCTCCGTATCACTGGCGATTCGACGCTCTGGCGGTCGATCTCACCCGAGCCATCGCGCTCGATGGGAAATGTTTGAGGAAAAAATGCGAGGACGACCACGATCTTGGCTACGAACTGCTGAAACGTTTTTCTCTGATCATCGAGCAGCGTCTCGAAGCCGCGCGGATTCAATTGCTCGATCTCTATGCCATCAACAGTTGAAGGAAAAGCCGGCCTCGAAACGCCGTTTGTCGATCCGATGCTGCCCGAACTGATGGAGATCGGGCGAAGCCGCCGCGAGACAAAGGATACCTTCACTCTGCAACTCCGTCGGGGTAATGGGAAGTCCGGCTTCCCGTTCGCTCCCGGACAATTTAATATGATGTATGTCTTCGGTGTCGGCGAAGTGCCGGTGTCGATCAGCGGCGATCCGGCGGATCCGGAGACCCTCGTCCACACCGTACGCGCCGTCGGAGCAGTGACAAAGGCGATGAGGAAGTTGAAAACGGGCGCTCAGCTCGGTATCCGCGGCCCATTTGGAACCGGCTGGCCGATCGATCAGGCTGTGGGTCACGACGTCGTCATGGTCGCAGGAGGAATCGGGCTTGCGCCTCTTCGGCCGTCAGTCTATCAGATCCTCCATCAACGGGAAAAGTTTGGCAAGGTCTTCCTCCTCTACGGAACCAGAACTCCGGCCGATATTCTCTATCAGCGTGAGCTTGAACGGTGGCGCGCGCGCTTCGACCTCGAGGTCTATGTCACCGTCGATCGCGCGACAGGCAGCTGGCGCGGCAACGTCGGCGTCGTCACAACGCTCATCGCAAAGGCGCCTTTCGATTCACAAAACACGGTGGCAATGATCTGCGGTCCCGAAGTGATGATGCGCTTCACCGCTCAGGAATTCGTGCGCAGAAATGTGGGAATGAACAATATCTACGTTGCCATGGAGCGGAACATGAAATGCGGCATCGGTCTCTGCGGCCACTGCCAGTATGGGCCACACTTCGTGTGCAAGGATGGACCGGTGTTTCCTTACGATCGTATCAAGAATCTCTTTTTTGTGAGGGAGGTGTAGCAGGTTGTTGAAAAAGGGAATGAATAGCCACGAGCTTCTCCAAAGGAGTCCTACGGACAGCTCGTGGACAGAAATCAAATAAGAAGCACTATGGGTTTCAACCCATGATCACAAAACCAGGCCGTATTGTAGGGGCTAAAGCCCAATTTGTTTGTGGTCTCTCTCCACGGCCTGAAGGCCGTGGCAATTCAGTTGCGGCAATTCATGCATGCAAAAGTTTTTGAACAGCGCGCCATATGAAGAAATCAAAGAAACCCAAACTTGCCGTATGGAAGTTCTCCTCGTGCGACGGTTGCCAGTTGAGTCTTCTCGATTGCGAAGATGAGCTGCTTGCCGTCGCTGGCGCGGTGAATATCGCGAATTTTCCGGAAGCATCCCGCGCGGTCGTCAAAGGACCGTACGATATCTCGCTTGTGGAAGGGTCGATCTCGACGCCGCATGACGCCGAACGCATTCATCAGGTGCGCCGGCAATCCAAATTGCTCATTACGATCGGGGCCTGCGCAACTGCCGGAGGCATCCAGGCGCTGCGAAATTTCAAGGACGTTAAAGAATTCACCTCGATCGTCTACGCATCTCCGGAGTTCATTTCGACGCTGAACAAATCGACGGCGATCGCCGATCATGTCCCCGTCGATTTTCAACTTCGGGGTTGCCCGATCAATAAATATCAGCTTGTCGAAGTGTTAAGCGCGTTCCTCAACGGCCGAAAGCCGAACACCCCTGGGTACAGCGTCTGCCTCGAGTGCAAGAGGCGGGGCATCGTCTGCAGATTGGTCGCCGTCGGAACGCCGTGCATGGGGCCCGTGACACAGGCCGGCTGCGGCGCTCTTTGTCCGTCGTACGATCGCGGCTGCTTCGGATGCTACGGCCCGAAAGAGACGCCAAACACGGCTTCACTCAGTCGGTCCTGGAAAGAAAGTGGGATGAGCGATGATGAGCTGATGCGGCTTTTCCGCAGTTTCAATGCCTATGCGGACGCCTTCCGAAAAGAAAGTGAAGCGCATGAAAAGTAAAACTGTCAAGGTCGATTATCTGGCCCGCGTGGAAGGCGAAGGGGCGATGCTCGTGAAGGTGAAGAACGGGGTCGTCACCGACGTCAAACTCAAGATCTTCGAGCCGCCGCGATTTTTCGAGGCATTTCTCCGCGGCAGAAAATATACGGAGGCGCCCGATATCACGGCGCGTATTTGCGGCATCTGCCCGGTCGCTTATCAGATGAGCTCCATCCATGCCATGGAAGATGCCTGCGGAGTGAAAGTGGACGGACAGCTTCGCGGGCTCCGGCGCTTGATCTACTGCGGTGAGTGGATCGAAAGCCACGTGCTCCACATCTATCTGCTCCATGCGCCCGATTTTCTCGGCTACCAGGACGCCATCCAGTTGGCCAAAGATCATCCGGCTGTTGTTCAGCGTGGGCTGCAGCTCAAGAAAGTCGGAAATGAGATCGTCGCTCTCATCGGCGGAAGGGAGATCCATCCGATCAATGTGAAAGTCGGCGGCTTCTATAAACTGCCGACAAAAAAAGAACTGAACGTGCTCGCCGAACGCCTCAAGTGGGCGCGCGATGCTGCGCTGGAGACGGTGAAGTTCACGGCGGCGCTCTCCTTTCCGGACTTTGAGCTCGATTATGAGTTTGTCGCCCTTCGCCATCCCGATGAATATCCGTTCAACGAAGGGCGCATCGTCTCGAACCGCGGCCTGGATATTTCCGTGCGTGAGTATGATGATCATTTCATAGAGGAACATGTCGAACATTCGAATGCGCTTCACTCTGTATTGAAGGGACGAGGAGCATATTTTGTCGGTCCGCTTGCGCGGTACAATCTCAATTTCGACAAGCTTGGCCCGCTCGCTCAGGAGGCGGCGCGCTCGGCCGGACTATTGAAAGAATGCCGTAATCCTTTTAAAGGGATCATCGTCCGTGCTGTCGAGATCGTCTATGCCTGCGATGAAGCGCTGAGGATCATCAAGGAGTATGAACCGCTGCATGCACCCGCGATTCCGATCATACCGAAGGCGGGAACCGGCTTCGGATGCACGGAGGCGCCGCGCGGAATTCTCTATCATCGTTACAAGCTTGATGAGCACGGGACGATCCTTGACGCGAAAATCGTTCCTCCCACATCGCAGAATCAGAAAACCATCGAGAACGACTTGCGCCAGTACGTCGAAAAGAACATTAACCTGACGAACGACAAGCTCACGTGGCAATGTGAACAGGTCATTCGGAATTACGATCCCTGTATTTCATGCGCGACACATTTTCTCAAGGTTAGGATTGACCGGGAGTGAAAAATGGCAGCATCCAAAGTCCTGATCATCGGCGTCGGCAATGAATATCGATGCGACGATGCTGTTGGGCTGGTCGTTGCAAGGGAGCTCAAGGCCGGCAATGCGCCGAATGTGAGCGTGATCGAGGAAAGCGGAGAAGGAAGCGCCTTGATGGAGGTATGGAAAAATGCCGAAACCGTGATTCTCATCGATGCAGTTTCCTCCGGCGCGCCTCCGGGGACAGTCCAGCGGTTCGAGGCGCACGCTGAGAAACTGCCCATGGGTTTTTTTCACTATTCAACGCACGCGTTCGGTATCGCAGAAGCGATTGAGCTTTCGCGCGTGCTTCAACAGCTTCCACCCCGCATGACGGTCTATGGAATAGAGGGAAAAAATTTTGCTTCAGGAAGCGGGTTGTCGGCGGAAGTCAAACAAGCATCGGACATGGTGGTAAAGAAAATAGTTGAAGATCTGAATCATGCTAAATTTCGTGCTTAACAAAATGACCAGACTTAATCAAAGTATTTCCTAAACATCACCCTAATACCCCATGCATGAATTCTCACTTATCGCCGATCTCATAAGCAAGATCGAATCAGTTGCCATTGAGCACAAGGCAGCCCGCGTAGTCGATGTCCGCGTCAGGCTCGGCGCGCTCGCTCATATCTCCGGCGATCATTTGCGCGAGCATTTTATGCATTCGACAACCGGAACGATCGCGGAGGGAGCGCGGCTGACGATCGATGAACAAACGGATGTCGCAGATCCGCATGCGCAGGATATTCTTCTTGAGAGCGTGGACTTTGAGGAATGATTCACAACGGTCAACATAGCAGCGGTCGACCTTGCCGCCTTCGGATCGTGATACTCGGAGCGGTTCAGGGTGTCGGCTTTCGTCCATTCATCTACCGGCTTGCGACAGAACGGGGGCTTGCCGGCTGGGTGAAGAATTCGGAACAAGGTGTTGTCATTGAAGTTGAGGGAGCAAAAGAAAATCTCGATGCGTTTGTCATTGAAATTGAAAAGGAAAAACCGCCCCGATCATTTATTCAGAGTCTTGAATGTTCATTCCTTGATCCGGTCGGATATAAGGACTTCGTGATTCGGCCGAGTTCTCACAACGGAACATCAACGGCATTGATCATGCCTGATGTTGCGACCTGTTCGGATTGCCTGCAGGAAGTGCTTGATCCGCAGAATCGGCGTTTTCTGTACCCGTTCACGAATTGTACGAATTGCGGTCCGCGCTTCTCTATTATAGAGCGTCTGCCATACGACCGTATCAACACGACGATGAGAAAATTCGGTATGTGTGACCGCTGCCGATCCGAGTATGAAGATCCGGCCGACCGCCGTTTTCATGCGCAGCCGAACGCTTGTCCGACCTGCGGCCCTCATCTCGAACTTTGGGACGCCGATGGCAAAGCTTTGGCGGCACATCATGATGCCATGATGAAAACTGTCGACGCGATCAGGTCCGGACTGATCGTTGCGATCAAGGGGATCGGCGGATTTCATCTCATGGTCGACGCACGAAACGACGAAGCCGTCACGAGACTACGCCGGCGGAAGCATCGTGAGGAGAAACCATTCGCATTGATGTTCCCATCAATCGAATCGGTGAAGGAGGAATGCGAAGTCTCCGGCCTTGAAGAGCGTCTGCTCCTCTCTCCGGAATCTCCCATCGTCCTTCTTGATCGCATATCTCACATCGCACATCGCACATCCGATAATCCAAATCCGCAATCTCCGCCACAGGCGGATGCGCCTCCGGCGCACGAAATCCGCAATCTCCGCCACAGGCGGATGCGCCTCCGGCGCACGAAATTCATCCTCTCTTCCTCCATCGCCCCAAACAACCCCACGCTTGGAATAATGCTCCCTTCGACCCCGTTACATCACATCCTCATGAAGGCGCTTGGCTTTCCGGTGGTCGCGACGAGCGGCAATCTGTCCGATGAACCGATCTGCATTGATGAAGTGGAAGCGTTGGAGCGGTTGCGTGGTGTTGCGGATCTTTTTCTTGTGCATGATCGACCGATCAGGCGGCCGATCGACGATTCGATCGTACGCATGATGATGGGCCGTGAACTGGTCCTTCGGAGGGGAAGAGGTTATGCACCTTTGCCGGTCAATCTCGGAAAAAACCAGGGTGGGGATTCTTCGGTTCTCTCTGTGGGCGCGCAATTGAAAAACACGATCGCCCTTTCCTCCCGTGCGAATATTTTTATCAGTCAACATTTGGGTAATCTTGACACGCCTGCTTCCTGCGATGCGTTTCAGGCTGCGGTCGATGATCTGCGGAAAATGTATGGAGCCGGCGCTCCAGCGATCGCCTGTGATATGCATCCTGATTACTATTCGACGAAGTACGCGCAGAACCTTGGCGTCCGGGTGGTTGGAGTCCAGCATCACTATGCGCATGTCGCCTCATGTATGGCGGAAAATCAGTTGGACGGACGTGTACTCGGAGTGTCGTGGGACGGTACGGGCTACGGCCTCGATGGAACGATATGGGGAGGAGAGTTCTTGCTGACGAATGAAAGCTCCTTCGATCGGGTTGCGACATTGAGACGATTCAGGTTGCCGGGCGGCGAGAAGGCGATCAGGGAGCCGAGAAGAACGGCGCTTGGTCTGTTGTACGAACTGTATGGAAATGATGCGTTTGAGATGGACGATTTGGCGGCGATACACTCCCTTACGGCCGAAGAGCGCATCATGCTCAGGCAAATGTTGAACAAGGGCGTCAATTCACCCCTGACTTCAAGTGCTGGAAGATTGTTCGATGCGGTGGCGTCGATCATTGGCCTTCGGCAGCGCATGAGCTTTGAAGGCCAGGCGGCGATGGAATTGGAATTCCTCACAGCATCGTGCAAGACCGACAATCAATATCCATTCCAGATCCTGAGCGTATCCGACAAGAAGGGCCGAGCCCAAAGTCTGCACCCAGGGCCGCGGATGATTGTCCATTGGGGCCCTCTGGTTCACCAAATTGTCGAAGATGTTCGGATGCGCGTCGCTCCCGCGGTGATTTCGACGAAGTTCCACAATACACTCTCAGAGATCATCGTCGAGATCGCCGGCCGGATCGGCGAAGAGCGGGTACTTCTGACTGGCGGCTGCTTTCAGAACAGATATCTGACCGAGAGAACGATACGGAGACTCGAAGCAGAGGGGTTCCATCCCTACTGGCATCAAAGGGTTCCACCCAACGATGGCGGGATCGCGCTTGGACAAATTTACGCGGTCATAAGGAGTCGGGAAAAGCGCGCCGAAGCACTCACTCAACCTTCGCGCCAGGTTGAGGCTATGCCATGACGCTGCTCGTTGGTAAACTTGCTGATATCCGTGTCGAAGAGGGGATGAGAATCGGAAAAGTCCGTGTGAAAGGCGCGGTCGAGGAAGTACAGCTTTTGCTGACGCCGGTAGCCAAAGTCGGTGATGATGTTCTCATCGATTCCGGAGTTGCCGTCGCAATCGTGAATGACAAACAAATCGAGGAAGAGAAAAATGTGCCTGGCCATACCGGGAAAAGTCGTTGAGATCGACGGGGTCTCGAAACCGCTCATGGGGACGGTGAGCTTCGGCGGCGTCCGGAAACAGGTCTGCCTTGACTGGATTCCTGATATTGCTGTGGGAGAATATGTGATTGTTCATGTCGGTTTTGCTATCAGCAAATTGGATGAAGCTGAAGCTCAAAAAACACTGGAGCTCTTCAGGGAAATCGAAGGGGGTCTCGATTCATGACGATGAAGTTCATCGACGAGTACAGAGACGCGCGCACGGCAGCATCGTTTGCCCGGGCTATCGGATCGATCACCACCCGGCCCTGGACGATCATGGAGATTTGCGGCGGCCAGACTCACACCATTGTGAAATACGGGATCGAGGCTCTTCTCCCGAAGAGCGTGACCCTTGCGCACGGTCCGGGATGCCCGGTCTGTGTGACGCCGGTCGAGCTCATCGAGAAAGCGATCGCCATCGCTTCACGCCCGGATGTGATCTTCACATCGTTCGGCGACATGCTGCGCGTGCCCGGATCGACGAAGGATCTTCTGGCCGTGAAGGCAGAAGGAGGCAACGTGCGCATCGTCTATTCGCCCCTCGACGCGCTCAAAATAGCCGCCACGAACCCGCACAAGAACATCGTGTTCTTTGCTGTCGGATTTGAGACGACTGCGCCTGCGAACGCGATGGCTGTCTGGCAGGCGAAACGCCTGGGCCTGAGAAATTTCTTCGTTCTCTGTGCGAATGTCTTGGTGCCTCCCGCCGTCGAGGTAATTCTCTCATCGCCGGATAATCGGGTGCAGGGTTTCCTTGCGGCGGGGCATGTCTGCTCCGTGACCGGGTACGAAGAGTATTTCCCGATCGCAGCAAAATATCATGTGCCCTTTGTTGTCACCGGATTCGAACCGATTGATATTCTTCAGGGAACCTGCATGCTCCTGAAGCAGCTCGAAGAGGGGCGTCATGACGTCGAGAACCAGTATGCGAGATCGGTGCGGCGTGAAGGAAACGCCGAAGCGAAGCGGTTGCTGTCCGAGGTCTTTGAGCCGACCGATCGGCAGTGGCGCGGCATCGGCATGATTCCACGGAGCGGGCTGAAACTACGAGACGCGTATCGTGAATTTGATGCAGAAAATTTCTTTGAGCTCGAATCGCTCGTCATCAATGAATCGCCGCTCTGTGAAGCGGGTCTTGTGCTGCAAGGGATAAAAAAGCCGATTGAATGTCGCGCGTTCGGCAAAGAATGTACGCCTGAGCATCCGCTCGGTGCGCCGATGGTCTCATCCGAAGGAGCCTGTGCGGCATACCATCGATATCGCGCGGTGCCGGCCGGCATCCCGGAAGGAGAAATCACATGAAAACAGATGACGTTGAAATTACACCGGGTTTCACCTGCCCGATCCCCCTGGACGATTATCCGAATGTCCTTCTGGCGCATGGAAGCGGCGGGAAACTCACGCACCGCCTCATCCAGAAAATGTTCTTGCCGCTCTTCCGGAATGAGATGCTCGAACCTCTCCATGACGGGGCGATCTTCCGCGTCGGCGGAGAGAGGATGGCGTTTTCGACAGACTCCTACGTGATCGATCCGATCTTTTTTCCCGGAGGCGATATCGGCAAGCTTGCCGTCAACGGCACCGTGAACGACCTGGCGATGTGCGGCGCGAGGCCGCTTTACCTCTCGGTCGCGTTGATCATCGAGGAGGGCCTTCCGATGGAGGAGCTCTGGACGATCGTTCGATCGATGCAGCAGGCGGCAAAGGAGGCAGGAGTTGTTCTTGTCACGGGTGATACGAAAGTCGTGGATCGTGGGAAAGGGGACAAGATATTCATCAACACATCGGGCGTTGGGATCGTCGAACATGGAATCGATATCAGTCCAAACCGCGCGAAGCCCGGCGACCGGATCATCGTGAACGGGGAGATCGGTACGCACGGGATCGCTGTCATGTCTGTGAGAGAAGGACTGGAGTTCAGCTCGCCGATCCGGAGTGACACTGCGCCGCTGAACGGCCTTGTAGCGGAGATATTTTGGGCCAGCAAAGAAATTCATGTCCTGCGTGATCCCACACGCGGCGGGATAGCGACTGCGTTGAACGAAATAGCCGGTTCCTCGCATGTCGGAATAAGCATTGTTGAAGAGAATATTCCCGTCAGCGATGCCGTGGAGGGTGCGTGTGAAATTCTCGGGCTCGATCCGCTTTATGTGGCGAACGAAGGAAAGCTCCTCGCATTTGTCCCTCATGATGATGCGGAGAAAGTCCTCGGGGCGATGCGAAACCATCCGCTCGGGACCGGAAGCAGGGTCATCGGAGAAGTCGTTGCCGATCATCCCGGCACGGTCGTTCTGAGAACTCCGATCGGCGGAACGAGGATCGTCGACATGCTCACCGGAGAACAGCTGCCGCGGATTTGCTGACGATGAGCGGTGCAGCCAAAAGGCGGCATTCTTGAGGCCGTCCAACAAAGCCTTTGTGACTTTGTGCCTTGGTGGTAAAACGCACTTTGCCACAAAGTCACAAAGACACTAAGTGAAGGACGCTCCGCATATGCCCGTACCACGTTATTGTCTATGTCCATTTGAACAGAGAACTGCGGTTGACAATAATTATCGCAAGCCATGCAATTTCAAATACACCATCATGAACATTTCCATTTTGGAAGGAGATAACATCCATGTCGAACAAAAAAGCTGATCTTGCAGGACCCGGGATAGGCAATTATGAAGAGGTCGAAAAAATTCTGCCGACCAATTATCATTCGTTGTTGAATCCGAAGGAAACGCAGCTCGCGCTTACGGCGCTCAAACGATATATCGAGGACAACCTGTGCAAGGAGCTGAACCTCATTCACGTGGAAGTTCCTCTCATCGTCGACACGCAGAGCGGCGTGAACGATCTCCTCGATCGTGACGGATCGCGAACCCCGATCCAGTTTCATGTGTCGAACGATTACAATAAACACCCTGTCGATGCGCAGGTCGTGCAGGCCGCGACGAAATGGAAGAGAATGGCGTTGAAGCAATTCGACATGACGGTCGGCGAAGGCCTCGTGACCGACATGCGGGCTGTGCGCAAGGACTACTTCCTCGACCATGACCACAGCGTCTACGTCGATCAGTGGGACTGGGAGAAAGTCATCACAGCCGATCAGCGCAACCTCAATTTTCTTAAGGACACCGTCCGGGGAATCTGGAAGGTCATCAAAGGCGCAGAAACGTATATTCAGAATCAGTTTCCGAAACTGAAGACGGAGAAGTATCCCAATTTGCCCGATGAGCTGACGTTCCTTCATGCGGAAGATATCCTCGACATGTATCCCGACATGCCCCGGAAGGCGCGGGAGACGGCGATTCTGCAGAAGTACCCGGCCGTCTTCATCATCGGCATCGGCTGGATACTCAAGGACGGCTATCCTCATGAACTGAGAGCGGCAGATTACGACGATTGGGTGACGGAAACGAAATCCTCGGACGGGAGACCGATGCATGGTCTGAATGGCGACATCCTGGTATGGAATCCGATCACGAAGCGTCGCCATGAGTTGACCTCGATGGGAATTCGCGTGAACAAGGAAACGCTCAAGAAGCAGCTCGAGATCACGCATCAGCTCGACTTCCTGAAGTTTCCGTATCACAAGGCGATCATGAACGATGAGATTCCTCTCAGCATAGGTGGCGGCATCGGTCAGTCGCGCACAACGATGCTGCTATTGAGGAAAGCTCATCTGGGCGAAGTCAGTGTCACCGTCTGGCCGCACATTCTCAAGGAAATATGTGCGAAGAAGGACATTCATGTGTTGAATTAGTGCCTGAGCACGAGGCGGCAGGGGTGAGGTATCTCCCGCCCCTGCCCGCTCGGCGCCGCATGAATGATGGCCCCGCCATTAGTGTGGTGTCCGGGAAATAGTTTGACTAAGTACTGTTAGGCTCTCTGCGGGCGGGGAGACGGATGGAATTTCCTGAGGCTGTCTGAAAAGCACAGGATTTGTTTCACGCGAGACGCAAAGATCGCAACGGCTTACGCTTCAAGAATGATCCTAGAATTACTTTGCACCTTTGCGAGAAACTTTTTGGACGGCCTCACGCGGGATGAGTTCCTATCATTTTCACGCTGTGGATTAACCGCTTCAAGCTCTCCGCTCACTACTCATCGCCCCACACTCACTACCAACGAAATCATTTCGATCGGCCGAGCGATACAATCGCTGGCAGGACGAAGAGAATAAGCAGAGTCGAAATCGAGAAACCGCCGATCACCGCGATCGCGAGCGGCTGCTGCATCTGAGCCCCCGATCCGATGCCGAGCGCAAGCGGCAGGAGAGTGAGCACTGCCGCGAGAGTTGTCATGAGAATCGGGCGCGCGCGCTGCCGGAGCGCCCTCATCAGAGCATCTTCAAGCGAAACTCCTTCCCGTTGAAACTCCTTCACCGTATGGAAGACAAACACGGCGTTTTCCGCCACGATGCCGATGATGAGAATAATGCCGACTAGGCTGGAAACGTTCAGTGTGACGTCTGTGAGCCACAACGCGCCAAAAACACCGAGGAGCGACATCGCATTGATCATGAAGATCGAAAACGGAACGGCGAATTCGCCGAACTCAAAGAGCAACACGATCACGACAAGGAGAAGTGCGGCGACGGCGACGAACGTCAATCCGGTGAACGACTCCTGCTGTGTCTGGTAGATGCCACCGTAGTCGATCGTGACGTTCGGCGGAAGGCCCAGCTTCGATGAGAGCAATTTTCGGATGTCCGACATCGTGGTGCCGAGATCGCGGCCGGAGGTCCGCGCCGTCACCGCAACGAGCTGCTGCAGCTGATCCCGCTTGATCTCCGCTTCACCGGCTATTCGCTCGATCGAAGCCATGGTCGACAGAGGGATGAGATCCCCATTCGGCGAAATGAGTCTGAGCCCCGTGATAAGGTTGATGTCCCGGCGATAGGCATCGGGATAGCGCACATGCACACCGATCAGTTTCTCCCCCTTCTGGACTTTCGTATCGACGCGCCCTTCCATGATGTTCTCAACCTGCGAAAGCACGTCCTGCGGTGAAAAGCCTGCCAGCGCCGCTTTGCGGGCGTCGACACGGATGACGAGCGATGGCCCTGAGATGATGATGCCATCGAATGCGTCCACAACACCCGGAACGCTTTCGATGAGCTGCCTGACTTCCTTTGCCTTGGCCCGGAGGAGCTCGGCATCTTCGCCGAACAGCTTGATCTCGATCGGCGAAGGGGAGTTCGTGAGATCGCCGATGACATCCATCATGAGTTGAAAGAAGTCGATCTGTAATGACGGCTCCGTGTCATGGACTTTTTCGCGGACGTCGTCCATGACCTCTTCGATCGATCGCGAGCGGCGGGATCTCAGCTTCACGCTATAGTCGCCTGCGTTCGGCTCCGTGATGAAGAACCCCAGCTGGGTGCCCGTGCGCCGTGAATAGGAGTCAACTTCGGGCACCGACAGGAGAATATTCTCGACATGCATCAGCATCCGGTTTGTCTCGGCCAACGACGTCCCCGGCGGCGCAATATAGTCCAGGATGAACGTCCCTTCGTCCATCTCCGGCATGAAACTCGATCCGAGGCGGAGATAAACTCCGTAGGCGAGGAGCACAATGAGCGCGGAGACCGGTAGAACCGCGAGCCGGTATCGTATCGACCAGCCGAGCACTTTCTCATAGACCGCCCCTATGCGTGAGACGTGATGCTCGTGCGCCACTTCTCTGTCAATGTCGCGGTCGCGCAGGAGCCGGGAAGCGAGGAGCGGAGCGAGCGTTATCGAAAGGAGAAACGAGATCGTGAGAGCGCAGACCATCGTGATCGAGAGCGACGCGAAGAACGCGCCGGTCACGCCGCCGAGAAACGCCAGCGGAATCTGAATCACGATCGTGCTTGCCGTCGAGCCGATGATGGCAGGCATGAGCGAGCGGATACCTTCATCGGCAGCCTGTGCGAAGCCGGCCGGCGTCCGCGATGCGCGATCGAGCCGGGCGAACCGGGTGAAAACGTATTCGATGATGACGATCGAATCGTCGATGATGAGTCCGATCGCCGCCGCGATGCCGCCGAGCGTCATGATATTGATGGTTTTGCCAAGGGCTCCCAGGCAGAGGAATGTCACGGCGACCGTTGTCGGAACGATGATGAGCACCACCAGCGTGAGCCGCCAGCTTTTCAGGAAGAGAAGCACAACGAGCATGGCCAGCGCAATTCCGATGAGCATGCTGTCGCGGACGGCGGCAATCGAGCTGCTGATAAAATCTCCCTGGTCATAAAAATTCTCAAAACGCACAGCGGGAGGGAGTGAAAGCCGCCGGATCAGATCGGTGACGTCGCGGGCGATGCGCACGGTGCTCCCCGTCGGCTGCTTCAGAACGTTGATCAGGACCGCGTCGGTCCCATGCGCCGTGGTCCGAATGTATTGATCTGCGACAGACGGCTCGATCGAAGCGACGTCGCTCACGCGGACCGGGACGCCGTGACGGACCGTCACGATGATGCTCGAGATGTCGTCAGTCGTTTTCAATAATCCGGAGACAAGCGAGAGATACAGCCGGTAGTTGTCACTGACGAGGCCCGTCGACGCTACAAAATTGGTATGTTCGACCGCATCGGAGACCTGTTGGACCGTGATTCGATATGATGCAAGCTTGTCCGGATTGACCTTGACAAGGAACTCGCGTGTATCGCCGCCGGTGACCTCCACACGTGCCACGCCGGCGATGCGCAGGAGGGCCGGGCGTATCTGGTAAAGGGCGATGTCGCGGAGCTGGACAAGCGACAAGGAGTCTGAGGTGAGACTGTATCCTGCAATCGGAAAGATCGCGACCGTCATCTGTTCGGCCTGAACAGCTGCCGCCGGCGGCAATGCGTTGCGGATATTGGCAATTCGCCCCTGCAGGAGCCCGAGCGTTTGCTGAACGTCGCTGCTCCAATCGAGACCGATGGAGATCTCCGTGAAGCCGCGCGCAGTGGTGGAGCGGACATACCGTACGCCCGGAATCGCGGTGGCGACTTCCTCAAGCGGCTTGGTCACTTCCACCATCATTCGCTCGGCCGGCTCGGTGCCGTTGTCGGCAATGATCACAATCCGTGGGAACGTGATGTCGGGGAAGAGCGAAATAGGAAGGTGCAGCATCATCGCGATGCCCCCGACAGCCAGAACCGACACGGTGAAAAGGAACGCCTTTGCGTGACGATGACTGTAGCCGAAAATACTCATTGCGGTTCGAGCGTCACTCGGATAGAATCTGTGAGGGCATATTGACCGCGGATGATGACGTTCTGGCCGGCACGAAGCTGCTCGCTTCGGACCTCAACCGTCGAATCGGTTCGAGCGCCGACCGTCACGGGGACAATGTGTGCCAATGAGTCTTCGGTCACGATGACGACGGAATAGGTGTCGGTCTCGTCGTCATGAAGGAGCACCGATCGACCGACAAGGAGAGCATCACGGTGCACGTCGATGATGATCCGGGCGGTGCCCGGAACGTTCGCCTTGAGCAGCCGCTGCTGCTGTTCCGTCAATCCGCGAAAGCGAAGCCGGGCTTTCACCGATTGGCTTTGAGATTCGGCCTGGGGACTGACGGCATCGACGACAGCGCTGAGCTCGCCGGCCAGGAGCTGTGGGAACCGGACGCGTGCTCCGAGACCGGGGCGAACGTTCGAGATGCTGTTGATCGGAACGTCGGCCAGGAAGACGATCGTCGATACATCGATGATCGTCAGGAGCTCCGCCTGGTCTGCGACAAGCTCTCCCTCGGTCACGTTCCGGGATGCGACGACCCCGTCGAATCTCGCCCGTAGTGTGATTTGGGGCTGCAGGGAGTCTGCCAGGGCCAGAGCCCGCTCTGCATCCTGTTTCTGCCGATCCGTCCGTGCGGATCGCAGCAGTGACTGGGCACCTTCGATTGTGGCCTGTGCTTCGCGCGTTCTCAAGGTCATCAAGACGTCCCCGATGTGAACGGATGAGCCTTCAAGGACGTTCAGAGAAATCACCCGCCCGGCGACCGGAGAGACGACTTTCTCTTTCCGCAGCGCTTCGGTGGCTCCGGATGCCGTTACGGTGGCTTCAATATTCCCCTTGATGACTCGGCTGACGCTGACCGGCACATGGATGTTGCCGGAAGGGGATCCTTCGCTGTCGCCATTTGGACGATTGCATCCGATGATAAGCAGAAACAGACAAAGAGCAACGGTACGAGAATTCACTGCATCCTCAAGTTTAATGTTCCGACAATTGTTCTATCCTCGCGATGAGCCGCTGCAGATCGCCGCGGGTCTGCAGATTGGACAATCGGTTCTCGGCGAGTAATTGCTCAGCGGAAAGCACTTCAAGCGCCATCGCGGCGCCCCCCGCGTATTGGGCTTTTGTCAGCACATAGTTATCTTCGGCCACCTTGAGCGTGCGGTCGATCGACTCGAGCTGATCAACCGCGCTCGTCAGCTGAATTCGCAGCCGCGCGGCGTCAGCGACGAGGGCTCGACGCTGCTGCTCGTAGCTCAATCGGATGTTTGCGGCCTCAAGCTCCTGCTGCTGTACTCTCAAATCGGTCATGCCCCAATTGAAGAGAAGGTTTTCAATTGAAACGCCGATCGAATAGCCGACCGTGCTGACGCGCTGCTCCGGCGGCGCGCGAAGATTATCTCCCGACGAAAGCCATCCAACATCCGCGGAAAGCGCAATTGCCGGCAGGCGTTCCGTACGTGCCAGGTCGATGTCGACCATGCTTCTTCGAATCGAAAAATCGGCGATGAGAAGGTCGAGATTGTGAAGCGAGTCAACGGTGACCTGCCGGAGAAGTGAATCGGCCGCGGGGGGCTCAGGCGGCTCGAGCGAACCGGCGAGGGTGAAGAGGGTGTCGTGCGGCATCCCCATCGCTTCGGCTAGTGACACTTTCGCGGCGGCGCGCGTCTGCGCAGCTCGCCGCAACGTGACGCGCGCATTCTCAAACCTCACCTCGGTCTTGAGTACATCGGTATAGTTGACGCGTCCACCGTGGAACAGGCGGGTGACAACTCCGAGGTAGCCGGAAAGGTCGTCGACGCGCTGTAGCTGGAGAGCGACCTCGAGCTCGGACTGGATGAGGTCGAAGAACGCAACTCGTACGGCGTAACGGATGTCACGCTCGACGCGGCGCTGCTCCGTGCGGAGCCGCTCAATGTCGACGGCCAGTTGATCCGATCTGAGACTCCTTGCGCCGCCATCGAAGAGCACCTCCTGCATGCCGACCTGGGCCGAAAACTGACCGCCGTCGGTGATCGCAGCATCGTATCCGAAATGATCAGAATTCGGTGCGTTCAGCGCCTTGCCTTCGAGTTTCAATCGGGGAAGCGCCGATCGACCGATCTCCCGATGAGCGAGTTGCGCAGAACGGAATGCGTTCTCCGTGCTTCGGGCGTTCAGACTCTGCCGCAGGGCGATCTCGATGCAGCCGTCGAGCGTGAGTGCCTGCTGTGCCGGGAGCAATGAATATCCAACAATGAACAGCGCTGCCAGCACCGAACACTGGCAGCAGGAACTACTCAGCAATCGATCCTCCGCTCCCTTCATGCATCATACGGCGTGGGCATCAACTGAGATCGGGCCCGCTCAATCATCCTCCTCCTCTTCATCTTCTTCCTTTTCCTTGCCGTTCTTGTCGCCCTTTACGATCTTTCCGTTTGAATCGAAAACGATCTCCTTTGTCGCCTTCCCGATTTTTACATGGAGTTCGTATCCGACAGTTGAATCGTGCGTGACCTTTTCGGCCTTGACAACTTTGCCTTTAGGATACTCTTTGTTCAGTGTGTTCTTGATTTCCGCAGGCAGTGCAGCCGCATCCAGACTCTCCTCTATTTCATTCACCTTCCCGTCTGCGGTGTAGAGCAAGTCGCGCTTTGTTTTGCCGTCCACGCTTTCGATCTCGTAGTATGTGGTTCCCTTCTCTTCTTCCTTGCTGGCGCCTTTGATCGTCGCTTTAGGATAGGCTTTTTCAAACGAAGAGATGACCGCCGCGGGAACATCACTCTTTGTGAACTTCTTTTTCTTTTCCTGCCCCTGGGCGGCCGATAAGCTTGCGAGCAGCATCACCGCCGCGAGGAGGATGCATGCAGTGCTTTTCTGATGAACGTTGGCTCTCATACGAAGCTCCTTTCGAAGTAAATGATTGATTTCATCGTGCCATTAGTCGGCAGGGTAGATTCAAAATACAACTCAAAAATGAAAACGAGATGAAAATTCATGTCGACATGTCGGTCTGTACAGCCGCGAAGGAGGGGAATGATGATTTTCCCGTCAGCGGCAATTCGACAAGGAATGTGCTCCCTTTGCCCACTTCGCTTTGAACGGAAACAGTTCCGCCATGCAACTCGACGAGGCGTTCGACGATCGCGAGGCCTAACCCGCTTCCCCTTGTGGCGCTCCGCGACGGATCCGCTCGATAGAAGCGTTTGAAGATGTGCGTAAGCTCGGAAGAAGGTATGCCGGGGCCCTGATCGGCTACGGTCAGCATGACGGCATCTCGTGCTGCGTCCTTGAAGAAAAGTGAAATGGTCACCGTCGTATCATGTGAGGAATACTTCACGGCATTATCGAGAAGATTCAGGATGATGCTTTGAAGTTTTTCTCTGTCCCCGGCGAACTCGACGGCTTCCTGGATGTGCAGGCTCATGGCGATCCGTTTCCGCTCGGCGACGCTTCGTACGCGCTGGATGCATTCCAGGAGAAGCTCATCGAGCCGCACAGTTTGAAAACGCAGGTTCGATTGAGAACCATCGAGTCTGGCCAGCAGGAGAAGCCCGTCGGCCAGTTTGGCGAGGTGATCGATCTCCGCGAGTGAGGTCTGGAGGCTCTCCCTGACCGGCTGTTCTCCCGCATGCTGCTCGGCGTACTCCAATTCCGTGCAGATGACTGTCAGGGGCGTCCGGATCTCATGAGACGCATCGGCGATAAATTGCTTTTGACTTCTGAATGCTGCATCAAGGCGATCGATCATGTTGTTGAATGTCTCTCCGAGCAGCCGTACTTCGTCATGAGCCCTGGGGAGGTCGACGCGGTGATGAAGGTCTGTTCCGGTGATGTGTCTTGCCGTTTCAACCATACTCTCGATCGGGCGGAAGGCCATGCGTGTTATGAAGTAGACCGCAAGAGCTGCGAGAAGCAGCGCGAGCGGGATGGTTGTGAGAAAAAGAAACTGGAGGTCGTGCAATCGACCTTCCAGTTCGGACATCGGAGCTGCGAGCTGGATCACAAATGGGAATTGGTCGTTGATCTCGACCCTGGCCCACGTGCACCTGTAGCTGTGCTCGCCGATCGTGAACACGGCTTTCGGCGACGTGCCCTGAAGTGCTTCCTCCCAACGAAGCGTCGAATATTTCATGAGCATGCTGTCGCCGATGACGATATCGCCCTTTCGATCGATCAATTGAAAATGGGTCTCCGGTAATCCTTCCGTGTGCAAGGCGGCTAACCGGGGACGGTCAGGAAAGACCGGTTCATCGTTGTCCTCCTCAAGTTCGGTTGCGATTTTCTCGGCGTGGCTCTCAAGCCGCGCGTCGAGCTTGGTCAGCTCGGCTTCTTTTGTGCTCTCGTAGATGACGACGGCGAAGAGCGTCAGCATGACGCCGAAGACAGCGGTCGTCGCGAGAATGATCTTCGTCTTGATCGTCATGGTTTACCGGAAGAGCATGTCATGGCGCCGTGTCGGAAAACATGTAACCTGAGCCGCGTGCGGTGTGGATGAGCTGGACCGGGAAGCCCTTATCCACTTTCTGACGAAGGAACTTGATGAACGATTCGATGACATTGCTTCTCGGCTCGAAATTCATGTCCCAAAGATGCTCTGAGATCATTTCACGTGAGAGGATCTTACCGGGATTCATCATGAACAATCTGAGGAGTGCAAATTCCTTTGCCGTCAGGGAGATCTCCTGCCCGCCGCGGAAGGCCTTGTGCGTATCCATGTCGAGTCTGAGGCCGAACATCTCGATGTTCGATGTTCGCACTTCCGACGCTCTCCGCGCAAGCGACCGGATGCGCGCAAGGAGCTCGCCAAAGTGAAACGGTTTGACGAGATAATCATCGGCGCCGTTGTCGAGCCCCTTGATGCGGTCGTTCACGTCATCGAGAGCGGTAAGCATAAGAATCGGTGTGAGGAGCTTCTTTTGCCGGAGATTGCTGCAAGTCGTCCAACCGTCCTGCCTGGGGAGCATGACATCGAGAACGATCACATCATTGTCATTGGTCAGGGCAAGCTCTTCACCGCGGATGCCGTCATGCGCAACATCGACGGCATAACCTTCGGCGCGGAGGCTCTTGGCGATCGCCGCGGCAATCCTCCGCTCATCTTCGATCAAAAGAATTCGCATCAGGAGTTATCCTTGTCCATCAAATATACAAATCCTTTATGAAAAAGAGCTGAAAATGCAATGGTCTCCCAATTCATTAATCCATTTGAGCCGGAGGCTCATCAGCCTGCGGCTGAAATCTGTTGAAACTCCTTAGAAATGTCACGTTAATTAACTCTTTAGAAATGTCATGTTGGAGAGGTAGTTAAAGGTACGACATTCTTCTTAGAAGTTCTTTTGAGTTTGATATTTGCAGTAGCATTTAGGTAGTGAGCCCGTCCGATGAGATTCTTGTGTCTCCAGGGATGTTTTGGTGGTGGTAGCGGCGGACGGGAAACGAGTTTGGGTTTTGCTTTCAAGATGGAAAAAGGAAGTTCGTTGTTGTTGAAGAAGATATGCAAGGAATCGTCGAGCCACCGGCGCACAATGACGGAGCGACCTGGTGGAGGAAGTGGAGCGCGGGAACGCTCTAATTGGATGAAGGAAGCATTGAGAGTGATGGTGAAATCGTTATAAACTCGACGAGATGTTTCAAAGCAAAAGATATTGTTGAAGTCAATGCCTTCACTCGGGCGATGGATGTCACCGAGTCCATCGAGAGAGGCAAATTGGTAGTTGTGTTCTTTGAGATAGACCTCATCGAGGAAACGGTTAGCAGCATCAATGGAGCTGATCTTATGGCGACGGAGAGCCTTGACGAGCCGGTCTTGATGAGTACGGTTGGATCTCTCAACGCGTCCCTTGGCTTGGGGCGAATGAGCCAGGATCATGCGAACGCCTAAACGAGTCAGTGCATGGCCAACATCGGTAAGTTTGCCGCCCTTGCTTTGAGGATGGTAGATGTTGGCTTTATCGGTGTAAATCTCTTGAGGAATGCCGTATTGCTCAACATAACGTCTGAGAGTGAAGAGAACATCGTGAGCGTTCTCGGATTGGGCAAAGCGCATGAAGACCCGTCCGGAGGCATCGTCGATAGCAACCAAGAGCGTACACCAAGGCGCTCGTCCTTCAAACCAATCGTGATCGCTACCATCGAATTGTACGAGAGAACCGATCTTTTCCCGGCGTTCGCGTTTGCGTCGATGGGCTTTTCGCGTACGCTCGGCCGTCCACAACGAGGCTTTCAGAAGCCATCGCCTGAGGGTCTCGTGATCGATGAGTGGAAGATCAGTTGAATGTTCCTTAGCAATCATCTCGGCAAAGAGAGTTGGGCCGTAATCGCTATATCGCATGCGGTAGAGTTCAAGGACCCGCATACGGAGCTTACGAGGAAAGCCTCGATTGGAAAGGCAGCCTCGCAAGCGGTGAACCAGCCCTTCATCTCCTTCAGCTCGGTATCGCACGAGCAGCCGGTAGAGATGGCGTTCACTGATACTGAGGCTTTCTGCAGCATCGGCGCAGCGAATCTTGCCCTTCTCAATCTGGTGTAACACTTTCAGGCGTTCTCGTTCTCGTTGGCTCATTGTCAAAGTTTGTGCTTCGTTCATTACTGAGATCCTTCATCAATTTGGTGAGGATCCCAAGATGCTCAAACCTGACATTTCTATCGAGTTCTCTACCTGACATTCTTAAGGAGTTATTACAGCCTGCGGCTGAAATCTGCTGTTCCCTTGCTTCTTCCGGCTTGATTTTGTAACTTCCTTGCAACTGACATCTTCTCGCGTCTGGATGGCGACCTCGCATGAATTCATGAAAAGAATCGGAAGCTTCGCTGCGCTCCTCATTGTACTCGCTATGTGCTTCGCGCAGAGTTTGTTGAGCCAGAGCCCTCCCTTCCACAATTACACGACGACTGACGGCCTGCCGTCCAACCATATCACTGCGCTCTGTCAGGATTCAAAAGGATTTCTTTGGATCGGCACTGATGAGGGTTTAAGCGTTTACGATGGCGAGGTTTTCAAGACGTACACGACGGTCGATGGACTCGTGAACCCTTATGTTACTGCGGTGATCGAGAGCCGGCAAGCACCGGGAACGATGTGGATTGCATCCATTGCCGATGGAGTGACACGGTACAAGGATGGGGTTTTTGCTGCATTTCGATTTCCACCAGGTCCTCCGAGAATCTTTGCTGGGAATATTGTAGAGGATCGAGAAGGAACGCTGTGGTTCATGACGTCGAGCGGCGTGTTCAAAGTTGGCGGGGATACACTCCAACCTTTTCCAATACATCCGCCAGAATATATAAGCGGTAACGATGTTGCCCTTGCACCAGATGGAAGAATATGGTTCGGCGTGAATCGCCGCATCTATATATATTCTCCTGCCGGGCGAACCGAACGTGTCATCAACCTCGACTTCCAGCCAAATGGCTACATCAATCACATGACGGTAGATCGGGAGGGGGATATCTGGATAATCGGGAAGGATAGCACCTTGAGACGATTCATTGGAGAGCGCCTGGTTACCACATGGCACAGCGGTTCGTACGGAATCATCAATCAGCTGGTGCTCGACCGTAATGGCGAATTATGGATCACGACAACCAACGGGCTTCTTCGAATTCCGAAGAAGGATTTTCCCAATGGCCATTTTACAGCATACAACCGAACGAACGGCTTACAGGAAAGTGTCTTCGATCCGATCCTTGAGGATCGAGAAGGAGACATTTGGTTTGGCGGCACGAGCAGCGGTTTGTACAAGCTCTCCGAGAAAAACGTGGTGAAACTTGCCTTGAATAACAATGGAACCGGCTTCGCCGATCGAGCGGGACATCTGTGGCTCCAAAATTCTCCCGGGGTGTGGGAATGTTGGAAGGACGAGAACGGCGTCTGGTCGACGGTCGACCATCGACTTCTTCGTGACAGTGGTCCAGCCGGGCTCTCTGCTGTCCGCTCAGATCATCGAGGGAGGCTATGGCTCCAATACGCCGATTCCACCCTCGAATGCGACACAATTATCTCCCATGAGCGTGGACCTTCGACACTTCAGAAATTGTACACGCTGAACTCAGGGAAGCACTTTCCGAGCGCTCTTATATGGATGTTTTATGTCGATCCACAAGATTACCTATGGCTAAGCATGGGCAATGGAATCGGAGTCGTCGATCTTAATGCCGCTCCGCCAAAGTTCCTCACGATCCTCAGGCAAGAGGATGAAATCCGGATGTCATCCGTTCGCGCGATCTTTAAAGACTCGAAAGGAAATGTATGGTTCGGGAGTTTCAGTGAGGGACTTGCAGAGCTCGTCGGCGGAGATTTGACTCGCAGAGAGTTGAAACATTTCAGGACTACCGAAGGCTTGCCGGACAATGGCGTACGCGCGCTTTCTGAAGACGACAACGGTAGGTTGTGGATTGGAACTCGCTTTGGAGGTCTCGCGATTTACGATGGGTCGAAGTTTCAAACAATCTCGATCAAGGATGGTCTTCTGAGCTACGTAGTATGGACAATCGCAAAAGACGAACGGCACCACATGTGGCTTGGAACGGGTGCGGGTGCGATGTCGGTCAGCACTGATAATCTGGGAGAGCTTCGCTGGTCAGAGTTGACGACAAGTGAACCTTATGCAGTGTTCTACTCGAAACCAACGAAAACCGTCTGGCTTGTCCACCCAAGAGAAGCTGTCGCAGTGGAGCAAGAGGACAGGGAGGGCATTTCGCCGCCGGTGTACATCTCAAAGGTCTCGGTTAATGATCGGACGATCGAGGTTCATGATGGCATGGAGTTCCCACACTATCAGAACAATATCATCATAGAGTACATCGGGCTGAGTTTCAGGGACGGGAAAGCAGTCCGTTATCAATACAGGTTCCAGGGAATCGACTCGGGTTGGAGCAGCCCCTTACATCAACGGTCGGTCACGTACGCCGCTCTGAGCCCGGGGAGCTACACGTTCGAAGTCATCGCCTTGAATAGTGACGGCATCAAGACCACAATGCCGGCAACGTTCTCGTTCACGATTGTGCCTCCCTTGTGGGGCCGATGGTGGTTCCGGTCCTTCGGCGCCGTGCTCTTCCTTGGAGCCGGACCGCTGATCTACTACAGAAGGGTATCCCGATTCAAGAAAGACAAGCTGCTGCATCAAGACTTTGCCCGACGGCTTATCGAGTCGCAGGAACATGAGCGAAAGCGGATCGCCGCCGAGCTTCACGATAGTCTCGGCCAAAACCTACTCGTGATACAGAATCACACCCTTCTCGCACTTGACTCATCATTTTCGGATACGGAGGTTCGCGAACGCCTCAACGACATTTCGGCGGTGACGACGCAGGCGATTGGCGATGTGCGGGAAATAGCGCTGAATCTCCGGCCCTACCATCTCGACAAATTGGGTCTCACGACGAGCCTCAATTCGATCGTCCGAAGAATGTCCGAATCGACGAAGATCGCTGTGACCTCGGATATCGATCCGCTCGAAGGCTTGTTTGCTAAGGAACAGGAAAGTCATATTTACAGGATCGTCCAGGAAGCCATGACCAACATTGCCAAACACGCTCGTGCCACAGAAGCGACTATCTTCATCAAGAAGAACGAAGGGCGGATTTCGGTTACGATTCGGGATAACGGCAAAGGCTTTGAAAGTCCCCGCTCTGTCCCGCCGGCGCCGGGAGAACTGGCGAACGGATTCGGCCTTATTGGAATCGGTGAACGGGTGAGGATTCTCAACGGGCACCTGACATTCTCGTCCAACCCGGGGCTGGGAACCGCCCTGGTGATCGATATCCCCTTCACAGGTGGCGCTAATGGCTGAACCAATCCGGATCATTATTGCCGACGATCATCCGATATTCCGCAGCGGACTGCGTCAACTTCTCGCCGCGCATGACGGTATCCGTATTATCGACGAAGTATCGGACGGTGAGGCGGCTCTCCGCTCCATCGAAGCTTCCGTACCTGACGTCGCGGTGGTGGACATCGATATGCCGAAATTGGACGGTCTTGAAGTCATCAAACAACTTCAGACGAAGGGCATCGTCGTCCCCGTTATTTTCCTGACGATGTACAACGATCGGGAAATGTTCGACAGGGCGATGGATCTTGGTGTGCGGGGGTATGTCCTCAAGGAAAGCGCAGCCCGGGAAATTGTGGATGCCGTTTTCCAGGTAAACGACGGGAAGTATTATACCAGCCCGGCCCTTTCAGCCCATGTCGTCGGCCGACATATGCGCACAAGCGCACTGAAAAAATCGGTGCCCGGCATAGATGATCTGACGCCGACCGAGCGTAATGTGCTCAAGTTGATCGCTGAAGGAAAAACGAGCAAAGAGATCGCCGTCGCGTTCAATGTCAGCGTGCGCACGATCGACAATCACCGGTTAAACATTTCCGGCAAGCTTCAAATTCATGGAACCCACCAACTGCTCAAATTCGCGATTCAGAACAAATCCTGGCTCTGAGGCGCTCCCCCCCGTTCCTTTTTCTCAAGCTTCCCATCCCTGTAGGTAGGTTTACCTATGCCTCGTAGGTAAATCGGCAGTAAAGATCGCGTAAAACTTCCCACGTCTTTGTCCTCCCTTCGGCTGTATTTTATGTGAGATGCCGCCTTCCGGCGGCCGATCTATGATCATGATTGTTGACGACAGCCCGCGGATGCGGGCGATGATAACAGCGTATGTCCGGAACATCCGGGACGAATCGGAATTCTGCGAATGCCGCGACGGGGTGGAAGCGGTTCGCACCTACGAGAGAATTCGTCCGGATTGGGTGCTTATGGACATCAAGATGCCGAATATGGATGGATTGAGTGCGACAAAAACAATTCGCACTCAGTTTCCGGACGCGCGCATCATCATTGTCAGCAATTTTGATGATGTGGAATTGCGCGACGCGGCGCACCAAAGCGGCGCGCATGGGTATGTTCTCAAAGATCGCTTGTTTGAGCTGCAAGAGTTGATGCGGTAGCACGCAATGCTGCTCTCGACGATACATATTATGCAGTGCGCGGAAATTTTTCCCACACAATTTAAATGAAGAGATGGAAAATGCCATGAAATCGATCTCGATCTCGCTCGCTCTTTGCCTGCCGCTTTGGGCTTTAACTGTTAATGCGCAAACGCAATCTTCAGAAGGCCAGCCGATGGTGCAGGTGCAAGCGCTTCTCAATGCTGATGGTACAATCAACACTCGGACCGGATTTACCGGAAGTCTCGATGTGCGCGGCTACTCGATGAAACCCGGACCGCACGGAGAGCCGATGTTTAGCCGATCTCCCAAAACGCCGATGTATATGCCGGGAGATGAGGCATGGAATGAAAGATTTGGAATTGCTGGAACATCCGACATTTTGTTTGCGATTGCAATTGATGGTGCGAACCTCTACGTCGGCGGCGGAATCATGAAAGTGGTGCCGGGAGGCTCGCCACAACACATTGCGAGATGGGACGGTACTCAATGGTCATCATTAGGTTCTGGTGTTCAAGGAAATGTCGATGCAATCACCATCGTGGCGGGAACGCTTTATGCGGGCGGCACATTTGACTCAGCAGGTGGAATCAGCGCACACAACGTTGCTCAATGGGATGGAGTGAATTGGTCGCCATTGGGATCCGGTACGAACGGGTTAGTTAATCAATTGGCCGTGAATGGATCAGATCTGTATATCGGCGGGCTCTTCACGCTTGGGGGTGGAGTTACAGTCAACCATGTCGCAAAATGGAACGGCGCCAGTTGGTCCGCACTGGGAACCGGTACTGACGATGAGGTTAATACACTCGTCGTGAATGGATCAGATCTGTATGTCGGTGGATCCTTCTCAAGTGCCAGTGGAGTAGCATCAACTTCCAGGATTGCAAAGTGGGACGGAGCAAACTGGAGTGCATTAGGATTGGGGATAGGGGGTGGATCCGCACCTACGGTTTCTTCATTGGTGTTCGTGGGGAGTGATCTCTATGCTGGAGGAGGGTTTTCAACTGCCGGCGTCACAAATGCCAAGAACATCGCGAAGTGGAACGGTTCATCATGGTCAGCACTTGGAACAGGGACGAACAACTATGTTCATGCCCTCGCTACGGACGGATCAAATCTTTTTGCAGGTGGTTCCTTCAACACTGCAGGTGGATTCCAGAGTGATAGGATCGCAAAGTGGGATGGGAGTTCATGGATACCGCTTAATCACGTCATTACGGGCGGAGAGATAAATGCAGTGACATTCGGTGGGGGCGTTCTCTATGTAGATGGTCAATTTGATATCATAGGGGGCCAGCCAGCTCGAAGCATTGCCTACTGGGATGGCTCAAACTGGCATGGCATGCCGGGACAGGGTATGAACTCACCTGTGCAAGCTCTTGCTGCGGCTGGAAATGATATTTATGCCGGCGGGGGTTTCTTAGTAAGTGGTGTGGTTCCTGTTTTCCGAATCGGGAAATGGAACGACACGACATGGACAGATCTCGACGGCGGGCTCGACAGCACAGTTTACACGCTCGCGGTCTCGGGCAACGATCTCTATGTTGGCGGCGACTTTCTGACAACACGCGGCGGAGTGAATCCGAGCATCACGGTCAACCACATTGCGAAATGGGACGGCTCGAGCTGGTCGACATTGGATGCCGGGATCGACGGGACAGTCTATGCCCTGGCTGTCAAAGGATCCGACCTCTATGCCGGCGGCGCGTTCTTGACGGCGTCGGGAATTCCGGCGAACCACGTTGCGAGATGGAACGGTTCGAATTGGTCCGCGCTCGGAGATGGGCTGGACAACACGGTCTACGCTTTGGCGGTCAACGACTCGGGTGTTTTTGCAGGAGGAATATTTACCACGAGCGTTACCTTCTCCCTTCCTTACATTGCCCGATGGAACGGCGCAACCTGGTCGTCGCCGGGCGGCGGCATGAACCTGCCCGTCTTCGCCGTGACGGCCAGGGAGGGCGATATCTATGCGGGTGGGATGTTTACGATGGCCGGTGTTGTGTCTGCCGGTCACATTGCCAAGTGGGATGGATCGACCTGGTCTTCCGTTGGGAGCGGCGGCATCGACGGGATCGTCTACGCTCTTGCGGCCGACTCCGGGCATGTCGTCGCCGGAGGCGAATTTGGAACTGCCGGCGGCACGAGTGCAAGCAATATTGCGCTCTGGGACGACACCTCCTGGTCCGCCATGGGATCAGGACTCAACAGCGTCGACCGCGCGCTGGCGATCAGAGGCATCGACATCCTCGCGGGCGGAGACTTCACTTCCGCTGGAAACAAGCCATCATACCATATCGGCGAGTGGCAAGGCAACAAGGTGATCAAGAAAATCGAGAGAACCTATCCGCACAATCCAAAATGGAACATGGTCTCCGTCGCCATGCAGGTCGATAACAACAGCAAATCGGCTCTCTTCCCTTCGGCGGTGTCCCAGGCATATTCCTATCACGGCGTGTACGGCGCCGAGGACATACTGCTTAGAGGTGTCGGATATTGGTTGAAATTTGCCGACAGTGGAGGGGTGGCAGTGAGCGGATATCCGATTACAATGGATTCGATCCCTGTCAGCCCCGGCTGGAATATGATCGGCTCGATCTCACAACCGATTTCCACCGCACAGGTGATGTCGATTCCACCCGGCATCATGACCTCACAATTTTTTGGATACCAGGGCACATACACGATTAGCAATACCATTGAGCCGGGCAAGGCGTATTGGGTGAAAGTCAACACACCCGGGATACTGGTCCTCTCTTCGTCGGTGAATTTCCCTCAAGCCGCGGGGAAGATACGGATAGTGCCGACATCAGAGTTACCGCCATCGGTGCCCGATCCTGAAACCTCAATCCTGTCCGCCGACGGCGGAGAAACCCCGCGCAGTTTCAGCCTTGAGCAGAACTATCCCAACCCGTTCAACCCGTCGACTGTCATCCGTTATTCGTTACCGGTTAATAGCCAGGTAAGTATGAAAATCTTCAACATGCTTGGCCAAGAGATAGTTATGCTCGTCGATGAAGGCCAGGATGCCGGTTCGTACGCTGTGCATTGGGATGCTTCCGGGCACGCGAGTGGGATATACATTTACAGCCTTGAAGCAAATGCCGTGGATGGATCAAAACATCATGTCGAAAATAAAAAAATGGTACTCATCAAATAACGTTAACGACGAAGCGATCAAAACATTATTTACGCAATAAACCACAATGCACGGAGATGAACCATGAAACACCAATATCTGTTCCTCGCAATCTTATTTCTGGTGGTCTCTGCTGTTGCCACAGGACAAGAGGTAGTACAAAAGAAGTCGACTCCAGCTGCATCGTTTCAGCTTGGGCGCATGGCACTGAGCTCCGCCGCTGCCGTACCGCAATCTATTTCGTATCAGGGACTGCTGACGACAACCACAGGAACACCGGTTGCCGACGGCAGCTATGCGCTGCAATTCGATCTCTATGACACTGCGGCCGGCGGCGCCTCTCAATGGAGTGAGATATTCAGCAGCGTTCCTGTCCAGCACGGGACCTTCAGCGTCATCCTCGATACGATGACATTTCCATTCACGAAACAATTTTACCTTCAGGTCACTGCGACGTCGGGGCCGGCCGGACCTTCGTACCCTCTGACGTTCTCTCCGCGCACACAATTAACGAGCGCACCGTATGCGCTCGCCCCGTGGATTCCAACCGGCAGCGATCTTTATTACAATAACGGTAATGTCGGGATCGGCACGACAACGCCAATCCACCGCTTGAGCATCGGCGGCGGTCCCTCGTGGACCTCGAATTTTTGGAAAGGCGCCGTCGAGCTGGAGAATGCGTCAGCCATTGCGTGGCAAGCCAACGCGGCTGGCCAGCGATTCGGGATCGGTCATACCAATGGTGGATTATTAATGTTTCGCACAGCCAGCAATCCGGGCACGACCGGCAGCCCGGCGCAGTACAATTTTATGATTACTGACTCGGGCAACGTCGGCATCGGGACAACGTTTCCAGCGCATAGATTGCATGTTGCAGATTCATTATCGCTCGGCCTGGGTTGGCCCGGATACCGGGCCGGCGCAGTGACATTCTATCCACCTGATGGAAGTGGCTGGTATCACATTGACAATCCCGGGGGACAGGGGCTTCGCATATCCGGAGGTATCGCTCCGGGAGTTTTTGATTACATGACAATAGCTCATCCTGGCAACGTCGGTATCGGCACGACAAGCCCGGCTCAGCAGTTACACGTCTCCAAGGCCGGAGATGTTTTTATGAGAATAGATCCTCAAGGGGTTAACCGGGCGGGTCAGGTAGAATTTTATCGCGGCGGCAATGCCTATTCGTGGGTGGGGCCTTCATCGGGCAATCAATGGCACATTTGGTCGAAGGAAAATATCCCCATGCTCTTCGCCCAGAACGACCTTGAAAGAATGCGTATCGACATCGGTGGCAATGTCGGCATCGGGACTGCGGGCCCCCAACAGAATCTTAGCGTCAACGCTGCAGTGAACATCGATCAGGCAGATGCGAACAACGGCGTCGCCAATCCCGGCCTGACGTTTGGCTCGGCCAGCGGGGAAGGTATCGCCTCGAAACGAACAACCGGAGCAAATCAGTATGGTCTTGACTTTTATACGAATTTCACCAACCGCATGACAATTGGTCAGTGGGGCAATGTCGGCATAGGCACGCTATCGCCGCAATCCCTGCTTCATGTCGCGGGGGACGTCACCGCCGACGCATACACAAAACTCGGTAGTGATGCCCCCGCTATCCGGATGAAAAAAATCACCGGGACGACAGCCGCCTCCCAGGGAAGCACGGTCACTATCCCGCATGGGCTTGTTGATGCGAAGATTCTGTCAGTCTCGGTTCTGGTATCCTGGACGGGTACAGGCGGCTGGTTGGAACCTGGATACAAACTCACTCCCGGTTATGAGTTTTACTGGTACGGTGACAACGCTGGCAACATCAAGGTAGCTAACATGGCGGCCAATTCAAGTAGTATTCTCTCGGCACCCATGGTCATCCTCATAACATATGAACAATAATGATGAATGTTTACTCCTATCCTCTGAGAACTCTTGTAGGGAAACTGGCCATGAAACCGAATGTACTCCTGATTGCAGTAACCTTGATCGCATCAAGTGTTACACTCAAAGCCCAATCCATCATGCATCCATGGCATGTCATCGATCGCGGAGGCGGAAACTCAACAGCCGGAGGAATCACTCTCCAGGGATCGGTCGGTCAGCCGGCCATTCAAATGATGATGGCAGCTGGGGCGAATCTTGAAAGCGGATATATGCCGGGACTCCGGTATCTTTCCGGCACGACGTCAACCCTCGATGTGGCATTTGAAGGCGGATGGAATATGATTTCGGTCCCTTTTATCATGAACGATGTTCGAAAAAGTGTTCTTTATCCAACCGGCACGTCGAATGCCTTTCTGTACCAGGGTTCCTATGTCGTCCGGGATTCGCTCAAGAATTCCATCGGCTACTGGATCAAGTTTTCAGGCCCGGGATTGAATCACTTCACCGGGACGAGCATCGCGCGGGACACCATCATCGTCGCCGACAAATGGAATATGGTCGGATGCCTTTCGTACCCGATCCGGATCTTGGACATCACGCCACTTGATTCAGTCACCCCCATCTCAAATTATTGGGGTTACAGCACGGGTTCAGGGTATTTCATCGAAGATACACTGAAGCCAGGAAAGGGGTACTGGATCAAGGTGCGCCATGCCGGCCGCCTCGTGCTGAAAACGGGATCGGTAATGATGGAACCTTCGAGGACATCGCAGGCCAAGCCGCTAACCGCAGCACAAACCGACAGCAAGACTGATCTGACTGATTTGAACAAATTGCTGGTTCGGGATGCCGCCGGAAGAGAGCGATCCCTTTACTTCAGTTGCACGAAATCAAATGTCGAGGCCGAGAAGTGGGAAATTCCTCCCGTGCCATTTGATGGGGTGATGGATGTGCGATTTGCCACAAATCGGATGCTCGAGGTGTCGGAAAAATCCCGGGAGAAGGAAGTAAAGATCGAAATTTCGTCGGCGGAATACCCTCTGACAATTTCCTGGGAAGTGAAGGAATTCACTGAAGGGGCAAAGCTCCTTGCAGGGAAGAAAGAGTTTCTCATGAACCACACCGGAGATGCGGTAATCTCGAGTCCCGGGTCGCCCCTCAAGCTCTTTCTTGCGGCCTCGTCCGAAAAAGAACTGCCAAAGGCATACATCCTGCGCCAGAATTTTCCAAATCCCTTCAACCCAACGACGACGATACGATACGAACTCCCGAAGGACGCGAGAGTGTCGATAAAGATCTATGATATCCTGGGACGCGAAGTCATAACGTTGGCGGATGAGGTGCAGGATGCGGGATTCAAGTCGGTCGTATGGTCAGCGTCGGCAGTTGCCAGCGGCGTTTACATGGTTCGGCTTGAGGCGAAACCGGCAGACCGTTCGCCGGCGTACGTGAGCACGCGAAAGATGATTGTCCTCAAATAGGATGTGAAAAATTCAAGGAGACTAATGATATGAAATATCTTACAGCGATCGCCTTCGCAGTGTTGTGGGTCTTTCTTGCCGAAGCCCAGGTCCCACGGACCATCGCGTATCAGGGAATCTTAACCGATTCTTCCGGTAGCGCCAAGCCCGACGGCATATACAGCATGACGTTCCGTATCTATGATGCGCCTTCGGCGGGATCGGCGCTGTGGACGGAATCGAAAAACGTCCAGATCCGCGGCGGGCTTTTCTGGACCTCCCTTGGAGATTCAACGCCGTTCCCCGACCCACTCAAATTCGGCATCCCATACTGGCTATCATTGCAGATCGGCGGAGACCCAGAGCTCACGCCGCGGATGCAACTATCTTCGGCGCCGTACAGTATGCGCTCGGCATATGCGGACACGGCACGATTTGCACTCCCTCAGGATGATACGACACAGGTTGGGTTGGGACTGACCATTACGAGCCTGAGCACCGATCCCTTTAGCACGGCAATTTTCGGAAGATCTCTGGCAGCAACCGGCTTGGTGTTTGGCGTCTGGGGAGGCGTGAAGAGCACCAGCGACTATTCGCGCGGGGTTACAGGCTACGCTTCGGCCACGTCCGGGAAAACATTTGGTGTGGTTGGGACCACGAACAGCGCAACCGACGATGCTGCCGGAGTATCCGGCGATGCGGCGCAATCGAGTGGATTGACGTATGGAGTTTTTGGCAGTACCAACAGCAACAACGTCGGTGCAGCCGGAGTCAAAGGGGTGGCCTACGGCACATATGCGTTTGGTGTGTATGGAACCAATGGTGGGAACGGAACGGGAGTTTATGGAGAAGGAACCAGTGGCGCTGTCGGGGTCACCGCCATCAGCCAGCATGCCGATGCAGTATATGCGAGAACGTATGATGCATCGTTCTATGCCGTTAACGCGAGCGGTGCGGTGAATGCCACGGGGGGATACTATTCGATATCCGACGAACGCTACAAAAAGAATATTACGCCGTTGTCTGACGGGCTAAGTCTCGTCAAAAGACTTCAGCCAGTTCGATTCGACTGGCGAACCGATGCGGATAAAGGCATGCAGTTTCCTGAACACCGTGACGTCGGCCTGCTCGCGCAACAGGTAAAGGAAGTTCTCCCTGAGATCGTCCGTCTTGACGGCAAAGGATTTTATTCGGTGAATTATCAGGGATTGATACCGGTGCTTGTTGAGGCAATTAAGGAACTTGAGCGAACAGTTGCACAGCAACAGCAAGTTATTGAAGGATTGCGGACATCAATTGATCAGCCAGTAAAATGATTTCACAAAGAAAGGAGCTCTTATGATCTCACGAGGAATAGTTCTGACGTTATGTGTTCTTACGCTGGCCGGTTTGACTTTCGGCCAAATTCCACGATTGCTCTCCTACCAGGGCATTCTCACCGATACTTTGGGAGTCCCGAAACCCGACAGTATGTATAATATGACCTTTCGGTTTTACGATGTTGCCACCGGCGGCACCGCGAAATGGACAGAGGCCAAGAGTGTCCAGCTCAAAGGGGGCCTTTTTGAAACTCATCTCGGCGATGTGACGGCACTTCCCGATTCGCTGCTTTTCGACCGGCAGTATTGGCTCAGTTTACAGATCGGCGCCGATCCTGAAATGGGAAGTCGCATAAAGCTCACAGCATCCCCTTATAGCATAAGATCGCTGAAAGCCGATACAGCTCAAGTAGCCCTCGCGACGGCCGGCAGCTGGTCTTCGTCGGGTAATACCCTCTTCTATAATGCTGGGAAAGTTGGCATCGGAACTTCAACGCCCGGTGCCTTTGCTGCTCGGTTTGCCGTGAGGGACTCGGTTCATTTCGGTATTGCAGCGTATATCCTGAATGACGTCGGGATGGGGCTTGAGGTTGAAAGTTTCAGCAACGATTACTCGGCGTTTTATGCAAGAAATGCATTCGGAGGAACGGCTTGCGCGGGATCCGCCAGCAATTTATTGGGTGGACGGGCTGGGATTGGTGTCCGTGGGAGTAGTAGCAACAATTACGGTGTCGCCGGCATCTCGGATACTGTCGGGGTTTACGGAGAAGCTATTTACAGTGCGACGGGGACAGGCGTTGTGGGTAAAGGGGGTGCAGTCGGGGGATACTTTGAGGCGACCGGGGCGGCAGGATGGGCCGGTATCTTCAACGGTAAAGTACAGGCAAACCTTCTCCAGATTAATGGCGGCAGTGACCTTGCCGAGCCGTTCGAAGTCGAATCGTCAGTTGAACCGGAACCGGGAACAGTTATGGCGATCGACCCGGATCACCCCGGCAAACTTGCCGTCAGCACGATCGCATACGATCCAAAAGTTGCCGGGATCATCAGCGGCGCCGGCGGCATCAGCCCGGGAATTACACTCAGGCAGGACGGAATCGCCGGGGGAAACAACCTGGTCGCCATCGCCGGACGAGTGTACTGCAAGGCCGAGGCGCTTTCCTCTTCGATCGAGCCGGGAGATCTCCTCACAACCTCTTCCGTGCCCGGCACGGCGATGAAAGCACTCGACCAAAATCGATCGCACGGCGCGGTGATCGGCAAAGCAATGACACGACTCAGGGCAGGCAAGGGACTCGTCCTTGTACTTGTGAATCTGCAATGAGAATCATCCGCTCGATGAGGAGATAATCGCATGAAGACGAAACGACAATACCTCAATGTTTGTATGTGGTGGATTTCAGTTCTGGCGCTTCTGATGCCGTTAACTACGGTCGGTGCCCCACAGGAGGAAAAAGGACGGGAAGATCCTGTAGAGCGTGCACGGCTGCGCATGATGCAACGCGCGGATGAAACAGGCCGAGTTCGCCCGAACGCACTGGTCGACGCCAAGAAAGAGATCGACCGGCTCCGGGCACTTCAGCAAAGCTTCGGAGTTTCAAAGAGGCGCGGGATCACCGGTTCGAAGGGTGTCAGGCAAACGGAGGACGGCGGCATTTCAAATTGGGAGTGGCTCGGTCCGGGAAATGTTGGCGGCAGGATTCGCTCGATCCTCATTCACCCAACTAATCCCAATACTATTTGGATTGGCAGCGTGTCGGGAGGAATATGGAGGACGGATAACGCAGGCGCTTCATGGTATCCCGTCGATGATTTCATGGCGAACCTTGCCGTAACGTCGTTGGTGATGGATCCCAAGAATTACAATGTCCTGTATGCGGGAACGGGGGAAGGCTTTGGCAACGGTGATGGATTGCAGGGAGCCGGAGTATTCAAGAGCACCGATGCCGGCGTGACGTGGAGCCAGCTTCCCTCGACGAAGAATTGGTTGTACGTCGGCCGCCTAGCCCATCACCCCGACAGTTCGGGAGTGCTCCTGGCCGCGATTTCAGGCGGCGTCTGGAAAACCACAAACGGAGGAGCGACGTGGAACAACGTTCTCTTTCCTCCCTCGATGGCAACGGATGTGCAATATCATCCCTCGTTCGCAAATAACGTACTGGTTGGAACGATGACCGGCGCGTATTACTCTTCTGATTACGGAACGACATTCAACATGCTTACGACGGGCAATCCGGGCAAACTCCCTTTGGATACCGGTCGCTGTGAAGTTGCTTTCGCTCCTTCAACCTTATTAGTGATGTATGTGTCGATGAACAAAAATGGGGGAGAGATTTGGCGGGGGAATTTCGGTGCTGCTACTTGGACGCTCATGAATACCGGTTCGGGCTATCTCGGAGATCAAGGGGATTACGCCAATCCCATTTGGGTCGACCCCATGGATCCCGACATCATTGTGATCGGAGGATTAGGGTGCGCGAGGAGCACGGACGGGGGGAGCACATTGGTCGATATTCTCCCGCTCCATGCCGACAACCATATCATTGTCAACGATCCCGGGTATAATGGGACGACCAATAGAAAGGTCTACGTCGGGACTGACGGTGGACTCCAGGTAACGCAGGATATACGAACGATCACCCGCAGGTCTGAATGGACCGAACTGAACAATAACCTCGGTATAACACAGTTCTATGGCGGCTCAGCCGCGCTTGATGGCAGCATCATAGTCGGGGGAACACAGGACAACAGTCAGGATCATTATCGCCCGGCATGGGGAACGGAAGGCTGGACGATAGCGCCGTTCGGCGGCGATGGCGGCTTTTCGGCGGTGAACTACAATACGCCAAACGTCGTCTTTGGTGAATTCCAGTACCTCGGCATTGAACGAAGTACTGATGGGGGAACCACGTACGCGCAAAAAATTTCCGGGCTCCAAGACTTCAATAACAAAAACCTTACCTTATTCATTGCGCCGTTTGTGATGGATCCGAACAATCCCACCATCCTCGTTGCAGGCGGGAAGCGCATCTGGCGGACGATAAACTCCGGGGACGATTGGTATCGCATACGGGATTCAATTCCCTCGCGTGAAAAGTGCAGCGCAGTTGACATAGCCGCAGGTAACTCTAATATCATTTGGGTCGGTTATAACAATGGCACGGTATCATACTCAACCAATGCCGGCGCTTCGTGGATGGACGTTGATGCGGAACTGCCGAACAGGTACATCACCGACATCGCCATCAATCCGGTGAATTCCAGCGAAGTCATCGTGACCACAGGATATTATAGCTACGAAAACGTATGGATGACCACCAACAGCGGCGGGAGCTGGACTCGAATCATTGGCACGTATCCGTTCAGCCTGCCCGCGATCCAAGTCAACACAGTACGATATAACCCCCAAAACGAGAACTGGATTTACATCGGAACAGACCTCGGCGTATTTGCCTCGGAAGATAAAGGTCTACACTGGAATGTAGTTCCTCTGTATGCCGCCAACGAAGGTCCGGCCAATGTCGCCGTCGATGAGCTCTTCTGGCAGGGGAGCGAATATCTCATCGCTGCGACACACGGGCGAGGGATGTTCCGCGCGAGAATCCTGACCGATGTCTACGTCAATATCGACAATACTGGGTTCCAGGACGGCACCTTTCAATATCCATATCAACTTATTCAAGATGCCATCAACACCGCCGGGAACGGTTCAAACATTCACATTTATCCCGGGGATTACCTGCAAGCTCCACTCACCTTCTTCAAGCGTGGCCGGTTGATCGCTCCGCTCAGCAGTGTGATTATCCACTAGGGAGATCTGCAAATGACAACACAACAATTTTTTATCCGATTCATAAGGATGCGCGTGGTGACGTTGCTCCTCGCATCGGCTGCAGCCAGTCCAGCACATGCACAGAACGTCCGCGTATGGTCCTCGTTCAACAGTGGGTTTGTCAAGGCCCAGGATAATCAGAGGATCGTCCGGGCCAATACGGGGCAGCCTTTTGTCGGATCGGCGGCGGGAGGGAACAACGGACTTCAAGCCGGCTTCCTGGCGCCGCTCGTATTACAGTACGCGCAGACCACGGTGAGTGTCACCGTTCTGACCGGTTGGAATATGATGTCCGTCCCGCTGACGGTAAGTAACTATGGGAAGTCGGCACTTTATCCCATAGCGGTATCGAACGCATTCTCGTATGAAGGAATATATGTGGTCAAGTCATCACTCCTCAATGGTCAGGGATATTGGCTGAAATTCGGGACATCGCAGACCGTGGCTATGACTGGATATCTTCGAATCCGCGACACAGTAACGGTCCGGCAAGGGTGGAATATGATCGGCTCCATTTCTTCACCCATCAATACATCGTCCATCACTTCGAGTCCTGGCGGTATGACAACGTCGCAATTCTTCGCCTACAGTGGTACGTACTACACGACCACTACGATTGAGCCCGGCAATGCGTGTTGGGTGAAAGTCAATCAAAACGGAAAACTCATTCTCACGTCTTCTTCGATGGGGCCTGCTTCTGCGTCGATCAAGATTGTTCCGATTTTGGAAAGGCCACCGGCAATGCCGGGTGAGGAAGAGTCAACTCTCCCGAAGGAATTTGCTCTTGACGGAAACTATCCCAATCCCTTCAATCCAACGACGACGGTACGATACGAGCTCCCGAAAGATGCGAGAGTGTCAATAAGGATCTATGATATCCTGGGACGCGAAGTCGAGACGTTGGTGGATGAGGTGCAGGGCGCTGGTTTCAAGTCGGTCGTATGGTCGGCGTCGGCGGTCGCCAGCGGGGTTTATATGGTTCGGCTTGAGGCGAAACCGGTGGATCTTTCGCCGTCGTACGTGAGCACGCGAAAGATGATGATGTTGAAATAGTAAAAAGACAGAGACTTTGCCACAAAGGCACCAAGTCACGTCCGAAGGACTCCTTCGGAGAAGATACAGAAAGGGCCTTGGTCTCTTTGTGAATTCCGTGGTTAGAAAATCTTTCAACTCAACACAACCAATTGAAGAAGGAGAAAGCCATGAAACACCACAACTTGTTCTCGATGATCGTGTCGATAGCCGTGTCCTCCCTCACGGCAAGCCCGGCGGTGCTTGGGCAGTGGTCAAACGATCCCACGGTTAATACGCCTGTCTGCACGGCGCCCAATAAGCAAAAAGCCCCGCAGATGACCACCGACGGCGTAAACGGCTGCATCATCGCGTGGTTTGATGCGCGCGACTCCGGTTCGACGGCATACGACATCTACGCACAGCGTTTCAATGCGAGCGGCATCCGGCAATGGGCGCTGAATGGTGTCGCCCTCTGCTCGGCGAATTACGATCAGTACAATCCACAACTCTGCAGTGATGATTCGGGCGGAGCAATTATTGTTTGGACTGATTCCCGCAACGTTTTTGGGACCGACATCTACGCTCAGCGGATCAATGCCAGCGGCATGACACAATGGACGGCAAATGGTGTTGTCGTTTGCACGGATCCTCTCACAAAACAAGGTGGTGCCGCGATTGTCAGAGACGGTGCAGGAGGCGCGATTATCTCATGGCAAGACAACCGCAATGGCACCACGAACTATGACATCTACGCTCAACGCATCAACGCTAATGGAGTGCGACAATGGATCGTAAGCGGTGATTCAAACGGCGTTGCCATTTGCGCGGCATCAAACAATCAGCTGGATCCAAATATCGTCAGCGATGATGCAGGCGGCGCAATCATCGCGTGGGAAGATTATCGCAACTCGGGTCTAACTCCAGCAGCCGACATTTATGCACAGCGTGTGAACGCATCTGGCACAACGCAGTGGGTTGCAAATGGAGCGACTCTGAGTCTGGTTTCAAATTGGGGTGCAGTACAACTCCATATGGCGAGCGATGGCAGCGCGGGCGCAATCGCAACATTCACTGGTCCTAGAATCGGAGATGACAATCACCTTTATGCCCAGCGCATCAATTCGTCGGGTTCAACGCCGTGGACGCCTCCTTCGAACATAGGCGTCAATGTCGGGTACACTTTCGGCTCCTTCTACGGCAGTCCCGGCTGCGTCAGCGACGGCGCTGGCGGGGCGATCATCTCAGCCTCCGACATCTCGGGTGGAATCCAGGCGCAACGCGTCGACGGCAGCGGCAACCTCATATGGAACGGCGGCAGCCCGCTCTTGGTCTACAATGAATCAGGCGCCCAATTCTTCGCTCCTGTCATTGCACAGGATGGTAGTGGCGGCGCGATTATCGCGTGGGACCGCCTTGGCGGTGATACCACCGAGATCGACATCTACGCGCAGCGGGTGGATCCTTCAGGTAAGCTGCTCTGGCTTTCTTCTGGTTTGCCAATCAGCTATGCTCACTTTGATCAGGGACCACCCCTGGCGATCGTCGAGGCGGCACCGGGAGCTGCTATCGTCACGTGGGAGGATAGCCGCAACAATCCTAGTTACAGTAGTCCTGACAGAGACATCTACTGCAATCTTGCCAATGCATTCGTCTCTATCTCTACCATATACGACCTTAGTCTTCATGCCTTTGACAACACAGGGATCTCGATACAGGTAAACCATTTGAATGGCTTCCCGAATGGTCTCAAGGTGAAAGTGGTGAAATACCCTAAGATTCCTCCTCCCCCGCCGCCGTTCAATCACGACAGGATCGCTATGCTTGGAGAAAATGTGTATTGGACTATTGATGCCATGGACATGCCGCCGGGCGGAAGTTTTATGGCGGATGTTACGTTTGACTACTCGCCGCCGGAAGCTCCTGAGCCCTTCCCATGGCGCGTTCGTGTCGCGACGCGCGGAAGCAGTGCTGAGCTTTTTGACGTGGCGTCGTTGGTGGAAGTCCGCCCCCAGCCAAAGGAGATCGTCGTGAAGGATGTCGATCATTTCAGTGAATGGGTGTTGTGCACGGTGCCCGAGACCACAGCACAATATGCATTGAACGACCGGTGGAATCTGGTTTCTGTTCCGCTCGTCGTAAGTGATTATTCAAAGAATGCACTTTATTCATCAGCCATCTCAAATGCGTTCGCGTACGAAGGGAGCTATGTTGTCAAGCCCACACTCGAAAATGGCAGAGGTTTCTGGCTGAAATTTAATGGGGCGCAGATCAATCCGATCACAGGAACACAATTACCTGCGGTACAAGAGACCGTAAGCACGGGTTGGAATTTGATTGGCTCTCTTTCTCAGTCAATCCCTGTCACGCAAGTGACATCCGATCCGGCAGGAATCGTGACTTCCCAGTTCTTTGGCTATCAAGGGATCTACCAGGCGACCAATACGATTGAGCCCGGAAATGCATATTGGGTGAAGGTGAATCAAAGCGGGCGCCTGACGTTGTCCTCATTCTCGATTCCACCCGGTCTGACGGCGATCAGGATAGTGCCGACAACGGATCTGCCGCCATCACCACCTGAATCCGAAATCTCAAATCCGAAATCCGCAATCCCCATGGAATTTTCTCTTGAGCAAAACTATCCCAACCCATTCAATCCGTTAACTGTTATTCGTTATCAGTTAATCGTTAATAGTTTCGTGACGTTGAAAGTGTACGATCTTCTCGGGCAAGAGGTGGCGACACTGGTGGATGGGATTCAGGATGCAGGGTACAAGTCCGTGAGTTGGAACGCCACCAATGTTCCCAGCGGGGTTTACATCTGCCGGCTCACCGCTGGAAGTTTCGTTGAGGTGCGAAGGATGATCATGACAAAATAGTTCAAAAGAAATGTTAGGTCGCGAGTATCATGAAAAGAAGCTTGATTTTGTTTGGACCTATGTCGTTATTGATAGGCGATCTTTAGCACGAATTTCACAGAACAAGACGGACAACCGCAGTATTGTGCAAGCTCTCAATCGATAACAACAATCGCCTCTTTCAAAACAAGCATGGAGTCAGATATGAAGCGAATTCTACCATTCTGCTTGATCTCCGCAGTTGCATCAACAACGCATGGGGCCGGCGTCACAGAGATGGCCCGTCGTCTCGCACAGCGCTTGGCTCGGAAACGAGCCGGCAGAGAAAAGATGCCCACATTCTTAGTGCTCCTGACGTTTTGTGCAGTCGGCATCGCGCCTGCGCAATACGACAATAACCAGACCGCGGTATTCAATGGGACAAGCAGCTACTTTGCCGTCCCGAGTCATTCGGAGCTGAGTCCTACTTCACAAATAACAATTGAAGCATGGATCAAGCCGACGTTCACCGCGGGTGGAAATATCAAAACGATTTGGGGCGGAAACTATAACCTCGCTGAGCTTTACCTTGGCATCTACTGGAATGGGGGCTACTTGTATTTTAAAGCAAATGGTCCCGACCCAGGGCTCTTCAGCAAGACCCCTATCACGCCCAACCAATGGACTCATATTGCTGTAACGTATGATGGTGCAGAATCGAAGATCTATCTGAACGGAATTCTTGACACATCTGCCGCAAGGGCATTTGGCGTCGGTGTTCTTACGGATTCCACATTCATCGGGGGATGCCTGTTCAACGGCAGCATGAATCTCTTTTTCCCCGGGGAAATGGATAACCTGCGCCTTTGGAGTATAGCCCGGACACAAGGAGATATCCAGCGAGACATGAATATTCCATTGCAGGTGTTTAAACCGACGGGACCATACGCAGGCTTGCTGGATTCGTGGTGTTTTGATTCTTTCCTCCCGCTGGTCGACGGCAGCGGTGCGGTCAACAACAACTGTTTAAACCGAAATGTGACGTTCAGATCATACAACCAGAAGCCGGTGAACTATGTGGACTATAATAACTGTCTTGTGCTGGATGGTCAATCGTGGTGCGCTGCGCCAGACATAACCGATTTCGATCCGACGAGCGGTGTGACAGTTGAAGCCTGGGTTCGACCATCACCCAACGCCACCCCGAGCAACAACATCATTGTTTCCAAGAATTACTTCTCGTCGTACATGCTGAACCTCCAGCAGCAATCAGGCGGTGTGAACGTTGTTCAATTCTATCCCAAAGGCGGCGCCGGCGTATATGTTGAAACACCTTCCTCGTTTGAGATTCCATTCTACCAGTGGACGCACGTAGCTGCCACCTACGATGGGACAACGACGAAGGTGTACATCAACGGCAAGGAGGCACTGAGTTCAAACGCCATTACGGGTTCTATCGGGACAAACACGGACTCCCTGAAGATCGGCACCAACAACTCTGCCGGCTACAACGAGTTTTTCTTCAACGGGATGATCGACGAGGTGAGAATATGGAACTACGCCCGCACGCAAACCCAAATAAACGAGCTGATGTTTGCGACAATGACCTATGTGACGACGGGGTTGGGCCTCTACAACTTCAATGAATGGACAAATTCCCTGAACAGCTATTCAGCGGCAGGATACGTCCCAGATCTCGTATTCAGAGGGAATGCCTTCATCAGTTCCCCGGTCCAACAAAGCGATTTCTTTGACCGTCCGCCGATTATCACAAGTGAGCTTGGGACAAACTTCGCTGATGGGACGTGGTTGACGAGCACAAAGAGGGCGTTGATCCCTGACGGACTACCGACCGGATTCATCGATTCCGTTCTTGTCATTACTCCGGGTATCGTGTCCAGCCTCAAAATGTTCGTCCTCGTCAATCACTTGCTCGTGAGTGACCTCACGGTTCAGCTCGTTGCCCCTTCAGGTTTTTCCTCTATCATGTTCAATGGACAAGGAGGAGGAAATAATGACCTCATGACGATCTTCGACGACACTGCCGACTTTTCTGTGATGAGCGGCATCCTTCCTCCTTACAGCCCGACGATCAAACCCGCCGCCGCACTGAGTGGATTCAATGGTCAATCGGCGGCAGGGTGGTGGAAAATCCGGGTAGTGGATAACAACTTCAGTTACCCGGGCTATTTTCATGGTTGGGGGTTAAGGCCGACAATCACTCCTACGGGTGTGGATCTGTCAAGTCCGCACGCCCCCACAAAGTTCAAACTCTATGACAATTATCCCAACCCGTTCAATCCGTCAACAGTTATCCGTTATCAGTTGCCGGTGGCCTCGCATGTGACGCTGAAGATTTACACGCTGCTCGGCAAGGAAATCGCGATGCTGGCTGATGTGATAGAGGATGCGGGATACAAATCGATGGAATGGGATGCAAGCGCCCTGCCGAGCGGGGTGTACTTCTGCCGTTTGGAAGCCGTCGCGACCGCAGAACCCTACGCCAGATTCACGGAGGCAATAAGGGTGACACTATTGAAATGACGCCCGAATAGGGGAGAGTCATCCCAATCACGCGAAATTGAACTCCGCGGTCGAGGAGAACAATCCGACGACAAGTTGCGTTCTCCGGGCAGAGCTGGGCGAGATTTGGGGTTGATTTTACCCGCAAAGACTTTTATATTCATCGCACATCCGATTCACGCATCCCGCCTCAGCTTCATATTGTCGATCGCATAAAGATCGGCGGCGAAGGCGGGTGGGATTATCTTGTGGCCGATTCGGCGGCCCATACCGGGAATCGGGTGATTGAAGTGGGTGCCCGAACCATCGGACATTATTTCGAGAGGACCTGCTCAATGGTATTGAGCAGATCGGGCTGCATGAACGGTTTAGCAATAAAATCTGCGGCGCCAAGTCGTTTCGATTCCACCGCCAGCTTGAGGTCGGAGTATGCCGTGAGCATGATCACCTTTGTCCAGGGGGTCTTCTCTTTGACAAACTTCAACACCTCAAAACCTGAAACGCTCGGCATCACGACATCAAGGAGGATAAGGTCAAAGTATTGTTTCTCGACCAGCTCCATTGCCTCCTGTCCGTCGGCTGCTTCGGAGACGGTGTATCCTTCCCTGGTGAGGAGATCGGCGAGCGTTAGTCTCAACGCATCGTCATCATCAACAATGAGAATGGGACTCTTAGCGGGGTCCTTCCCGTTTCTTCCAATGGCCGCGGGGGGAGCCGCCTTCTGCGCCGGTACCAGAGAGGACGGCGCCGGTTCCTCTTGTGCAGGGGAAAAACCTCCTCCCTGTTCGGTCGGCGTTGTGAGATAGTTGACCCACTTGATGATCTCGCTCATGGGCCCGCCCTTCCGGAGGAACATACTGTTCTCAAATGAGCGGATGGCGGCGAGGGTCCCCTCGTCTTCGTAGGCGGAAACGAAAAGAAACGGAAGATCCCTGAAGCCGGGCAACGCCCTCGAAGATTTGCAAAATGTGGCTCCATCCATGACATGCATGTGGAGATCCGATATCACCACGTCAATTTTTTCGTGAATGACCTTCCTGATTCCTTCCTCACCGTCGTCAGCAAGAAAGACGGTGTGGCCCTGCTCGCTGAGGTAATCGCCTACGAGTAACCTGAACGACGGCTCATCATCGACAAGGAGTATATTCATTTTGTTCCTCTGTATGGTTGTTCAGACAGCATATTCCATTGACCCGGTTGGAATTTACGAAGGAAACTTGAGTTTTACAATTCTGTCCCCTTCGCTCGTCGGTGCTCACGACCGTGTGAAGAGGATCGTGAAGCGTGTCGGCTGACCGGGGATGCTGTCGAGGGAAAACTCGAATTTGTGCTGGACGAGGATTTCCTGCACAAGGGTGAGGCCGACCCCGCGGCCGTTCTCTTTCGTGCTGAAGAAGGGAGTGAAAAGATGTCGCCGCGTCTCGTCAGTCATACCGCATCCGGTGTCCTCGATCGTCACAAAACTGTTCCGTCCGGCCTTACCAAGGCGGATCGTGATCACTCCGCCGGCGCCTATGGCTTCCATCGCGTTCTTGAGGACATTGAGAAGGACCTGCTCCATCTGGTGCCTGTCGACGAGGACCGCATCCACCGCGCCTTGAACGTCCCATACGATCGTGATCCTCCGTTTTGTGAGATCGGCATCGAGCAAAGAGACGAGATCCTGGAGGATGGCCCGAATGTCGGCAGCTTGCCGCCGCGGCAGCGGGAGTTTGACGATATCGGCGAAGCTTTTCATGAATGAATTAAGATGCTCCGCCCGGGCGATCGCTACCGTGAGCGCACTCTCAAAGTCATCTCTGTCCTCGCCGCGAAGCTGATCCTTGTAGTGGAGGCATGAGTGGAGGAGAGAGTTAGCCGCGCCGAGAGAATTGTTCACCTCGTGTGACAACATGCGAATGAGCTTTTCGTACGCCGCTTTCTCGGTCCTCCTCAGCTCGTCGGTCAATTCCTCAACCATATAGAACGTTCGCCGGTGGCCCTGGTCGATGAAGTGAGACTTGTAGCATTTCACCTTCCGGACGCCCCGGAGGAGGATGATCGCGGCATCTCCCATCGTCACCTCACTCATGGCGCTCGCGAACGGCGTATCAAGATCTTTCACCCTTTTCCCCTTGAGTTCGGTGAAGGAGAGCTGGAGGAGCGATTCACCGGCACGATTCACGAACGATATCCTCTCGTCGTAATCGAGGGTGATAATGGCGGCGGGGGAGACACTGAGAATTCTTTCGAGGAAATAATGCTGTTCCTGGATTCTCACCCGCTCAGCACGGAGATGGTCGACCATCTGGTTATAAACGCTGACGAGCGCATCCATCTCAGGCGGACCGAGTTTGCGCAGACGGGTGGTGAAATCGCCCTCCTTCATGAACTCCACGCCCGATGTGACAAGCTCCAGAGGCTGGAAAAGCTCCCGGAAGATTCTCAGGCCAATGAGAAAGGAAAGTATGGAAAAAGCTTCCACCGCAAGCAGCCAGATGCGGTGATCCCAGAGGAGGTACGTTACCACGACGGCGAAGGAAACATGAATGAAAAGGAGATAAGAGAACAGCTTCCGGCGGAGGCTCACGATAGGATTCCGAACTTCTCCAGTCGGCGATACAATGCAGCCCGGCTCAGGCCCAATGCCTCGGCGACCCTGCTGATGTTGCCTCCGAATTGTTCCATGCTCTTGACGATCATGGCGCGCTCCATCTCCTCCAGCGTGCCGGCAGCGCCGGGGAGAGCGGTTGCACCCGGCTCACTCGCATCCATCGACAGTGGCATGCGGAAGTCGTCGACATCCAGCACCTCCTTCGACGTCATCAGGACGGCCCGTTCGATCGCCTGACGGAGCTGGCGAATGTTGCCGTTCCAGGGAAGGTGCTGGAGCCATTGCATACCGCTTTCGCTGATCGACAGGTTGTTCCTGCGGTAGATATTGCCGACGTTCGAGAGAAAATGGCGCGCCAGAAGAGCGATGTCTCCTGTGTGCTCACGAAGGGGAGGCACGTGCAGTGCAATGAGATTGAGCCGGTAGAGCAGGTCCTCCCTGAATTCGCCTGCCTCGATCATCTCCGGGAGATCCGCATTGGTGGCGGAGATAACCCGGACATCGACCGTTCGGGTCGCGCTCGAGCCGAGGACTTCGTATGTACGATCCTGGAGGACGCGCAGCAGTTTGACCTGGCATGCCGCATCGAGGTCGCCGATCTCGTCGAGAAAAATAGTGCCGCCATCCGCGATCTCAAAGCGCCCTTTCCGGTCCTGCCGGGCGTCGGTGAAGGCGCCTTTGACGTGGCCGAACATTTCGGTCTCAAAGAGTGATGAGGATATCCCTCCGAGATTGACCTTGACGAACGGTTTTTCCTTCCGGTGGCTGTTCCGGTGGATCGCCTCGGCGATGAGTTCTTTGCCTGTGCCGCTCTCGCCCGTGATGAGAACCGACGCATCCGTCGCACTCACTCTCCCGACGATCCGCAAAATATTCAGGAGCTTCGGATCCTTCCCGATGATGCCGCTGAAATCGTACCGGCCGTCCAATTCCTCTCGTGACGCCGTTTCGGGATGATTGCCCGGCTCGGTGGCTGCGAGCCCCAGGGCCGTACGGATCGCATGCAGCAATTGTTCGTTCGTCCACGGTTTCGTGACAAAATCAGATGCCCCGGCCTTGACCCCCTGTACGGCAAGGGCGATCGATCCCCAGGCCGTCATGAGAATCACCGGGAGGGTGGGGCGGATGGACTTAATCTGCCGGAGGAGCGAGAGGCCTTCTTCACCCGTCGTCTGACGGGAGAAGTTCATGTCTTGCAGGACCAGCTCGATGGGCTGATGCTTCAACTCTTCGAGCGCCTGGCCAGGTGACGTCGCCGCCCGGGACCGGTACCCCGCCTGCTTCAGGAGAAGCGCAAGAGACGCAACGACGGATGAGTCGTCGTCGACGATGAGGATTGTGGCGCTCATAGATGAGCGTAAATTAGCTCATGCCGGTGTAAAATGCAAGACTCCGCCCGAAGCGCCCGATCCGTGATCGGACAACCGAGCCCATTCGCGAAATGGTTTGATCCGAAATCGCACGCCCGAGTCCATTTGCGAAATGGACTCTACTCGTAATGAAGCGCTTCCGCGGGCTCGATATCCATCGCGAGCCAGCTCGGAAACATGCTGCAGAGATATGTCAGCACATACATCAGGATGAGCGAGATCATCAGTGAAGCAACGTAGATGCCCGGCTTGATGACGTCGATGAGATTGAGGAGAGGAATCTGAAGCACGAGAAGCGATCCGGCCGCAACGCCGATCGTCGTGATGACGAACTGTTCACCCTGGATCTGCCGCGAGACGTGGCGGGCAGTCCCGCCGAGTGCCCGGCGCAAGCCGATCTCTTTTGTCCGCTGGGAGACATTCTGCCACAGCACACCGATAAGTCCAAGCGCCACCATGGATAGCAGGAAGGCGGCAACGATGGCTCCGGCGATGAGCGGCGCGAGGCGCGTTTTGAAATCTGCCTCACGCTCATGCTCGAGCTGTGTGACATCAAAAGTCCAATTCTTTGCTACCGCCTCCATCGTTTTCACCAGTCGCTCCTGAAACGCCGCCGTCGTGCCGGGTTTCAATTTGATGAGAATATCATAGAGAATGTTATAGTCGGTGGTATCGTTGGTCCTGATGCGCGAGATCAAATAGTTGACCAGCTGGGAAAATTCTCCGGCCTTACGGAAATCTCGCATCACGCCCACAACCCGATATTTATTAAATGGGAGCTCCTTACCCAACGGATCTTCCGATCCGAAAACGACTCTTGCCAATTGTTCATTGATCACCGCCGGCTTGTACGTCGGTCCATCGTCATCGGCGGAAAACCATCGGCCTGCAACGAGATCAATGTTCAAGACGTCCTTCAGGCCGTCGGTCGCCTGGTTCACCTGCGCCGAGATCTCGCTTCCCTTGTAGTCGACGTTGAAGCCCGACGTCGAATGAGAGTAGGGCCGCATCGACATGCCGCCGATCGATTCGATCTCGGGGAGATCACGAAGGGCAAGAGTGACCTGATTCATCCCGTCGACCTTTTCTTTCATGTTCGTTCTCCAGGGCAGACGCGTGTTCACACGAATGCTCCAGACGCGGTCGATCGAAAATCCAAGCGGCTGCCGGAAGTTCACGACGTGGAAGGCGGCCGTGGCGATCACTGCAAACAAAACGACAAACGAAAAGAAGATCTCGATCATGATGAGACCGTTCACACGCTTTCTGTTCCAGACCATTTTCAGAAGATGACGGATCATCGCACGACTCCTTTCAAAGCGTTGACCGGGTGCATGTGCGCCATTTTCCACGCCGGGTAGACGCCGGAGAACACGCCGAAGACAACAATTAAAGCGAATGCATAGAGAAAGATCCTGATGTTGAGATGGAATTCCGCATATTGGATCATGCCGCTGCTCGTGATCATTTGAAGGATGGCGACCGAGAGGATAAATCCGATGATCCCTCCGATGAACGTGAGGAGGAGATTCTCGACGAGGAACTGTCCAACGAGCGTGCCGGACGACGCGCCGAACGACTTCCGTACGCCGATCTCCGACGCGCGTTCGATGATCCGGCTGATGTTGATGTTCACGAGATTGATTGTCGGGAGCAGCATGAAGAGAAATGCGGCCAGCACAAGGACTGCAGTGAATTGAGCCGAATTCGAGCCGATGCCCGTCTTCGAGTAATCCTCGTTGCTGCTGTACACTCCGCCCAATTGTTCGCGAGCGTAGGAATCGAACAGCGTCTCTGCTTCACTTTGAAACGTGTTGAATTTGGAGCTCGGCAGCGGCACCTTTGCAAGAAGAGCACGGAAGTCTTTCTTGATGCGATCAAAGTCCGACCTGCTGCGCGCCAGGATGAGTCCGTTGAAATTCGATGTGAGCCTCTCGCGATATTCAGGATCGCGCGAGGTGCTGATCGGCACCCAGATATCGGCAAAGGGAATCTGACGAAAGACCGGGACATTCGGCACGACCCCAATGACGCGGAAACGCTGGCGGTCGGCTTCGATGAACTTTCCAACCGCAGCTTCGCTGCCGAAAAATTTCTCTTTAGTGGCCCGGTTGATCACGGCGACGAAATTGGCATTGCGTTCATCCTCGTCGGTGATCGGCCCGCCTTCGATGAACTGAAATTCGAGGATCTTCCAGAACTCACCGTCTGTACGCTTTAACTGTGATTTGATTTCGTATCCGTCTTTGTACGACGACACCGACCTGTCGACGGTATAAATCGCGACCATCTCAACGTCGGGAATTGTCTTGACGTACTTGGAGAGAAATCCGTAGCCGGCATTCCCGATCTCGATGTTCTGCTTTCCCGCCATGAGCGCCCGGAACACACCGAGCGTGCGGTCCTGTTTCGTTTCCGGAGGCATCGGACCGAACATGTGGTCGAGCGCCGCCGTTGCCACCATCAGCACAACAAGGGTGAGGCTGATCGCAAAGAGACTGATGAACGTGAAGAACTTTCTTCGCAGCAGCACCTTGAACGCAATCTTTATGTAATTCTTAATCATTGAGCACCTTTTGAGAAATTCTAAATTCCGCCTTCCGGAATCCCGCCTAGGAAGCGGAATCCAGAAGTGGGACAAATCCGAAATCTCCGCCACAGGCGCTTGCCCGCCATCTTTTTGGCGGGGATGCGCCTTCGGCGCACAAAATCTAAAATCTAAAATCCGAAATCGAGATATCCTTCTCTAAACCCAAACCTCACATCCCAAACCGCAACCCCCCAACCCCTAATTCACCTGCCGTCCATCAAAAAGTCGCACAGTCCTTTCGGTTTTTTCCGCCAGTCTCGGATCGTGCGTCACCATGAGGACAGTGGTTTTCTCCTGCTTGTTCAGCTCAAGCAGGATTCTCATGATCTCCTCGCCCATCTGGCTGTCGAGGTTTCCGGTCGGCTCGTCCGCGAGAATGATTCTCGGGTTGCCGACGATGGCCCGTGCGATCGCGACGCGCTGCTGCTGCCCGCCCGAAAGCTGTGAAGGAAAGTGGTGCGAACGAGAGCTCAGGTCGAGCCGCTCCAACGCTCTCAGCGCGAGCTTGCGGCGCTCCGCACCGGACATCCGCCGGTAGAGCAGCGGCACTTCGACGTTGTCGACGACGCTGAGATCGTTGATGAGGTGGAACGTCTGGAAGATGAAACCGATGCGCTCGTTCCGCACGCGCGCGAGCTGCTTGTCGCCGTACGAATCTATCGATGTGCCGTTGAGTGTGAGATGGCCCTTCGTCGGAACGTCGAGCAGTCCGATAATATTCAGAAGCGTGCTCTTTCCCGAGCCGGACGGACCCATGATCGAGATGAATTCCCCTTCCGGGATATTGAGATTGATCGATTGCAGGGCAACCGTTTCAATTCTCTCCGTGCTGTAGACCTTCTCGATGTTTTGAAGTGTGATCATCTGTTCTCCTGTGAGATTAGTCGATCTTGATCTGCGAGAGATGCTTGTATTCGTTCATGTTCGAAATGATGATCTCGTCTCCCGGCGATACTTCTCCGGTGATCTCGACCTCATCGAAACTTCTCAAACCGATTCTGACGCGGACACGCCGGGCCGAGTTGCCTTTGACGACGAAGACATCCTGCTCATCCTCCCCGCCGACGAACGGACCTTTTTTCACCGTGAGCGTGCTTTCCCTCCTGGTGGTGACAAGAGCGACGTCGACGCGGAGGTTGGGTCTCAGCGATTTATTCGACCCGTCCTGAAGCAGAAGCGCGATTTTGGCAATGCCGTTCTCGATGTTCGGATAGACCGTCTGAATTTCGCCCGGGATGGTAAGATCGTTCAGTCGAATTTTGGCCGGCATGCCGACCCTAAGACGCGACGCATGGATGTCTGACAGCGAAGCTTCCACTCTGTAACTACTCAAATCGGCCACCCGGGCGATGATGTCGCCGCGATGCACACTCGAGCCGATCTGATCCTGAACCCACGTCACCACGCCATCCTGGGCGGCCCGGCACGACAACAGATCGAGTTGCCGCCGGATGTCGTCTTTCTCCCGCAACAGCGTCCGGACCTCGGTCGTCATCCCCTCAAGCTGGTTGCCGAGAGATTGTTTCGTGCTTTGGACCGATTTTTCCAGATCCTGCCGTTCGATGGTGGCGATATGTTCCTCGAGCTTCGTCTGGTCGAGCTGATCTTTAGAGATTGCGCCCAGGGCAAACATCTTGTCCGCTTGCTCCGATTTTGAACGGAGGTATTCAAGCCGGAGGTCTTTGATGTTGAGCTGGCCGTTGAGGTCGTTCAACGTTCGCTCCATGTCGAGCTTCAATTGAGTCTGCTTGTTGGCTTTCAGAGCGAGTTCCTTTTCTGCCCTCTCCAAAGCAAGACTCAGCTCGCTCCGGTCAAGGTCGAGAAGCGATTCTCCCTTCCTGACATTTTCGCCGGGTCTCTTTCGTACCGCCAGAAGCCGTGTCTCGCCGGGGCTTGAGATGGCCTGCTCGAATTTCGGGACGATGGTGCCTGAGGCGGAGATCGAACCTTCAATGGCTCCGCGCTGTACGATGGCCGTCTGTAGGTCTTTTCGCTCGATCGAGGGGTGAATCCATGCGGAAAAAATGAGAAAGAGGGTAATTATCCCCCCAACGACAACGCCTATCTGAATAAGCCTTCGTCTTCGCTTCCTGATGAGTTGTGCCGGATCAATTGGTCGGTCCATATGAGTATGTCAACACAAGGGTCAAAGAGCGTGCCAATCGTTACATTGCGAAAATGCCACGAAATGAGGTCTGAGGAGCATGTCTTTGTCCGTTTCCGAACAGGTGGCGTGCGTTTAGTCGAGGGATTGAAAACAGACACAACTCCGACGGCGGCAGAGATTCTATTCGGGTTGATGCTGCGAGGTGTAGCGGATATCAAATAATGCTCAAAAAATAGAAAATAAATTTTTGCGAATAAATGTGCTTGACAATAAAATGAATATGACCGATATTCGAACACTATTTTGTGTGCGAAAGATCATTGGGCAAAACGGCTTATGCGCCATGACTAAAGTTCCGCTTCAAGCTTGGATTGACAAATGCCCGATGATGTAAGTCATTGATAAACAAGAGGTTCAAATATGAAGCAGCGAATAATTTCAACTCTTTTCATTGTGGGGGCAGTTTTTTCGTCAAGGCCAGAAGCATTTGCTGCCGTGGTGTCCACACGAGTGACCGGAGCTGCGAGTTGGAGCGCTATTTCCACATGGATTCAGAATCGCACAGGCACCATAACTGCAAGTACTGCTAGTACAACAGTTACCGGTACCGGGACAGCCTTCGATACAGAATTGTTACCGGGTGATGTGTTGGTCTTGCAAACTGCTCCAGGGACTGTTATCGGCACGATAGCCTCGATCCAAAATGCCACCCAACTTACATTAACGGCTAATGCAGGCGCGAACGCTGTGATTCAAGCCTATGGCAGACAAGCCGTACCCACCTCCTCTGACGATGTGGTCGTCGGAAATACCGCCTTGGTCGGTGCGGCAGTCACCGTTACACTGGACATAGCGTCAGCAACAGTAAACTCTCTGACATTCACATCGATGGCGCTGGCCAACGCACTGACCCACGCCGGAGTGAACGTTCTGACGGTTCTGAACAATGCCACCGTCAACCAGCCCACGGCTGCAGTGACAATGTCGTGGAATATTAACGGAGGATCCACAACGGTCAACGGCGACGTTCTGATCGGAGGGTCGAACAGCACCGCATCGCGAGTCTCACAAATCGCAGTGACCACCGGGTCGCTCTCTGTAACCGGTTCGGTTACCTGGGCTTCGAATACGAATTCCGCCAACGAGCTGATCAGCGTGACAACCGGGACGGTGGCCCTCGGCAATTCGATGGCTCTCAGTTCAGGTACGCTCTCGATGACAGGAGCGGGGACGGTCAACTTCAACGGTGGGTTGGCCTATGGTGGAGTGAATAACCCCGTCTTGTCGACGGCAGCCGGTTCGAATATGAACATCGGAGGAAACCTCGGTGCGACGACGGCGCTGACCTTCAACGGCACGAGCAATACAACATTCACAAATACCTCGACGGTCACGCCGACGTCGGCGGTGACCTTTGGGAATGTTCAGGTCAACCCGGCCGTCGTTGTCACGCTCGCAGGAAGCGTTACCGTTTCCGGGAACTGGACAAATAATGGAGGTACGTTGAGCGGTGGAGCGAACACGGTGACGTTCAGCGGTGCTGCGAAGACGATCGGTGGAACAGCCAGCACAAGCTTCCCGGCAATGTTCCTGGCGGCTGGCGCCACATACACGATGAATAATGATAACTCTTCTACGTCGCTGACGTTCGCCGCGAGCTCACTGGCGAGTTCACTGGCCCAGACTGCCGGGGTGACGCTGACGGTGAATGGGAATGTGACGATCAATCAACCGACGGCCGGCGTGACAACTTCCTGGAACATCAACGCGGGCATTGGCGTGGTGAACGGAAACATATCGATCGGAGGAACAGATCTTACGTCGGCACGTATTGCCCAGATTGCCGTGACCACCGGATCGTTGACGGTGACGGGCTCCGTAACCTATGCGTCCAATGCAAGCTCAGCAACGGAGGTGATCAGCGTGACGACAGGAACGATCACCCTGAACAATGCACTGACACTCAGCTTCGGCACGCTCTCGATGAGCGGTGCAGGGACGGTCAATTTTAATAGTGGTTTAACATACGGCGGTGTGAACAATCCGGTGCTCTCAACGGCAGCAGGATCGAACCTCAACATAGGAGGGAACCTGAGCGCAGGCACGACGGCGCTGACATTCAACGGCACGAGCAACGTCACTTTCACGAACACATCAACGGTCACGCCGACATCTGCGGTGACCTTTGGGAATGTTCAGATCAACGCAGGGGTGAGTGTCACGCTTGGAGGAAGCGTCACGCTGGCCGGGAACTGGACAAATAACGGAGGCACCCTGAATGGTGGAGCGAACACGCTGACATTCACCGGCGCGGTGAAGACGATCGGTGGAACAACAAGCACGAGCTTCCCGGCAATGGTCGTGGCGGCTGGCGCCACATACACGATGAATAATGATAACTCTTCTACGTCGCTGGCATTTGCTGGAGGTTCGTTGGCGAGTTCATTAACGCAGGCCGCGGCGGTTACGCTGACGGTGAATGGGAATGTGACGATCAATCAGCCGACGGCAGGTGCCACGACTTCCTGGAACATCAACACCGGATTTAGTGTGGTGAATGGAGATATTCTCATTGGCGGGACGAATGCGACGCCATCACGAGTCGCCCAGATTGCAGTCACAACCGGTTCGTTGACGGTGGCGGGGAACCTGACTTACGCGGTGAATGCCAGCGCAGCAACGGAGGTGATCAGCGTGACGACAGGAACGATCACCCTGAACAATGCACTGACACTCAGCGCCGGCACGTTCTCGATGAGCGGTGCAGGGACGGTGAATTTTAATAGTGGTTTAACATACGGCGGCGCAAATAATCCGGTATTCTCGACGGCAGGATCGAACCTCAATATGGGAGGGAACCTGACTGTAAGCACGACGGCGTTAACACTCAATGGCACGAGCAATACAACCTTCACGAACACATCGACGATCACGCCGACATCTGCGGTGACCTTTGGGAATGTTCAGATCAACGCAGGAGTGAGTGTCACGCTTGGAGGGAATGCGGCGGTGGCCGGGAACTGGACCAATAACGGAGGTACGTTGAGCGGTGGAGCGAACACGGTGACATTCAGCGGTGCGGCGAAGACGATCGGTGGGACGGCGGGCACGGATTTCCCGGCGGTCGTGATCGCTACCGGAGCGAGTTACACGCTCAATGCGAATGGATCTTGCACATCATTGACATTCAATGCGAGCTCGGCGGCGAGTTCATTGACAGAGGCTGCGGCGATAACACTTACGGTGAATGGGAATGTGACGGTGAATCAGCCGACAGCCGGTGCGATAACTTCATGGAATGTCAATGCCGGCATTGGCGTGGTGAATGGAGATATGTTGATTGGCGGGGCGAATGCGACGCCATCACGAGTCGCGCAGACTGCCGTCACGACAGGATCACTTACGGTAACGGGCTCGCTGAGCTATTCCTCCAACACGAATCCTGCTAATGAGGTGATCAGTGTGACGACGGGAACGATCACCCTGAACAATGCATCGACACTCAGCTCCGGCACGCTCTCGATGAGCGGTGCAGGGACGGTCAATTTTAATAGTGGTTTAACATACGGCGGTGTGAACAATCCGGTATTCTCAACGGCAGCAGGATCGAACCTCAATATCGGAGGCAACCTGAGCGCAGGCACGACGGCGTTAATGCTCAATGGCACGAGCAATACAACCTTCACGAACACATCGACGGTCACGCCGACATCTGCGGTGACCTTTGGGAATGTTCAAATCAATGCAGGGGTGAGTGTCACGCTTGGAGGAAGCGTCACGCTGGCTGGGAACTGGACAAATAACGGAGGAACGTTGAGCGGTGGAGCGAACACGCTGACATTCACCGGCGCGGTGAAGACGATCGGTGGGACGGCGGGTACGGATTTCCCGGCTGCGGTGATCGGTTCCGGAGCAAGTTACACGCTCAACACGAATGGATCTTGCACGTCATTGACATTCAATGCGAGTTCGTTGGCGAGCTCAGTAACGCAGGCCGCGGCGGTTACGCTGACGGTGAATGGGAATGTGACGATCAATCAGCCGACGGCAGGTGCCACGACTTCCTGGAACATCAACACCGGATTTAGTGTGGTGAATGGAGATATTCTCATTGGCGGGACGAATGCGACGCCATCACGAGTCGCCCAGATTGCAGTCACAACCGGTTCGTTGACGGTGGCGGGGAACCTGACTTACGCGGTGAATGCCAGCGCAGCAACGGAGGTGATCAGCGTGACGACAGGAACGATCACCCTGAACAATGCACTGACACTCAGCGCCGGCACGTTCTCGATGAGCGGTGCAGGGACGGTGAATTTTAATAGTGGTTTAACATACGGCGGCGCAAATAATCCGGTATTCTCGACGGCAGGATCGAACCTCAATATGGGAGGGAACCTGACTGTAAGCACGACGGCGTTAACACTCAATGGCACGAGCAATACAACCTTCACGAACACATCGACGATCACGCCGACATCTGCGGTGACCTTTGGGAATGTTCAGATCAACGCAGGAGTGAGTGTCACGCTTGGAGGGAATGCGGCGGTGGCCGGGAACTGGACCAATAACGGAGGTACGTTGAGCGGTGGAGCGAACACGGTGACATTCAGCGGTGCGGCGAAGACGATCGGTGGGACGGCGGGCACGGATTTCCCGGCGGTCGTGATCGCTACCGGAGCGAGTTACACGCTCAATGCGAATGGATCTTGCACATCATTGACATTCAATGCGAGCTCGGCGGCGAGTTCATTGACAGAGGCTGCGGCGATAACACTTACGGTGAATGGGAATGTGACGGTGAATCAGCCGACAGCCGGTGCGATAACTTCATGGAATGTCAATGCCGGCATTGGCGTGGTGAATGGAGATATGTTGATTGGCGGGGCGAATGCGACGCCATCACGAGTCGCGCAGACTGCCGTCACGACAGGATCACTTACGGTAACGGGCTCGCTGAGCTATTCCTCCAACACGAATCCTGCTAATGAGGTGATCAGTGTGACGACGGGAACGATCACCCTGAACAATGCACTGACACTCAGCTTCGGCACGCTCTCGATGAGCGGTGCAGGGACGGTGAATTTTAATAGTGGTTTAACATACGGCGGTGTGAACAATCCGGTATTCTCAACGGCAGCAGGATCGAACCTCAATATCGGAGGCAACCTGAGCGCAGGCACGACGGCGTTAACGCTCAATGGCACGAGCAATACAACCTTCACGAACACATCGACGGTCACGCCGACATCTGCGGTGACCTTTGGGAATGTTCAAATTAATCCCAGGGTTGATGTCATGCTGGGCGGCCCGATCACCGTTAATGGAAATCTCACTCTCCAGTTGAAATCAACCCTTGATCCGCAGAGCTTCGGTCTTACCCTAAAAGGCAATCTCACTACAGACGGAATTTTTCTACCATCGACAAGCACAACCACGCTCGTTGGAAGTTCGTCCCAGACCGTCGGCGGGCTCACGATTTCTGAATTCAACCATTTAACCGTCAACAATTCGAGTCCCTCCGGGGTCACGATGGCACAAGACGTGGTGGTCGATGGCGTGCTCACGCTCGCGATCGGCTCCCTTTCCATCGGTTCGAATACTTTGACGCTCAACGGGGCCGTTTCAAAGTCTGGTGGAAGTTTGGTCGGCGGAAATTCATCCAACATTGTCGTCGGGGATACAGGCTCGAGCACGACGCTGCCGGCAGTCACTGTCAACAACCTCATACTCAATCGCGCGAGCGGTATCAGTCTCGGAGGCAACGTTACCGTGAACGGCGCGCTCATACTTACGACCGGCGACTTGTCGATCGGATCGAACACATTGACACTCAACGGAGTGATCTCCGCATCGAACGGAACCTTGATCGGCGGAAGCTCGTCGAACATGACAATAGGCAGTGCGGTTTTGGGCACACCACTCCCGGGTGTGACCCTGAATAATCTAACGCTCAATCGAAGTGCCGGGGTGAACCTCATTGGGGATGTGACCATTAACGGCAGGCTTACGTTTTCGGCCGGCAACATCACGACGGGCGTAAGTAAAGTGATCATCGGTCCGACTGGAAGTATCGCCCGGGCAAGCGGCCACGTGGTCGGTAACCTGCAGAAAAATCTTGCGGTCGGAGCGAATGTGTCGCGCGTGTTTGAGGTGGGAGACGGGACCAATTACACACCCGTTGAACTGCTGTTTGGACAAGTGATCTCGTCGGGAAATCTGCTCTCGACCACAACGATCGGTGATCATCCGAATATTTCAGGTTCGGGTATTATGCCGTCCAGGAGCGTAAATCGTTATTGGACTCTCTCGAACGATAGTGCAACGTTCGCTTCATACAGTGCAAAACTTAATTTTGTCTCTAACGACATCGATGCCGGCGCGAACACCGGCAATTTCATAGTCCAAAAGTTTGATACACCGGTATGGTCATCGCCCGCGCTTGGGCCGCGAACGCCGACGAGCATCCAGGCGACCGGCATGACGTCGTTCAGTGATTTTGCGGTGGGTGAGATTGTCGGCTACACGATCATGGCTTCTGCCGGAGCGGGTGGAACGATCAGCCCATCGGGTGCGGTTAATGTTCTTCATGGCTCGACTCAGAAATTCACCCTGACACCCAACATTGGTTATCATGTTTCGGACTTGTTTGTGGATGGAGTCCATAAAGATTCCACCACAAGCTACACCTTCGTCAATATCACCGCAAACCATACCATAACCGCGACATTTGCGATCAATGTCTACACGATCACTGCAACGGCGGGATCGGGTGGGACGATCAATCCATCGGGCGTAGTGCCCGTCAATTATGGCACAGACACGACGTTCAGGATCACACCGAATATCGGATATTTTATCGGGGATGTCATAGTCGACAGCGTATCGGTGGGCAAAGTGAGCAATCTTACGTTCACGAACATTACCGCCAATCATACCATCGATGCACATTTCTATGCCAATACTCCTCCAACCGCGGCACGAATACTCAAACCCATCAATGGCGATACGATACAGTTGTACGTCATACCGCGCCCGGTTGTGTTTACCTGGCAGAAGTCCAATGACGTCGACATCACCGATACGACGAGATATTCAATCAACGTTTCAGGTCCCGGGTTGGATACGACCATCAATGGCTTAACAGACACGAGCATAAGTCTGAATATCATGCCCCGTTTACAAACGTCATCGGTATACAGATGGACGGTGAATGTCATGGACGGATTTTCCACGGTCGTTTCTCCCGACACGTTCAGTTTCCGGACTTCGAGTACGCTTGTCGGAATTGATGATCTGGCAAGTACGCTGCCGAAAGAATATGCATTGGACCAGAATTACCCCAACCCCTTCAATCCGTCGACGGACATCAGATTTGCCGTGCCTGCGCGCAGCAGGGTGAAGTTGGAAATCTTCAATGCGGTGGGCCAGAAGATCGCGACACTTGTCGATGCGGAGAGGGCGGCGGGTCTTTACGATGTCAAATGGAATGCAGACGTTGCTTCGGGACTTTACTTCTACCGGATCGAAGCCGTCGCAGAAAACAACGCTGCGCCAAGTTTTGTGAAGGTGAAGAAGATGTTATTCCTCAAATAACCCCGGCCGAAAAAAGAAGAACAAAGGAATCCCCCCAAAAATTCCGTATATTGATTTGTGCGCGTCCAGAGGACGCTCCAGATGATCTCACATCCTAATCCATTGATGTCAGTTCCCACACAGGAACACAGCCCGGCATCCGATAGCGAGGTACGCCATCTAAACATTGTCCGGCCATTGGTGGTGCTTGTCGCGATGATTGCCTTTGCGTCGGGATCCTGGCGTGTAACAGCTGCCGCTCAAGTGCTTGACCGATCGGGATTCAACTTCAGACCGCCTGCCGTTCCGCTCGTTGCCTGCGATCCCTACTTCAGCATCTGGTCGATGAGCGATCAGCTGACCGACGACTGGCCGCGGCACTGGACCGGTGCCATTCAGGCCCTCGATGGCATGATCAGGATCGATGGGAAAACATATCGGGTCATCGGCAGGGCGCCGGAACATGTCCCGCCAATGCGCCAAACCGCTCTTCAGATGTGTCCTACCCGGACCGTCTATCACTTTGCAGCCGACGGCATTCAGCTTGCGGTCACGTTTCTCACGCCGCTTCTCCCATCCGATCTTGAACTTTTGTCTCGCCCGGTGACGTACCTGACCTGGGATGTGAAATCGACCGATGCGAGGACACACGTCGTTTCACTCTATTTTGATAATACGGCAGAACTGGTCGTCAATACGGCGGATGAGAACGTCGTCTGGTCCCGCCACAGGCTCGATAACTTGAATGTGTTGAGCATCGGATCGCAGGAGCAGCCGGTATTGAAAAAATCGGGGGATGATCTGAGGATCGACTGGGGATATTTCCATCTGGCGATACCGAAAGATGTTCCATCTTCGGACATTATCAGCGGGCATATTCGTGCACGAGGCTCATTTGCCGATCAAGGAAAGCTCCCCGCTGCCGATGACATGAGAATGCCGCGGGCTGCGAGCGACGATTGGCCCGTGCTTGCCGTTGCGTTCGACATGGGGGAGGTGGCAGAGATGCCGGTTTCACGACACATCATCCTCTCCTACGATGATATTCATTCGATAGAGTATTTCGATCGCAAGCTTCGTCCGTACTGGCGAAAAGGAGGCGTCGAGGCATCCGACCTCCTCGTCAAAGCTGAAAGAGAGTATCGATCTCTGCTCACGAAATGTAAAGAGTTCGATGATGCGCTGATGGCCGACCTTCGGCTTGTCGGCGGGGAGAAGTACGAACGTCTCGCAACGCTGGCGTACCGGCAGTGCCTCGCGGCGCACAAATTGGCGGTGGATATGGATGGAACCCCGCTCCTTTTTTCGAAAGAGAATTTCAGTAACGGATGCATCAGCACTGTCGATGTGCTCTATCCTTCATCCCCCTTTTTCTTGCTCTTCAACACGAAGCTCCTGAAGGCGGCGCTCACGCCTGTGCTCGACTATGCTTCGAGCGAGCGGTGGCGGTTCCGGTTCGCGCCGCACGATCTTGGGACATATCCGCTCGCGAACGGACAGGTCTACGGTGGAGCCGAGCGGACCGAAGAGGATCAAATGCCCGTCGAAGAGTGCGGCAACATGATCCTCATGATAGCGGCGATGGCTAAAATCGACGGTAACGCCGACTACGCGATGAAATATTGGCCCGTCCTCTCGACTTGGGCAGCATATCTGCGCGAGAAGGGTCTCGACCCCGAGAATCAACTCTGCACCGACGACTTTGCCGGACACCTCGCACACAATGCAAATCTTTCCATCAAAGCCATTCTGGCGCTGGGCGGATATGCAATGCTCTGTGATGTGGCGCGAAAGCATGACGAGGCAGAGCGGTATAAGAAAGTTGCCGGCGAATTTGCCATCAAGTGGACGAAGATGGCAGACGACGGGGACCACTATCGGCTGGCGTTTGATAAGGCGGGAACATGGAGTCAGAAATACAATCTCGTCTGGGACAAACTCCTCGGGCTGAACCTCTTTTCTCGCGACGTCGCACGCAGAGAAATCGCCTTCTATCTTACGAAGCAAAACCGGTACGGCTTGCCTCTCGACAACCGCAAGACGTACACGAAGCTCGACTGGGTCACCTGGACCGCAACGCTTGCCGATTCGCCCGGGGGTTTTGAAGCCCTCATTGCGCCGATGTATGATTTTGCGAACCAATCGCAGAGTCGCGTACCGCTCACCGATTGGTACTCGACCACCGATGCGAAGCAGGTTGGATTTCAGGCACGGTCGGTGGTAGGCGGTCTGTTCATCAAGATGCTCTCCGAACCGTCCACATGGAAGAAATGGGCAGACAAGGGGAACGAAAAAGAAATGCGAAAGGGTACTCGATGAAGATATCCGGCATACTGCTTCTCACGGCGCTTTCAGTTACGATCCTCGTTTCATATTCATCGCTGAGCGCCAAACAACGGGGTAGTTCCATGATCAAAAAAGAGGTTTTCGGAAAATTCGATGATGGAACGATTGTCCATCTTTACACGCTGAGAAATTCACGAGGGATGGAAGCGCGAATAACGAACTATGGAGGAATTCTCGTCTCCCTGCTTGTGCCCGGAAAGTCCGGAAAGGTGGACGATGTCGTCCTCGGCAACGATTCGCTCGCGGATTATGTCAGGGACAATCCGTATTTCGGTTGCCTTGTCGGAAGGTACGGCAACCGGATAGCCAAAGGAAAGTTCACGCTGGACGGAAAAGAGTACTCTCTTGCGAAGAACAATGGCGCCAATCATCTGCACGGCGGGCTGAAGGGCTTCGACAAGGTTGTGTGGGCGGCCAGAGAGCAAAAAGTCCGGGAAGGATCTTCGCTGGCGCTCACGTACGTGAGCAGGGATGGTGAAGAAGGATATCCGGGTAATCTTTCAGTGAAGGTGATCTATACGATCACGGAGAACAACGAGCTCAAGATACGTTATACGGCGACGACCGACAAGCCGACCATCGTGAACTTAACTCATCATTCTTACTTCAATCTTGCAGGAGCGGGGCGAGGAGACATTCTCGCTCATGAAATGATGATCGACGCCGACCGCTTCACACCCATCGACAGCGGGCTCATTCCGACCGGCGAGCTGAGACCCGTGCGCGGCACGCCGATGGACTTCACGGTCCCGGCTGCTATCGGTGGAAGAATTGATAAGGACGATGAACAGCTACAGAAGGCAGGCGGGTACGATCACAATTTCGTGTTGAACAAAACGGGGCCGGCATTGAAACTCGCGGCCCGGGTGTTTGAAAAAACGAGCGGTCGTGTGATGGAAGTGCTGACAACGGAGCCCGGCCTCCAGTTTTATTCCGGAAATTTCCTCGATGGACGCCACGTTGGAAAAGACGGACGAAGCTACAAGCATCGGTATGGATTCTGTCTGGAGACGCAGCATTTTCCCGATTCACCGAACAAACCAACGTTCCCATCCACCGTTGTGAGACCGGGTGAAACGTATTCATCGACGACGATTTACAAATTCGACTGGTCCGTCACCAGGTAAACAATTGCAGCCCTCTCTGAAGCTCGCTATCGTCCGTGCGACGATCGCATGCCGGCAGTCTTGAAACGTCCGGAGCCGTTATGTTGTGCGCCGTCAGGTTTCTTCACGCCCTATTGGAAACGCGCTGAAAGTTTGGTATCTTTGCTGCATCATTCCGGCCAGTGCGCTCCTTCAAACCTATGGCCAGAATGTCAACCCAACAGGGTGAAAGGAGTAAGCATGGTTCCTAAGCTTCGTATTGGAATAGTAGACCTCGTCACCAAGGGCCCCACCAGGGCACTATTTGCCCGCGTCATGAATGCGAACTTCGCCAGCATCATGCCTCAGGTTGTTGCCGTGTGGTGCGAAGAAGAGGGTCATGATGTCACGTACGTCTGTTACACCGGTTTTGAGAGTCTCATCGATTTGCTGCCGGAGCATGTCGACCTTGTGTTTATCGGCGCTTTCTCTGAAGCGGCGCAAACCGCTTACGCGTTGAGCAATCTCCTTCGATCGCGCGGGGCGGTCACCGTCCTTGGAGGTCCCCACGCGCGATGCTATCCCCACGATGCGCAAAAGTACTTTGATTATGTGGTCGGATTTACGGACAAGGCGGTGATCCGTGAGATATTGCACGACTGTTCACCTCACCGGCCCATGGGCCGTCACATCGCCGCCAGCCAGCAGCCCGCATCGCTTCCCGGAGTACGCGAACGCTGGAAGTTCATTGAGCCGACGCTCCGGAAGGCCCCGTTCATAAAAATGGTTCCGACGCTCGGAAGCCTGGGCTGTCCGTATACCTGCAGCTTCTGCATCGACTCCGTCGTTCCTTACCAGCCGCTCGATTTCGACGTCATGAAAGAGGACCTCGCGTTCCTGCTGAAAAAATTCAAGCGGCCGCTCGTCGGCTGGCACGATCCGAACTTTGGGGTACGGTTCGACGACTATCTCGGTGCGATCGAGGAGGCCGTGCCGCCAGGGCGCATCGACTTCATCGCGGAGAGCAGTCTCTCCCTCCTGTCGGAACCGCATGTGAAGCGCCTCAAGCGCAACGGGTTCAAGGCGGTCCTTCCGGGCGTCGAATCGTGGTTCGCTCTGGGCGACAAATCGAGGACGGGGAACATGACGGGCATCGACAAGGTGAAGCAGGTTTCCGATCACGTGAACATGATCCTCCGTCACATTCCGTACATCCAGACGAACTTCGTGCTCGGACTCGACGTCGACGAAGGACCGGAACCATTCGAGCTGACCAAGAAGTTTGTCGATATGACGCCGGGCACGTTTCCCGGCTACTCGCTGCTGTCGGCGTTCGGGCAGGCCGCTCCGCTCAATCTCGAGTACCAGCGTGCCGACCGTGTCCTGCCGTTCCCGTTTCACTTTCTCGACAACAACCGCGCAATGAATGTGAAACCAAAGAATTATGCGTGGCCGAAGTTTTATGAACACGTCATCGGGCTCGGCAAGCATACCTTCTCGTCGCGGGCCATCTTCAATCGAATGCGTGCGACGAAGGCGTTTATCCCGCGCTGGATGAACGTCGTGCGCGCGGTTTCCTCTGAAGGCTTCGGCAGGATCAAGTACAACACGGAAGTGCACCGGCGCTTTCACGACGACCGGCAATTCCGGCGCTATTTCGAACGGGAGACGATTGAGCTTCCGCAATTCTACAAGGAACATTTGAAACACGATTTGGGGGAGTTGTGGAGCTGGCTTCCGCCGGGGGCGCTCGATCACGACCCGAACGCTTATCTCAAATCAACTATCGATCAGGAACGGGAGTCCACGAACCCCGTGTACGTCGCCAGGGCTCAGGTCGTTCTCTAGGAGTCTGTCCGAGTAATGCCATTTTTTTGTTCTCGACTATCGAATACAATTCAGATTGAGCAAAATGATTTTGAAAAATCGGTTACTCAGACAGACTCCTAGAACAACCCGGGTCGGTAGGTCAGACATTCTTGTCTGACAAACAAGGGGGTAAAATGTATGGATGACAATCAAAAACGGCTGTTCTACTGAGTTGGCTCTGAATGAAAGACAGGAATGTCTGTCCTACCGGGATGGAAGGCTCCCCCGTTGATTTTTGTAACCGGACTCACTACATTTCTGATTGAATCAAGGTTGAAATAAGACGATCATCAACACATGATCGTTTCACCGCTCCAAATGGTGCGAAGATCTAAGACGAGCAAACAACACCGACACTGCAAACTTCAGACGTCATTCATGAGGAGAGCGCGATGGGAACAAAAGATACTCGCATCGATACGTACATCGGTAAGTCTGCCGACTTCGCCAAACCGATCCTGAATCGTTTACGCAAGCTCGTTCACGCCGGGTGCCCGGACGTGGAAGAGACCCTCAAATGGGGACATCCATCCTTTATGTATAGAGGAATCCTTTGCGGCATAGCTGCTTTCAAGGAGCATTGTACCTTTGGGTTTTGGAAAGGATCATTGATCGTCGGGAACAACAAAGGGAAGACCCGGGAAGCAATGGGGCAGTTCGGACGGTTGACGAAGTTATCTGAGCTGCCGGCTGACACCGTGCTCATCGGTTATGTGAAGGAAGCCGTCAAGCTGAACGATGCCGGCGTCAAGCTGCCTGCAAGAGCGAGGCCGAAGGAGAGAAAGCCTTTGGTTATTCCCACCTATTTCAAATCGGCCCTCAAAAAGAATAAGAAAGCTCTGTCCATGTTTCAAAGCTTCAACTACGGCAACAAGAAAGAGTATATTGAATGGATCACCGAGGCCAAGACTCAAGAGACGCGAGAGCGACGACTGGAAATGGCTCTTGAATGGATGTCGGAGGGCAAGATCAGGAATTGGAAGTACGTCAGGAAATGACGACCCCAAAATCGTCAAGTCGTCTGTTCCAAATTTGCATTCTTCAGTGGATTAGGCAGGGACATGCAGCTTGCCGTTCCTATACCCGAACACTATCTGCCTTTGCTCTATGTTCTGGGATTGAAGGAAGCAAACGAACCGATGTCGTTCTTCAACGACAAGATCGAGCTCGGCTCGATTTCGATGACCTGCCTGAAAATCCAACACCGGTAGGACAGACATTCTTGTCTGTCAACAGAGCCAACCCGGTGGGACAGACATTTGCCAACCCGAAGGGTTCCTTTGGAAAGGCATCACTTCGTGGCCTGTCTGTCATCCATACATCTTACCCCCCCTGTTTGTCAGACAAGAATGTCTGACCTACCCCACTTGAAAATAACCGATTAAAGCTCTACATTTCCTCGATCCCGCAACACCTGTTCGGCAACAACACAGAAAACTTGAAAAAGAAGAAGAAGCCAGAGCCGACAATCGGCAAACGAGCCCCCGAGCCGCAATTCGCGTTCGGCGCGTGGGCATTCATGTCGGGTATGAATGACCGCTTCGGAACCGGATACAATCCGTTCCCTCTCGACCTCGAGGAAGTGTTTGAACTTACGGCGAAGATCGACGGCATGAGCTATGTCTGCGGCCATTTCCCGAGCGAGTTTCCAGACGATCCCGAAAAGCTCACCAAACTGGCCCGTGCGTACGGCGTGGGCATCGGCAGCGTCGTCGCGAAGACGTTCGGCGCGCGATTCAAGAACGGTGGTTTCACTAATCTCGATCCGGCGATCCGGCGCGAAGCGATCGACAATGTCAAACGGGCGATGGAGCTCAATAACATTCTCCGCCCTGTCATGGAGAAGCTCAAGAAACCGCTCGGCTGCCGCCACACCGTCCTCTGGCAGGGGAACGACGGATCGAACGGACTTTTCCTCACCGATTATTCGAGGGCGTGGGAGCTGATGATCGACGGATACATCGAAGTCCTTGAAGCCGTCCCCGACTGCAAGCTTTGCCTCGAACCGAAGTCCGGTGATCCGGCAGAGGACATGCTTGTTCGTGAGACGATCCATGGCCTCTTCCTGGCCCGGGCGGTCGAAGAAAGAATCTCCGGTCGATGGAAGCAGAAAATCTTTGCCGACCTCGGTGAAAAAATTCCCGCGGGAAGATTTTTTGGTTTGATGGAACCGCGACTGTCGCGCTCTTGGGGGCGCATCGTCCAGAATATCGAATACGGCCATGCCCATATCGCCGGCGGCAAGCTCGCCGAGAGCATCTGCCTCGCAATGGATTACGGGATCCTCGCGCAGATCGATCTCAACGACAACCGGAAGCATTGGGACAATGATCATATTCCGGGCAACGACAATTTCAACGAGACGCTCGAAGCGGAATACTGGCTTTATTGGAAAGGCTTTGATGGTCTTTGGAATTTCGATATCTGGCCGCAGCGGGTTCCGGGCGACACGAAGAAAGGCACAATCCGTCGCTTTGCCGAACACCTCGTCGAATGTATCAATTCCACACGCTACCGCCGCGAGCTGGTAAAGCGCCTGCCGCCTCCGGGCGAGATGCAACGATTTTTCTCCGATCCCGACGAGACAAATATCAGCAAACTCCTCAGGAGCGTTATCAACAAGAAAATCGATTTTCCTGAAGCGAGATATCTAGGTTGAATCAAGAACTCCTTCTTGGGATCGACATCGGAACGACGGGCGTCAAAGGTCTTCTTGTCGATGACCGTGGCGTCACTGTCGCGACTGCGACCGCCGATTATCCTCTCTCGACACCAAAACCCAAATGGGCCGAGCAGCATCCCGATCAATGGTGGCAGGCCACGGTGGCTGTCGTTCAAGAACTTCTCACACAATCTGGCGTGAGTGCAGACCGGATCAAAGGAATCGGACTGTCGGGCCAGATGCACAGTCTCGTTCTGCTGGGCAAAAATTTGCGCGTCTTGCGACCCGCGATCCTCTGGTGCGATACGAGAACCGACGAGGAATGTAGATGGATCAATGAGACCGTCGGACTTGATCGTTTGAAAACGCTCGTCGCGAATCGACCGCTTGAGGGATTCACGCTCCCGAAGATCCTGTGGGTTCGAAAGAACGAGCCGGATGTCTATGATCGCATCCACAAGATCATGCTGCCGAAGGATTTCATCCGGTTTAAGCTCACCGGTGAGATCGCGACCGAAGTATCCGACGCGGCGGGCACGCTGATGTTCGATGTGAGGCAGAGAACATGGTCGGATCCGATGCTTCAATTCATGTCGGTGCCGAAGGAATGGCTGCCGCCGGTCCGGGAATCGGTCGATGTATCCGGAACGGTCGGCCATGAAGCCGCCACGCTTACCGGATTGAAGGCGGGAACCCCCGTCGTTGGAGGAGGAGGGGATAATGCCTGCGGCGCTGTAGGAACCGGTGTCGTGAAAGAGGGGCGCATCCTGGCCACCATCGGCACGAGCGGCGTCGTCTTCGCCCACTCCGATACGATGAAGATCGAACCGAATATGCGCACGCATTCATTTTGCCACTCGGTTCCCGGGTGTTGGTGCGTGACCGGTGTCGTGCTGATGGCCGGAGGAGCGCTTCGCTGGTACAAGGATACGTTTTGTCAACATGAGATTGATGAAGCGAAATCGAACGGCTCGGATGTTTACGATGTTATCACCCGCGGTGCCGAAGGCGTTGCGCGCGGCAGCGAAGGGTTATTTTTCCAGCCCTATCTCACCGGCGAACGCACACCGCATCAGACCGCCGATCCGCGAGCCGCGTTCATCGGCGCCACGATCCGGCACACGAAGCAGCATTTTTCCCGCGCCGTGCTCGAAGGGATCACGTTTGCCATGAGGGATTCGCTCGAGCTGATCCGCGGTCTCGGAAGCGAGATCCGTCAGATCCGACTGACGGGAGGCGGAGCGAAGAGCAGGTTCTGGCGCCAGCTTCAGGCCAATGTCTACGGAGCCGAGGTCGCGCTCGTCAACTCGACGGAGGGCGCCGCGCTCGGCGCCGCGTTGCTCGCCGGGGCAGGGACGAAAATGTATGGCGGAGTTGTCGAAGCGGCCGAGCGAACCATCCGTGTCGTCGAAACCATCGCGCCGAACCCGAAGGCCGTGGAGCTTTACAATGAGTTCTTCAAGATCTATTCGGGTCTTTATCCTTCCCTTAAGCGATCGTATCAGTCGATCAATGAGGTGTTCACCCAATCCCATCCCACAACGACGGAAAAATTCCAATGAAACGCTCTCTTGTCCTGACCATCGCCGCGGTCCTCGTTCTCGCCGGTTGCAACAAGAAGGCCGAGGAGAGGAAATTAGTCTTTGCGTTCGTGCCGAAGCTTCTCGATAACCCGGTCTTTCAGGTAGCGTGGCAGGGAGCGCAGGCCGCGGCAAACGATCTCGGAGGAGGCAGGCTGGAAGTCCAGCGTTACGCGCCGGTGAAATCCGATGCGGTCGAGCAGGCACAGATCATTGAAAGTCTTATCGAGCGAAGGGTCGACGGCATCGCGGTGTCGGTGAATGACGCGGACGCGCTCAGGGAGTCGATCGACAAAGCGGTGGCTGGCGGGATTCCGGTGGTCACGTTCGATTCCGATTCCCGGAAAAGCAAGCGCGTCGCGTTTTATGGGACGAATAACTACGGCAGCGGGAAGACGATGGGAGAACATCTCGTCAAACATATGGGGAAAAAAGGGAATATCGCTCTCCTCATGGGTACGCCCGGTGCTCCGAACCTTGAGGAACGCAAGAATGGATTACTTGAGTATCTGAAAGATTATCCTGATATCAAGGTCGCTACGACCGAATACTGCTACGATGACGTCAACAGGGCCGTCAGCGGCATGGAAGCCGTCATGCAGGCGCATCCTGAATTGACCGGTTGGGTGCTCATCGGCGGCTGGGGGATGTTTACTCCTCCTCCCGGACCCTTTGCCTCGAAGAAGCCGGGCGAACTCACGGTCATTGCTTTCGACGCGCTCCCGGAAGAGCTCGATTATGTCCGACAAGGATACGCGCAGGCTCTCATCGGCCAGAAACTGTGGGGATGGGGTTATGAGAGCGTCCGCTTGTTGAAGGAGATCAAAGAGGGAAAAAAGCTCGACGACGTCATCGATTCGGGCGTTGATATTGTGACGAAGGAAAATGTCGATGCGTACGCGCAGAAGTGGAAGACGGGGAAGTTCTGAGGCCAATCAAAGAAGTCTTAGGATTCCGGCGATGACCCTCTCCCCCGTGCCCCCTCTCCCGTCCCGGGAGAGGGGGACTTGGCGATACCAGAGTTAGGGGAGAGGGTAACCAGCGACAAGAGTGAACAGGGAATTGACAGATCTATGCTATTTGAAACGCCGTGGAAGATGAAACGACATTCGCGAAGACAGTCTAGTACAATCGTTGGTTCGCCAGGCATACCCTCTCCCCCGTGCCCCCTCTCCCGTCCCGGGAGAGGGGGACTTGGCGATACCAGAGTTAGGGGAGAGGGTAACCAGCGACAAGAGTGAACAGGGAATTGACAGATCTATGCTATTTGAAACGCCATGGAAGATGAAACGACATTCGCGAAGACAGTCTAGTACAATC